>Ga0134092_1001311_pt1 | contig 22184 bp, 24 predicted proteins | sample 3_6taG_FD_94454 | JGI IMG/M metagenome (GOLD analysis project Ga0134092, IMG submission 94454) | Switchgrass degrading microbial communities from high solid loading bioreactors in New Hampshire, USA - 3_6_20_6_A3 metaG | ecosystem: Engineered > Bioreactor > Semi-continuous > Anaerobic >... | reverse complement strand
GGTGAGATTATGATTCAAAAAAAGTATTGCATTTTGTCGAACATTGTTTCAATATATTATATGGTTTGACTTAACATCATACTGGAGGTTGTTTTTATATGTTCGGAAAGAAGAAAAATCTGAAGGACAGGTACATCATCGCCGTAAAGGATTACGAAACGACGGTCGAAAAACTCAGGAACGGACAGCTGTCGCTTCCGTATACGAGAGAGATCTACCTGAAGATGATCGAGACCCAGAGTTCGAGGGCCGATGATCTGAAAGAGATGAAGAAGTTCGCGAAAGAGAGCGGGAAGCGCGTGTCTGAAGTGAAGCATTACTGGGAAGGGCTGATCGTAGACGGCTACACCCTGCTGAATGTTGAGTATACCGAAGTGATACCTTCCATCGACCATGTATGCAATAACAATACGGTAAAGTTCATCTGCGCTTGCTGAGAACAGGATGCCAGGCACGTGCCTGGCTCCTTTGTTTTACAGGGACGTTTCCCTCGTGCCGGGTACTTCAGGGTCCGCCCGGACACGGAAACGTCCCCATGTTCTGTCCTGTTTGTATTGATACCTTTTTGTGGTACAATAATCGATGGTGGTGTTTATGAACAGAAAGACAAGCGTGCTTGTCGTTGACGATGATGTCAATATATGCGAACTGATCAGGCTCTATCTTGAAAAGGAGGGCTTTGAAGTTCTTGCCGTACATAATGGCAAAAGCGCATTGGACGTTTTTGCAGACTCTGCCCCGAATATAGTGATCCTTGACATAATGCTGCCGGGGATGGACGGATGGCAGGTTTGCAGGGAAATAAGAAAAATAAGCAATATCCCCATAATAATGCTGACGGCAAAGGGAGAGACCTTCGACAAGGTGCTTGGGCTTGAACTCGGGGCTGATGACTACATCGTCAAGCCTTTCGATCCGAAGGAACTTGTGGCCAGGGTCAAGGCTGTGCTGAGAAGGTATGAACGCAGTGATTTCGATGTTAAGGAAGTCGTGTTTCCTAATCTTGTCATCAACAAATCGACCTATGTCGTCAAGCTTAACGGCAAGGAGATAGATCTTCCGCCAAAAGAGCTGGAGTTGCTGTATTTCCTGGCTTCAAACCCCAATAAGGTGTTTACCAGGGAGCAGCTGCTGGAAAACGTATGGGGATATGATTTTTACGGCGACAGCAGAACAGTCGATGTGCACATAAAAAGGCTGAGGGAGAAGATAGACCAGCCCGGTCAGGTATGGCAGCTTAAGACTGTCTGGGGCGTAGGCTACAAGTTTGAGGTAAAGTGATGTCAGGAGTCAGGTAATGTTCAAAAGTATTTTCAGTAAGCTGATAGCAATATTTTTGCTGATACTTGCCGTGGCTTTCGCAGTCACAGGCATGATGATGAATATCTTCCTGTATGATTATGTCACCGATGAAAAGGCGGCAACTCTTGAAGAAGCCGGCAACTGGGTGAACAATGTTTTCAGATTCTACATAAACCTGATCGATCTGAGTGATTATTCCAGCCTGGCATATGCCGAGATGTTGCTTAATGATACACTTGTCAATTATGGAAAATACACATCGTCCTATATCTGGATCGTGAACCAGGACGGATATCTGTACCGTTCAAACTGGGACATGCCGGCTTCCATTGCCAAAAAGTATATTGATGACACCGGGTATATCAGGATAAATGATCCCAGGAATTTCTCAAAGCTCACAGAGTCACCGGCCACGGTGAGGGAAGTCGGGGATTTCAACGGTTTTTTCAAGGATCCGTATTTCAGTAAAATGGGCGATGTGTGGCTGACAGTGGCCCGCTCATTCAAATATGAATTTCCCGGCGGCAACAGCATGATGATCGTCATTTATCTGCATACGCCCGTCCAGGAAGTGAGTGCAGCCCGCAGAAAGGTATTGAAATATTTCCTTACATCCGGCGGCATCGCCATTGCCGTCAGCGTAGTGATGATCTACATCTTTTCGCTCAGGCTGTCGCGTCCGCTCAAGCAGCTTAAATATGCCGCAGCCAGGATTTCGAACGGTGAGTTTGAGAAAAGAGTCAACATAAAATCCCGTGACGAAATAGGAGAACTTGCGAGGGCATTCAACCAAATGGCATCAGCACTGGAAAACATCGAGAAAATGCGAAGAGGGTTTGTAGCTAACGTGTCCCATGAACTGCGCACGCCAATGACCTCGATACGCGGGTTTATCGAAGGGATACTGGACGGCACGATCCCGCCGGAGAAGCATGACCATTACCTGACGATAGTCAGGGACGAGACAAACCGGCTGAACCGTCTTGTGACCGATCTGCTTGACCTTGCAAAAATGGAATCCGGCGAGATGAAGCTCAACATTACCGATTTTGATATCAACGAACTTATAAGGAAATGCGTAATCAAACTTGAGACTCTTATATTGGAAAAAGACCTGAACGTCGATGCGGATTTCGAAGAGGAGGATCTGATGGTCAGCGGAGACCCGGATGCCATCGAAAGGGTCGTTTACAACCTGATGCACAATGCAATAAAGTTTACTCCGGCAGGGGGCAAAATAAGCATTATAACAAAGAGCATGAAAGATACGGCTGAAATAACGATCAGGGATACAGGCATAGGGATCGATGAAAGCGAACTTGGGATGATATGGGACAGGTTCTACAAATCAGACAAATCCAGGAGCAGGGACAAGACCGGCACCGGGCTTGGGCTTGCTATAGTCAGGAATATAATCAACGAACACGGCCAGCGTATCAGTGTACAGAGCAAACTCGGCGAAGGGACTGCGTTCACATTCACACTTGCAAAAGCCGGCGGCACTTCTCCGGACAAGGCGGACAAGCAGTAAAAAGCTCTTTTCAGGAAAATTTAAAGTTTACAATTTATTCACAGATTCTTCAAATAACAGATTTACAATATACTTGTAAGGTGAACCGGAAACGGATGCTCGGCTTTTGGGAGGTTTAGCATATGGACGAATTCAGATTCGGTTTCGATCAATTCAATAATGGCGGCAGCAATGATGATACTGCGAAAAGCGGACCGGATGCAAAAAACGACGAAATAACCGCTGACGCAGCTGTCCAGGCTGATGATGCCGCAGTGAACGCAGCCGAAAGTACGATATACGGCCATGATCCTGGTATGGAAACACCTGATGTGGAAATATCAGGAAATACGCCTTTGGATGAAACGGCGCACAGTACTGCTGATGGAGAAGCCCATGCAGAATACCAGGATACGCCCATGGGTTCCGAAGCCCCCGGCGGCCAGACTGCAGGCCCGGCTGATGCAGGCATGAGGAAGCAGTCATATTATTCGGAAAATATAAAGAAGACCAGGCAGAGGAAAATAGGAGTCGGACACCTGGTACTGGTATCGGTACTGAGTTCGCTGCTAGGCGCAGGCATCATGTTTGCTGCGGTAGTGTTCCTTGTGCCGTTGATTGGCGCCGACGTTGCCGGGATGCTCGGACTGCCCTCGAAAACGACGGAAGTTTCGGGCAGCAACAGCAGCAGTATAATCAAGAAGATCGAGATAGCTGAGACCACGTCGCCCGTCGAAGCGATTGCTGAAAAAGTAGGACCGTCGATAGTGGGCATCCAGATCACAGTCCCGGCCAGGAGCAATTTCAACTTCTTCTTTGACTTCAACCGTGACGGGATCGGATACGGTTCCGGCATAATAATCAGTGAAGACGGCTATATCCTGACGAACAACCATGTCATCGAAGCGGCGATGGCAGGCCAGTTGTCCAATAAACTGTTGGACGGCGCAAAAATCGAAGTCATCCTGCCGGACAACAAGGACAAGGCTTATAAGGCGCAAGTGATAGGCAGGGACGAAAAAACCGACATAGCCGTGCTGAAAATCGATGTGACCGGCCTGCCGGCAGCTGAGCTGGGCAACTCGGACGAAGTGAAGGTCGGTGAGCTTGCAGTTGCGATAGGCAACCCCGGAGGCATGGATTATATGGGATCGGTCACTGCCGGCGTGATAAGCGGCATCAACAGGACCATCACGCTCGATAACGGCCGTGAGTTCAGGCTGATACAGACCGATGCAGCCATAAACCCGGGCAACAGCGGAGGAGCACTCGTCAATTCGAAAGGACAGGTCATAGGCATAAATACGATCAAAATCGCGGCCACCGAAGTGGAAGGCATCGGCTTTGCAATACCGATAAACGAAGCCTGGGAAATCGCCGAGAGCCTGATCAATTACAGGTATGTCAAAAACAGGCCGTATCTTGGAGTAGTGATCGACAACACCTTTACAAAGGAAGATGCCGAAATGTACAAAGTTCCTGCCGGTCTGCTGGTTTACGACGTACAGCCGCTGACTGGGGCATACAAGGCAGGTATCCGCATCGGAGACATCATCGTTAAGTTTGACGGCAAGGAAGTCAAGACGTTCCAGGAACTTGAAAACCTCAAGAACCAGCACAAACCAGGCGACGAAGTGGAAGTCGAAGTATACAGGGACGGCGAGATACTGAAACTGAAGGTAGTGCTTGGAGAAGAGAAAAACCTTGATTAAGTCATAAATTAAAAGCATATATAAAAACACAGACAGACCCTCCATCATGTAACAGGGGAGCAGGTGCCGGAATGGCCGGCGGTCAGGTGACCGGCCCGGCGGCATCTGCTCCCTTGTTTTCTGCATAACGACGGCAGTGCGGAAATAATATAGTAGAGGAAATTACCTGCCTTTGCGGAGGAAAATGCAATGAAGCTCTGTTTCATCAGACGGAAAAGGATGCTTGTCTGCCTTATCCTTCTGGCAGGCATTTGTCTTCTCATATCATTGTCGGCATTCCATGAGGATTTCGCAGAGGTCTTCGCATCAAAAAGGGAAATACCCATATATTCTGTTGAAACGGAAGAGAAGCTGGCAGCGATAACTTTCGACTGTGCCTGGGGTGCCGACGACATACCGCAGATACTGGATACACTGAAGGAAGCCGATGTCAGGGCAACTTTTTTCCTGGTTGGCCAGTGGGCGGAAAAGAACCAGGAGATGGTAAAGGCTATGGCCATGGAGGGCCATGATGTCGCCAACCATTCCTATTCGCATTTCAGGATGGGGAGCCTCAGCAGCGAAATGCAGAGCAGTGAGATAAAGAAATGCGGTGATGTAATCGAAAGGATCACAGGGGGAAAATGCGACCTTTTCAGGGCGCCATACGGGGATTACAACAACTCTCTCATCCAGGAAGCACGTAAACTAGGTTACTATACGATACAATGGGACGTCGATTCACTTGACTGGAAACCCGGCATAGGCAGGGAAGAAATAAAGCAGAGGATACGCTCCAGGGTCAGGAATGGTTCCATAATACTGTTCCACAATGATACTCCGCATACTGCAAAAATCATGCCTGAAATCATAGAAGAACTGCAATCCGGCGGCTATAAACTGGTGCCCGTTTCCCGGCTCATTCTGAGAGACGATTACATAATCGACCATGAAGGACGTCAGAAAAAAGTCTCGTAAACACATAAAAATGCTGAAAAAGCATATCATAGGAGTGTATTTCCCGATTTTTATACCGATGGGGTTGAAATAATGCTTATTGCGGGTATCCTTGGCAGCGATGGCAAATGGCAGACCGCCGGTATAATCAGTTCCATGCTTGCGTCAAAAGGAGAAAAAGTCAGCATCATTGACCCTGCAAGCTTGCCGGGGATAGACAGCAGGATGTTCAGCGCTTATGTAAGCGAACTTGAAAAAAACAACGTGAGCGTTCTTATCCTGAAAATGAGCATTCCTGAGATCGAAAAGTTCCTGCCTGACGATATCAGGTTCGACATGCTGATATACGCCGGAAGGACAAATTTCAGCAAAAACAGCCAAAGAGCCTATTCGGACTGTCTGAAAAAAGTGTTTTCCCTTCTGGATGAAAAAGGCGTCGCCATAGTTAACGTGGACGACGGCGATCTGATAAAGCTCCTCGAAGGAATGAAACACAGGTTCGTTACTTACGGTTTCAATACCAAGGCCTGCGTGACCACGTCAAGCATAGGCGATACGGTGTTCAAGGAGGGCTTCATATGCTGCCTCCAGAGGTCTGTATCAACAAGGGACGGCAGGGTGGCAGAGCCGCAGGAATACAAGATGCGTCTTGAAGAAGGCGGGCATGACAGCCATGATCTTCTTGCGGCCGCAGCTTTTGCCATCGTCAGTGGCATAGATCTGAATCAACAATTTTTGGGGATTTGCAAGTTGCAAAATATGTAATATAATATAACTTGACAGCCTGACGGGTCATCAGAGGCAGAGCTTGTTGATTTTTGATTCTAAAACATGCCGTTCTCGAATAAACATACATTAGATAAATCCAGCGATGTACAGATGAACCGAGAGGAGAGTGGGGGCGGATGGTCGGAAATATTATTGAGAACAACATGGCGACTGTTGCCGGTAAAGTCGTTTCCAATGTCGAGTTCAGTCACGCCGTGTACGGTGAAGGGTTTTACAGTTTCATGCTCGAGGTGCCCAGGCTTAGCGAGAGTTGTGATGTGATACCCGTAACCATATCTGAAAGGCTTACCAGCAAGGAAAGACTGACACCGGGAACACTTGTCGAAGTGGAGGGTCAGTTCCGTTCTTACAACAGTTACAGCAGTGAAGGGAACAAGCTTCTGTTGACTGTTTTTGCAAGAGAGATCACATTCCTTGATGATGACGAAAAGGTAAAAAATCCGAATCAGATATTCCTGAACGGTTTCATATGCAAAAAACCGATCTACAGGACAACACCGTTCGGAAGAGAAATCACGGACATACTGCTGGCTGTCAATCGCCCCTACAACAAGTCGGATTACATACCATGCATTGCATGGGGACGGAACGCCAGGTTCTCAGAAAAGCTCAACGTTGGAGACAATATAAAGATCTGGGGAAGGATACAGAGCAGGGAATACCAGAAAAAATACGACTCGGGCGAAGTAGTGACAAAAGTGGCATATGAAGTGTCCATATCCAAAATGGAAGTGGTAGAGCGGGATAAAGAAACTCCCGGCGGCGGTGACAGCCCGAAGACGTAAAAACAGGCCGGTAAACCCGGCTTTTAATTTACAGCAAATAAAAGGAAGGCATGTTGAAATGATAAAAGTCATATACGGCCCGAAGGGTACCGGCAAAACGAAGCATCTTGTCGATTCAGCCAACAGGATGGCACAGCAGGCGAAAGGCTCGGTGGTTTTCATCGACGACAGCACAAAGCTGATGTATGACCTTTCGCACAAGGTAAGATTCGTGAACGTGTCGGAGTACCCTCTTCTCAACCACGAAAGCTTTTTCGGGTTCATATGCGGGATTCTCTCCCAGAATTACGATATCGAGGGTATTTTCATCGACAGGATCAACTTCATTACAAAGGAGAATATCGAGGAATTCGAAACATTCTTCGAAAAACTGAAAGTGCTTGCAGAAAGCCATAAGATCCTGTTTTTCATAACTCTCAACGGGCCTGCAGATAAAATGCCTGATTTCCTTAAGCAATATACGGAGTAAACATGGGCACACTATGGAATGATATTATTATCATTTCATAAGATAAGGGTGGTGCCTGTGGATACTGAAACTGTAGTTAAAGAACTCAACACCATGCTCAGGGGCGAACTGATGGCCGCTGAGTCATATGATCTGTTTATTGCAAATACTGACAACGATGAGATCAGGCAGCTTTTCGAACAGTTCAGGGCGGATCACAGGGAACATGCTGATCTGCTGAGCGAGAGGATCCGCAGTCTTGGCGGTGTTCCCGGCAAGGGGACGGGCATACCTGGTATGTTCTCACAAATAAAGCTGGAATACGAGACAAAAAGGAAAGATTCCGAAGAAATACTCAAAAGAGCTTATTTTGGCGAGGACAAGGGAGTGAAAATGGTCGAAGAGATCGTAAAGGGAGATCTTGACCCTGAAAGCTCTGAGCTTGTCGGAAGGATCCTTCAGAAAGACCGCGAGCATCTTATAGCAATGATGGAAATCATGCAGGAGCACTTAATACAGGAGAACGACCATCAGGAACAGGATTACCTGCACTGAGCGTGATGCACGCAAAAGGCCGGCGTGTGTCATGTGCAGCCGCACATGATACGAAGCCGGCTTTATTTGCTTTTTTCAAAGGATTCCGAAAGCTCGCTGAGGTTGTTGAGCACGATCCTGCCTTTTATGACGGCAAGCTGCCTGTTTTTTTCAGATACTACCTTTTTCAGTTCGTAGATCGAAAGATCGAGTTTGTCTCCGGTTTTTTTCTGCCCTTCCTCCAGTGTGTTCCTGAGCAGTGACCAGGATTTCTCAAGGGACTCCCTGTCCTTGCCGACCTGCTCCCAGTTGTCCTTTTCTGATTCAAGTATTATATTTCTCGTGTAATAAACCATCCTTTTAAGTTCCGGTGACATTTTCAGGCGATAAAGGGAAAACAGGTCAGGTATGTGCGAATACAGCCTGTTGGCTGAAGCCAGGACTTTGTCCCTGTCCCTGGAATCCGCCTCTGTGGTAAGGCTGTTCAGTGATCCGGCAAAAGCATCTGCGAGCTTCATGTCGGCGCCTTTTTTGGTGATCTCGGGCATCAGGTCGTTCCACTGGTAATGAAGGCTGTTTATGATCTTATCAACTTCCTTCCATTTACCATTTTCCTTCTGTTTGTCATCCATCTGCCCACCGTGCTTCTGACTTTCATTCCGGCCGCTTTCCTGCCCGCTTTTCTGCTGATTGTCTTCCTGCTGCCCACTTTCTTTCTGCCCGCCTTCCTGCTGCGGGTTTTCCTGCTGCTTTTTTTCCTTCTGGCTTTCTTCCTGGCCATGCTGATCATGCTTCATATCTTCCGGCTTTTTGCTGCTCTCGGTTTTCATGGCCGGACCGCCCAGTGTTTCGAAAAGGCTTTCTATTTTTTCCTCCAGCTTTTTCAGCTTTTCAGATTCCTTTTCTTCCTTCATTTTTTCCTGGGTTGCCTTGAGCTGTTCGCCCTGGTTCCGGCTGCTTCCGGAACAGCCTGAAATCACAGCCGGCATTGAAAGTACGAGTGATATTAGCAAAATACCTGCTACGGAATTACGACCGAACAATTTTATTACCTCCAATACGAGTATACGACGGCTGTTTTATTATAGGTAAAAAGTCAGATATTCATACGGCAAATGAATTTTCACCCAACGCATAACATGCGTGGAATAAATTACATCATGGATTTTTCGAAATATTCGCCCATTTTGCAGACCAGTATAGTATACTGAAAGCAGTCAGAGGGAGGGATACTCCTGTGCAGAGGAGTGTCCGGAATAGGGAATGGGGACACTCATCAACCCTGATGGGATACTTCTCTGCAGAGGAGTGTCCGAAAATAAGCATGGGGACACTCATCGTCCATAGGGTAATGCTTCTCTGCAGAGGAGTGCCCGAAAATAACATGGGGACACTCATCGTCCATAGAGTAATGCTTCTCTGTAGAGGAGTGTTCCCCTAACCTTATTTAAAGGAGATCAATCATGAGTCTGACAGTCAATTTGTGGTCAAGGAAAGAAGGGGAACTGAAAAGGTTCCTCAGTTGTTATTATGAATGCGATGTGGAAATTTCTGATAGTGCCGGAGGCTGGTTCCATGAATATGCAAGGCCTGCGGAAGCGGTGGACATCATCAGCGCCGTCATCGACAACAGCGACAGGTTCCAGATAACCATGTACATACAGCTTGGAGACGGACGGCTGTATAAAGTGACGGAGGCGAACCATAACGATGTGATCAGGGACATATTCATGCTTTTCTGCAATGACGGTGCGCTGTGCCAGGAATACCCGACGATGCAGTGATCAGGAAAGCATTTTGAATACGTCCATGATACCGCCGCCTGAACTGTCGAGCTCGCTTTTGAAGTAATCGAGCATTTCGGTCACTACATCGTTGAGAAGCTTCTGGCCCAAAACTTCCACCGGGGCCAGGTCATCGGTGAGTACATACTTCGACTCCGTTACTTCGACGCAGTCCCTGATAACGTTCCTGGCCAGAGGGAGCAACAGGCTGTCCTCTCCAAGCGCAGACGAGTTGTCGATCAGGTACTGCAGGCAGTTTTCGTCATCCGAAGTGAAGACGAGAGTGTTCGTGATGCCCGGGATGTCGTATTTGTAGACTTTTTTCATGTTGTTCTTCAGCGTGTGGGTGAGATAATCGGTTATTTCGGTGCTGTTTTCGCTCCGCATGTTGATATTGACCATTAGGACGCCACCGGGCCTGAGATGCTCTTTCAGTATTGAGAAAAACTCCGTGGTGGCCATGTGGAAGGGTATCGTAATGTCGTGATACGCATCCACCAGGATTATATCGTACATGCCTGCCTCGGGACTCGACATGAAAGTGCGGCCATCGTTGATGTATACCGTTGCCTCTTCGTCTTTGAGTTCGAAGTATTTCCTGGACAGGTCCACGATTTTTTCGTCTATTTCAACGCCGATGATATTGCTGTTCGGATAAAAATACTTGCACTCTTTGGCGAAAGTGCCCGTGCCCATGCCGAGCACCAGCACGTCGAAGGATTTTTCAGTGCTGCCGCCTTTCAGGAAAAGAGGCGACATCAGCGCGTAATCGTAATAATAACCGGAAAGTATCGTGTCCCTCGGATAAATGGACTGAACGCCGAAGGCCACATTCGTGGACAAAATCACAGAATTGCCCTTTTCAGTCACCTGGAGATAGTTGTACAGTGATTCATCTTCCAGGACCACTTCCGTCCAGAAAGCATACGAACTCCTGAACGGCATGAAAAGGAGGGCAGCCGTCAGTACGGTCGTAATGACACCCTTAACATAGCCTTTTTTGGTCCTGATGAAGTAGTAAAGGCAGATAAGGTTCAGGGTGAGTGCAAATACGAGGAACGATTTCATCGTGCCTATGTATGGGATTGTAACGAATGTGGGGATGAACGTGCCTATGATGCTTCCTATTGTCGAAGCCGCATAGATCTCGCCGGCCGTGCGGCCGCTTTTTTCCATATCCTTTATGCCAAGCTTCACGAGATATGGGGACACCATGCCGAGTATGAGCAAAGGTGCGGAAAACACGAGCAGACAGGAAACCACCGAACCTGCCACGATAAGGTTTGACGGCAGTACCCATGCCATGACGAGTGCGGAAAGCGCTATTATGTATTTGCCGGCAAGCGGGATAACAGCTATCCACAGAGCCGCAGCCCACAGCAGTGCGAAGAGCCTGCCAAGGTCATTGTGTTTATCGGCTGACCGGCCGCCGAGCACATTGCCGATACTCATCGATATCATTATCAGCCCGATCACGACCGTGTATACTATCTGGGAAGTTCCGAAATAGGGCGCCAGAAGTCTTGTTGCAGAGAGTTCGACTCCCATTACCGCCATGCCGCAAAGAAAAGAAGTGAGGTAGATGAACAGGTTTTTCCGCATTTATGGTGACCCCCGTATACATTAATGAATAAAAATCTTTTTATAGTTTATACCAGAAAAGGCAGGTTGTGAAGTACCAGGGCCTCATGCTAACATAAAGGCAGGGTTCCATAAAATCATCTTCTGATGGAGTTGACTGCAGGATGGACACGACCTACGCACGGTATCTGCTTCTGGTGGCGTTGGTTGCAGCAGGCGCAGCTACGCTTGGCACGATGCTGTTCGCGGCAGCCAGGGGGAGGAAGGGCAAAAGACACGGCAATGCCGTTCCTGACAGGATAAAAAAAGCCGGTTTACCAGGCGTCATTGACAGCGGCAATGTGAGTGTCTTTTTCGACAGATACCGCAATGCTGTGCTGATACCGTATGTTCAGGACCTTTTCGGCTCCGGGAAGGCAACAGCCGATATAATATGGCTGGACATGCCATACAGTGCCGATGACCTTGGCCGGGCATTGAAATCAGCCATGGCATCGTGCAGGAATGGTAAGCCGGTTGCCAGTGCGATCCTGATGAAACTTCTCCGTGCAGTGAACTGGAAAGAGTTTTCAGAGGGCAGGCTCAGCATATCGGTCTACTGCAGTGACCGGAGGAATATAATGCTGAACTCGACCGTAAGGACACCGGAAGGAGCCTACGTGTTCATATCAAAGAATCCTGAAAAACGCCTGCCGGCAGATGTGAGCAGCCATGAACTGGGCGAATCGGTCCTTGAACTGCTTGATAAATGCAGATAGGTGTTGCGTGTTCAATTTTTCGGAAAAAGAGTCTCTTTTCCGTCGGATAACCAGAAATACTTCGATAACAGTTGACAAAATACTGCTTCAATCTGCGATCCTGACCGGCAGGGACCGCATAGATGCAGCCAATGTGGTACTGCGGAACTTAAAAATGCTATGCATCTGAAAACATGATGCCATTTTGCTTAAATGTATCTTGTATACAATAAACGTTTTGTATATAATAAACATGGCTGAAATGCCTGATATAAGCTGATGTTAGAACCAGGTAATAAATCAACACTTCGGTTTATATCGGACTAAACACATCAAATCAGGGCAGAATAAATTCTGTCCCGTACATCTGTGTGAAAGGGGTCTTTCAATTGAAATTTCTTGAACAGATCAGTGAACGCGCCAAAAAAGATATCAAAACAATCGTGCTCCCTGAAAGCTCGGATATAAGGACGATCAGGGCTGCGGCAATGGTGCTGGAAAAAGGTATAGCCAGGATCGTTCTGGTTGGGAGGGAAGCTGAAATCAAAAAACTTGCAGGCGATCTGGACATCTCGAAGGCGAGAATAGTGGATCCTGAAACTTCACCTGATTTCGACAGATATGCGGAGGCACTTTACGAAATCAGGAAAGACAAGGGTATGACGCCTGACAAAGCCCGTGAACTGGTGAAGGACGAACTTTACTGGGGAGTCATGATGGTCAGGATGGGCGATGCGGACGGGATGGTTGCCGGAGCGATCCATTCGACGGCTGACACGCTGAGGCCTGCTTTGCAGATCCTGAAGACCGCTCCGGGCACTAAACTGGTTTCGTCATTCTTCGTAATGGAAGTGCCTGACTGTGAATATGGCAGCAACGGCACTTTTATATATGCTGACAGCGGCCTGGTCGAAAACCCTGACGTGGAACAGCTTTCCGAAATAGCGATTTCATCGGCAAGGACATTCAGGAACCTGATCGGGGAAGAGCCTGTAGTTGCAATGCTGTCGTACTCCACCTATGGCAGCGCTGACAGCGAACTTGTCAGGAAAGTGCGCGAAGCAACAAAACTTGCACAGCAGAAGGCTCCTGACCTGCTGATCGACGGCGAACTGCAGGTCGATGCGGCGATCGTGCCTTCAGTCGGACAGGTCAAGGCAAAAGGAAGCCCTGTGGCCGGCAAGGCGAATGTACTCATTTTCCCGGATCTCAACTGTGGCAACATCGCGTACAAACTGACCCAGAGGCTTGCAAAGGCCGAGGCTTACGGGCCTATTACCCAGGGTATAGCAAAACCGGTGAACGACCTCTCAAGGGGCTGTTCGGCTGAAGATATCGTGGGCGTCGTTGCAATAACGGCTGTCCAGGCACAAATAAAATAAAGGAGCTGTATATAAATGAAAATATTGGTCATAAATACGGGCAGTTCATCACTGAAATACCAGCTTATAGACATGGAAAACGAGTCTGTGCTGGCCAAAGGTCTTTGCGACAGGATCGGCATAGACAATTCGTACATCAAGCATACAAGAACAGGGAACGACCCTGTCATCATTAATATCGAAATGCCGAACCATCAGGCAGCGATCAAACAGGTCATCGACGCGCTGACGGATGAAGATACCGGTGTCATCAGGGACATGTCCGAAATAGCGGCAGTGGGACACCGCATTGTCCATGGCGGAGAGAAATTCCACGATTCGGTCATAATCGACGACAATGTAATGGCTGCCATAAGGGAGTGCATAGACCTGGCGCCTCTTCATAATCCGCCGAATATCATAGGCATCGAGGCATGCCAGCATTTAATGCCGAATACTCCGATGGTGGCCGTATTTGATACGGCATTCCACCAGACGATTCCACAGTATGCCTATCTCTATGCATTGCCGTATGAAATGTATGAGAAGCACGGGATCAGAAAATACGGATTCCACGGCACGTCTCACAAGTACGTCGCACAGCGTGCTGCTGCAATGCTCGGGAGACCGCTGGAAGAACTGAAGCTGGTGACCTGCCATCTCGGCAACGGAGCGAGCGTATGCGCAGTGGAATCCGGCAGATCGGTCGAGACCAGCATGGGCTTCACTCCTCTTGACGGTCTTGCAATGGGGACCAGGAGCGGTTCGATCGATCCGGCGGTGGTCAAATTCCTGATAGAAAACGAGAAGATGTCGACGAAGGAAATAGACGATTACCTGAACAAGAAGTCGGGCGTACTGGGGATTTCAGGCGTCAGCAGTGATTTCAGGGATCTGGAGGATGCGATCGAAGCAGGCAATGAAAGGGCCCTGCTGGCCATCAAGATATTCTGTTACCGTGTCAAGCAGTATATCGGAAGTTATGCAGCAGTCATGAACGGCCTGGACGCTGTCGTCTTTACGGCTGGTATAGGTGAAAACAACCCGCTGGTAAGGGGCATGATAATGGAAAATCTGGATTTCCTTGGCCTGCGCATCGATCCTGAAAAGAACAAGGTCAGAGGCCGTGAAATGGACATAAGTACATCGGATGCAAGGGTCAGGACGCTTGTTATACCTACCAACGAGGAGCTTGCAATAGCCATGGAGACATTGAAACTGATATCCAAATGATTGCCTTGACAATGCAGGGATTACTTAGTATAATGTTCCTTGTTGCTGATTCAAGGGGTATCGCTTATGAAGGTTGATGTATCAGATATTTTAACGATCAACGGCGCCGGCCTTAAGATCGACTGGACCGGAGAGCCGCCGGAGAGGGAGCCTGCGGAAGGATGTATCATCGAAGGAGACATCTCCTTTTCCGGCACGCTGACCAACAATAACGGTATCCTGCATCTTGACGGATGGCTTGAAGCCGCATACAAAAGCGTGTGTTACAGATGCCTTGGTGAAGTCAGAGGCGCGTTGAGGCTGAAAGTGAAGGAAAACTTTTCGGGCAGCGCCGATTCGGAACAGAACGACATGTATCCCTTTGAAGGGAAAAAACTTGACATCAGCAGGGCACTTAATGATAATATAGTTCTGAACCTTCCTATGAAGCATTTGTGTTCGGAACAGTGCAGGGGATTGTGCAGCAAATGCGGCGCAAACCTCAACGAAGTACAGTGCGGTTGTGCCGATGAAAGCATCGATCCACGCATGGAAGGTTTGAGCAAGTTTTTTGAAAGATCGTGACATTCGCTTATCAGGGGAGGTGTTAGAATATGGCGAATCCGAAACGTAAATGGTCAAAAGCCAGGACAGGCAAAAGGAGATCTCAGTGGAAGCTGTCCCAGCCCACTCTGGTCAGCTGCCCTCAGTGTCATACGCTGAAAGCTCCCCACATAGTCTGCAAGGAATGCGGATATTATGATGGCAAGGAAGTCCTCAGGGAAGTCGAGGCAAAATAATCCGGTCACAGGCCGGATCTGAACGACGATAAAAGGCTGTCTTGAAAAAGGCAGCCTTTTAAAGTGTTGGGACATTCCCGGCAGCCCATACCTCTTTCGGGCGTCATGCAAATGAATTATAATACCATCGGGATGACATTGATTTCTTAAGGCAGGTACTGATGAAGAAAAGAATCGTAATTGCAAATGTACAACCGAACAGTGCTGCAATGGATGCCGGCATCGAACCGGGAGATCTTCTTCTGTCCATTAACGGACAACAGATAGCAGACATATTCGATTACCGGTTCCTCACCGCAGATACAAACATCCTTGTGGAGGTCGAAAAAAGGAACGGTGAGGTATGGGAGATCGAGGTCGAGAAGGATGAATATGAAGACCTCGGCCTTGAGTTTGAAGACCCCCTTATTTCAGGGGCAAGGCACTGCAGCAATAAATGCCTGTTCTGCTTCATCGACCAGTTACCGAAGGGGATGCGCGAGACCCTGTATTTCAAGGATGATGATTCAAGGCTGTCCTTCCTGAACGGCAACTATGTGACACTGACAAACATGAAGAGGGATGAACTCGAAAGGATAATACGTTACAGGATGACGCCCGTGAATGTATCCGTCCACACTACCAATCCCGGGTTGAGGGTAAGAATGCTTGGGAACCGTTTTGCAGGCGATGTGCTCGAAAAGATGAGGGTCCTCACTGAAGGCGGAATAAACGTCAATGCCCAGATAGTGCTGTGCAAGGGGCTTAATGACGGGACAGAACTGGACAGGACATTAAGAGACCTGTCTGCATTGCATCCCGGTCTGGCCAGCATATCCGTCGTACCGGTCGGATTGACTAAATGGAGGGAAGGACTGTACCCCCTTGAGCCTTTCGATGCCGGTGAATCAGCCGCAGTGATCGCACAGGTTGCGAAATGGCAGGAAAAGTTCCTTTGCGAATTCGGGACAAGGTTGGTATATGCAGCTGATGAGCTTTACATCAAAGCCGGGATCGAACTGCCGTCTTACGAAGAATATGAGGATTTTCCGCAGATAGAGAACGGCGTGGGGATGATGACCCAGTTCATGTATGAGTTTGACAGTTTTCTTGAAATGTATGGCAGCGAGCTGGACAAGCGCTGGAAAGACCAGTCTCCCAGGACCGTGAGCATTGCTACAGGCAAATGTGCCGCCGGGTACATCAAGAAAATGGCCCGGACCCTGGAAAAAAGGTTTGACGGGCTGCATATAAACGTCTACGCTATAGAAAACGAGTTTTTTGGAGAAAATGTCACGGTGACAGGGCTTCTGACCGGCCGCGACATAGCTGGCCAGCTTGAAGGCAGGCCATTGGGCAGCGAGCTTCTTATTTCCAGGAGTATGCTGAAATCCGGTGAAGAACTGTTCCTGGATGACTATACCGTTGACGGGCTAAGCTCGGTCCTGGGCAAAAAGATCTCCATCGTTGACAATGACGGTGCTGGATTTGTCACCAGGGTTTTGGGAACAACATGCAGAGAGGGTGAATCGTTTGGCAAAACCGATCGTAGCGATAGTTGGCAGGCCTAATGTCGGCAAATCTACGTTTTTCAATTATGTGTGCGGCAGGAGGATCTCTATCGTCGAGGATACGCCGGGCGTTACCAGGGACAGGATCTACGCGGAGGCAGAGTGGAGGAACAGGAAATTCACTCTTATTGATACCGGGGGCATCGAGCCGTATTCCGAAGACAAAATAATGCAGCAGATGCGGCGCCAGGCTGAAGTTGCGATAGAACTGGCCGACGTCATCGTCTTCATGGTGGATGCCAAAGAAGGCATGACGGCTTCGGACAAGGAAATAGCGGCGATGCTGAGAAAGACCAGCAAACCTGTGATCCTGGTCGCCAACAAGGTCGACAACATAGGTGATCCGCCGCCGGAAATATACGAATTCTATAACCTCGCCATGGGAGATGTGGAAGTGGTATCTTCCGTCCATGGTCTCGGCATGGGCGATCTTTTGGACAGGATATTCAGCTTCTTCCCTGAAGAAGCGCCGGAGGAAACTGAAGAGGATGTCATAAAAGTTGCTGTAGTCGGCAAGCCCAACTCGGGAAAGTCATCTCTGGTAAACAGGCTGACCGGTGAAGAGAGGGTGATAGTGAGCGACATCCCGGGAACAACTCGGGATGCGATAGACACATATGTCGAAAAGGACGGCAGCAAATTCGTGCTCATAGATACTGCGGGCATCCGCAGGAAAAGCAGGATAACGGAAAACATCGAAAGATACAGTGTGCTGAGGTCATGGACTGCAATAGAGAGATCCGACGTCTGTGTCATCATGATCGACGCGCAGGACGGCGTGACTGAACAGGACGCTAAGATAGCCGGATACGCCCATGAGCAGGGAAAAGCTTCGGTGATCGTCATAAACAAATGGGACCTCATCAAAAAGGAAACCGGAACGATGGAGGAATACCGGAAGCAGGTAATGGAGAAGCTGAGCTTCATGCAGTACGCTCCGGTGTTGTTCGTTTCCGTAAAGACCGGGCAGAGGGTGCACAGGCTGCTGGAACTGGTGAAATTCGTGCATGAACAGGCATCCCTAAGGATCTCGACAGGAATGCTCAACGACCTGCTCAACGAAGCGACGGCCATGGTCCAGCCGCCATCCGACAAAGGCAAAAGGCTGAAACTGTACTATGCCGTACAGTCGGCGGTAAAGCCGCCCACATTCGTAATTTTCATGAACGACATGGAGCTTTTCCACTATTCCTATGAACGCTACCTTGAAAACCAGCTCAGGAAAAGTTACGGATTTGAGGGTACGCCGATAAGGTTCATACCAAGGGAACGTGACGAGGAATGATCCTGCCTGCCAGTTCCGGCACGATGCAGGGACCAGGCGGGGAAACGGGAGAAAAACGCACATAAATAAAAATACTGGCATTTGGGGGAATCACGCATGTATCTCCGGGCAGCGCTTTCGATAATAGCCGGATACCTGCTGGGCAGCCTCAACACATCACTGATAGTAGGCAGATTCTACAAGGTGGATGTGAGGAAGCACGGCAGCGGGAATGCAGGTATGACGAACACACTCAGGACGCTTGGCAAAAAAGCTGCACTGTTCGTAATACTTGGTGACATAGCCAAAGGCATCCTGGCCTATCTTGCAGGTTATTACATATACGGAGGACAACCCGGAGGTCTTTTCAGCGGCACGGCTTGCATAATAGGGCACATATGGCCTGTCTTCTTCAGGTTCAGGGGCGGCAAGGGAGTCCTCACTACATTCGCGGTGCTGCTCATGTTTGACTGGATGATCGCACTCGGGCTTTTCGCTGTTTTTCTCGTAATACTGCTGACCACGCGTTATGTTTCGCTTGGCTCGATCACGGCAGCGTTTCTTTTTCCGGCAGCGGCCGCAGTTTTCGGCAGGGGAACTCAGACAATGGTCTTTTCAGGTATAATAGCGGTGATCGTCATCGCAAAACACCATGAGAATATCAAAAGGCTGCTAAATGGCACTGAATCGAAGTTTTCTCTCGGAAACAGTAAATAGACGGGGGGATCGCTATGGGAAGGAAAGTCTCTGTTCTTGGTGCAGGAAGCATGGGTACAGCTGTTTCTGTGCTGCTGGCAGGCAACGGGCACGATGTGATGATGTGGTCACTTTTCAAAGATGAAGTCGAAATGATCAATAACATGAGAGAACAGAAAGACAAGCTTCCGGGAGTGATCATACCCGAGAGTGTCAGATGTACCGGCGATCTGGAGGAAACGATGCATTTTTCCGACGTATGTGTCCTCGTCATACCGGCACAGAATGTCAGGGAAAATATGAAGGCCATCGCCTCGATAAAGAAATATAAGCCGTCTGTGATAAGCTGTTTTTCAAAAGGTCTCGAGAAGGGCTCGGGGCTTCGGATGTCGGAAGTCATCAGGGAGGAACTGCCTGATGTCACGGTTGTGGCAATGTCCGGCCCGTGCCATGCCGAGGAACTTTCAAAAGGCATACCAACTGCATACGTTGCCGCCTCCGGGAGCAGGAGGGCAGCGGAAATGATCCAGGACCTTTTCATGTCGCCCATGTTCAGGGTATATACGAATCCGGACATCATCGGTGTCGAACTGGGAGGGGCGATAAAAAACGTAATAGCTCTTTGCGCCGGGATATCCGACGGGCTCGGCTACGGTGACAATACCAAGGCCGCATTGATGACCAGGGGTCTGGCGGAGATGTCCAGGCTGGGATGCGCAATGGGAGCCAAAAAGCATACATTTTCAGGCCTTGCAGGCATCGGAGACCTCATCGTCACCTGTACGAGCATGCACAGCAGGAACAGGCGGGCGGGGATACTCATCGGAAAGGGCTTGCCTGTGGATAAGGCGCTGGAAGAAGTAAAGATGGTCGTGGAAGGAGTATATACGACGGAACCTGTCTATAACCTTTCAAAAAAGTATGGCGTCAGGATGCCCATTACTGCCGAGGCATATGCTATCCTGTTCGAAGGGAAGGATCCCGGCAGTGCCGTATCCGCACTGATGAGCAGGGACCGGAAGTGCGAACACGAAGCCGAGGACCTGGACGACAGCTGGAAATGATACTGGCAAACTGTGATGTTCCCGGGGGAGGAAATGTGCCAGCCGGGCAGGCCGCATTTCGGAGTTTTCTGAACAGTCAACTCTTGTGACCTATTTTACATAATATGGTATAGCAAAGGATTTTTTATGTTATCCGGAGGATGCAGACCATGTATTGCAGTTATCCGTGCCAGGTATGGCCGTTTGCCAGGATGCTGTATCCATCATTTCCCGGGATGGGGAACAGGCGGATGGCGTATTCAGCCTGCCCGAAGGGATACAAAGCGGCATATGCGATGCTGATTGCCGGCCCCGATTACCCGTCCGTTACCGGGGTGGTAACATTTACCGATACTCCGGGCGGCACCATGGTGTGCGCTGATGTGAGAGGATTGCCTGAATACAGGCCTGCCGAAGGAGATAAAGGCCCGGTTGGGCCCTTTGGATTCCATATACATGAGGGCGGACATTGCGATATCGGAGATCCGGAAAAACCCTTTGAAGGCTGCGGAGGGCACTGGAACCCGACAAACCAGCCCCACGGCAATCATGCGGGAGACTTCCCGGTGCTGGTGGCAAGCAGCGGCAGGGCAAGGATGTGCTTTATGACAGACCGCTTCACTGTCGATGAAATAATAGGCAGGTCCGTTATCATACATGAAAACCCTGACGATTACAGGTCCCAGCCTTCCGGGAATTCGGGCAGGAGGATAGCATGCGGCAGCATCAGGCTGATGGATCCGTCCGAAAGCACCTGATAAGGAGTGGACGGATATGAAAAAAGCCGGTCATGCTACCGGCTTCCTGTCATTTTTGAGGAAAAATCACTTAAGAAGAAACCTGTCCATTAGTTTATGCCCCTGTTCGATGTATATCCCCGTCTTCTGCGCTTCGAACTCGTCATAGCCCGCAGCGCCTGAAGGCTTTGAACTTCGTTTCCTGTATATGACATAAGGTACGGGGTCAGCCGTATGCGTTCTCAGTGAAAGTGGAGTCGGGTGGTCGGGAAGCACCATCAGGCTGAAGTCATCGTATTCGGCCAGGCCTTCGAGTAATGTGCCCACAACAAGCTCATCTATCAACTCGATGGACCTGACCTTGTTTTCGACTTCAAACCTGTGCCCGCACTCGTCCGGGGCTTCTATATGGATGTAGACGAAGTCCTTGCCGCTTTTGAGCTCCTTCAGCGCGGCTTCAGCCTTTCCGCGGAAGTTCGTGTTTATGTTGCCTGTTGCACCTTCTACATCGATGGTGACCAGCCCGGCGCAGATGCCTATGCCTTTTATTAGGTCCACGGCGGCGATAACTGAACCGTTCATACCGTACTTTTCGGCGAAGGACGGCAATGCGGGCTTTTTGCCTTCTCCCCAGAGCCATATGGAGTTGGCGGGACGAAGGCCGCGCGATATCCTGGATCTGTTGACCGGATGGTCGGCAAGGATCTCATAGCTTTTTTTCATAAGGTCTGTGAACATTTCGCTGTTGTCGCCCGCCGGCAAATATTGCGTGATCCTTTTTTCGAGGATATCGTGAGGAGGAGTCAGCCGCCTGGTGCCGGTACCGCCGTGCCATACCATGCAGTGCCTGTAGCTGATGCCGGCATGGAATCTGATCTGGTCGCAGGAAAGGTGCCTGTTCAGTTCATCTATCAGTTCGGCAGCTTCAGACGTAGGTATTTCGTCCGCACTGTAGTCGGCCATTACTGCAGATTCGTAGTCACCGTCTATATCCAGCGTTACCAGGTTGCATCTGAATGCAAGATCGTTATCTGAAAGTTTTACGCCCATACTGACAGCCTCAAGGGGAGACCTGCCTGTATAGTATTTCCGGGGATCGTAGCCCATCACGGACAGGTTTGCCGTATCGCTGCCCGGCGACATTCCTTCCGGTATGGTCCTGACGATGCCGATTTCACCATTCGCTGCGAGATAATCGATATTGGGCTTGCGGGCATATTGCAGCGGTGTCCTCTGCCCCAGCCGGGGCATTCGGTAATCTGCCATTCCGTCGCCCAGTACCACGACATATTTCATACCTGTCATTACTCCATTCTGTTGAAAGTTGCGGGTACATCCCTTTTTATCCACTTAACCTATTATAGCAGACCTTGCATGGATAGCCAAGAAAATCGTGGAAAGCC
>Ga0134092_1001307_pt1 | contig 22203 bp, 21 predicted proteins | sample 3_6taG_FD_94454 | JGI IMG/M metagenome (GOLD analysis project Ga0134092, IMG submission 94454) | Switchgrass degrading microbial communities from high solid loading bioreactors in New Hampshire, USA - 3_6_20_6_A3 metaG | ecosystem: Engineered > Bioreactor > Semi-continuous > Anaerobic >... | reverse complement strand
TTCGACTTACATTTTACCAAACACGGATGCACTTTTTCGTCAATACCGGTTTTTAAATCGTTTATTTTATTGTTCTTTCGGGCTTTTAAGCCAGTTTTTCTGGTCAGAAAGTTGAGTTAATTATTTTCAAAGTGATGGGGTTGAGCTGACAGATTCGATGAATTTACAAGGTTGAGGAAATAGGAAGGATGCGGCCTGCCGTTAGAATAGGGAACATCAGATGCATTTATTTAACCAAAATATTTATTTTAGAGTAAAATTCGATAGATATTGGCAGGAAATGCTACATTAAGAGGGAATATAGTTTATTATTCTGATTCTTTTATAGCGAGGTGTTATGCAATGGGCGATAAATTCTTCATACATACTGCCAAGGCGGTGCTTGTCAGCTTTCTGGTTTTGTCCCTCCTGGCTTGGCCCCTGCCTCTTGGGGCGGAAGAACCAGCCTTGAGGGTTCTGGCTGGCAGCGGTATACCGGAAAAGGCCGATGGCCTAGCTGAGAAAGCAGGCTTCAACACTCCCTATGGCTTGGCCGTCGACAGTCAAGGCCGTATCTATGTGGCTGACTGCTACAACAATAGTATTAGGGTTATTGCTAATAATGGTATGGTAGCTACTGTGGCAGGCAGCAGCAAGTACACCGACTCCTATGGCTTTCCTTTGGGTGGCTTGGCTGATGGAGATGTGGACAAGGCTATATTCAACCAACCCCGGGCGGTACTTGTTGACAGTCAGGGCACAATCTATGTGGCCGATACAGGAAACAACGTCATTCGTAAAATTTCCCAAGGGAAGGTAACTACCTATGCTGGAACAGGAAAGGCAGGTTTCCGAAACGGATCGGGCAGAAACGCACAGTTCAATGCCCCCAGCGGATTAGCCCTTGACAAGACCGGTAATCTTTATGTTGCCGATACCTTAAATAATGTGATCCGGAAAATTTCTCCCCAAGGTTTTGTCACTACTTATGCCGGAAAGAACACAGGAGAGGCCGGTTACCGGGACGGGTCTTTGGCCGAGGCTGAATTCAACGAGCCGGTGGCCCTGGCTATGGACAGCCAGGACAATTTATATATAGTTGACAGCGGTAACCAATTGATCCGCAAGATAGCCAAAGGACAGGTGGAAACTGTAGCCGGAACCCAAGGGCCGCTGTTATCAGGAACAAACTATATCCAAGGCAGTTTTCGGGATGGCTCATGGACAGAAGCAGCTTTTAATTTCCCCAAGGGTATAACGGTTCTGGATAACGGGACATTGATTATTGCTGATACCTGGAATTCCCGGATTAGAGCTGTCCTCAACAATGGTCAGGTAATCACCTTGGTGGGTACGGGTGAAAACGGCAAGGCTCCGGGTCCCCTTTACCAAGCTGTTCTGGGCAGTCCTGTAGGTGTGGCTTATTATAATAAGAATTTATACATAGCTGATGCGGATAATAACCTTATTTGGCAGATGCCTCTAAATCCCACGGAGCTAAAAGCCCTTCCTAATTTTGCTCCCCCTTCGGAGGAGATTCAGATTTGGGTCAATAGCGTCAGATTGGAGCTGAATGCCAATAACAAGCCTTATGTCCAGGAGGAACGGACCATAGTGCCCCTGCGGGCTATCTGCGAGAAGCTGGGATACCGGGTTGATTGGGCAACAGACGGCACAATTACCATAACCAAAGGAAACTGGCAAAAGGTGTTTACTGCCCAGAATCCAAACCTGCAGTATAAAAACGGCTATACTATGGTAGGTTTGCGCTACCTGGCTGAGAGCATGGGGTATAAAGTAGAGTGGGTGCCCGAGTACCGGGCTGTTACCATTACGAATCGTTAGGGGGGGAATAAATGAAAAGAATTAGCTGGTTGCTTATAGTAGTGTTTTTTCTGTCCGTGGTCATGCCGGGAGTCAATCTTCCGGGTAATCAGGCTATGGCAGCGGATACCCTGCGGGTTGCCAAAATAACGGCAGTCCAGGGAGATGTAAAGGTGTTACGGGCAGGCGGGGAAAAAAGCTTCCCAGCCTTTAAAGGCATGGGCCTGACCCAAGGGGACACTATAATTACCGGCAAAAACGGACGAGTTACTCTGGAATTAGCCGCGGACAAAGAACTGTTGAAAACAGTCGGGTTAAGATCAGTGAATTGATGCAGTCCCTGGAGACTAATGCCGATAAAACCTCGCTGAATCTAAAGGCAGGGCAGGTCTATACCAATATCAAAGGCAAGCTTAACCCTGGTGCTAAGTATGAAATCCGTACTCCTACCGCCGTAATGGGGGTTAGAGGAACCCAGTTCTTTGTCAGTTTAGACTCGGGCGGGCAGGCTAAAGTGGTGACCGTAGAAGGAAATGTTTTTGTCACTGTTCCCCAGGAGATAACTCTGGAAGACGGAACTACCGTTACCCAGGATGTAGAGATCGAGGTCCAGCCAAATCAGATATTTGTCCAGACAGGGGATATAACCGATCCCGGCAGGTATGACCTGGAAACCCTGACAGGGGATGCAGAACTGAGCCTGTTTGTTCTGGAAACCCTGCAGGAGATTAGTGCTCAGCAGCCGGATCTGATTAATCCCGAAATCCTGCAGAACCTGGAGGAGAGGATCGAAAAGGCCAGACAGGAACAGCAGGAGCAAGAGCGACAGCAAGAAAGGCAGCAGCAAGAACTTGTGCAGAATATCCAGTATGACAACAATACCAGGAGCGAAAGCGATACAGGGACCGGAGGTCCACCAGCTACTGATCCGGGGAATGATGATGAGGACTTGCCGGAGATAAAAATCACTACCCATTTGGAAGACATCTATTTGCAGTTCGGTGATGAACTGCCCTGGATGTGTTTTATTGAAACCGTTCCCGCTGAAGATGTGGAACTGGAAGTAGAGGTAGAAGACGAGAGCATAGCCGAAGCTTCCTTTGACGGGAATGACCTCTTTATCTACGGTTTGGAACTGGGAAGTACTACGGTGACAGTAACGGCCAGCAAGGAGGGCTATCGTCCTGCAGAAGCAAGCTTTACGGTAACAGTCTATGAAGAAGAATATCAAGAAGGGGATTGGGACAGGAGCATTATTGATGTAGGCGATGAAATAAGTCACACGGATATAGCCCTGGACAGCCGGGGAATACCTCATATTATCTATGATACTTATAAGATGAAGTACCAGCACTGGAACAGCAGCTATTGGCAGGAGGAAGAACGCTGGGCCAGCGGCAGACAGGGGTCCTTAACCATTGTTACTGATTCTTACGGAAATGACTACTCCTTAGTTTCTTATAATGACGGCGGGGAGTTAGGATACGATGTGTTCGACGGAAGGAATTGGCACTACTTGGGTTTTGGGTATGAACAGAATGAAGATGATAAAGAAGTGTCAGTAGGAGCCTCCAGCACTAATATTACCCCATATTTTAATGATTACTGGGGGCAAGTTAGATATGGCGCTGGAATCAGTTATTATGATGAGGCAAACGGCGATTTGTACTTTAGGTTCAATAAATATCCAGAGAACAATCGATATGAAGACTGGAGTGCTCCTTTCCTGGTGGACGGGAAAAATGGCGACGCGGGAAAATCTTCTTCCCTTGCCTTCAGTTATGATTTTTTGGCTAAGGATGGTAAGGCGTATATTGCCTACTATGATGATAGTAACGGCGGTTCATTGAAGCTTGCCGTAATTTCTGACCCGTTAGCTACTAACCCACAAGACATAGAAATAATTGAAATTGATGACCAGGTGGGATACGGTGCAGAAGGCCAGTATGTTTCTCTGGCTGTTGACAATCAAGCAAACGTACTTCACCTGGCATATTATGACGCAAACCAAAAAGAACTTAAGTATGCCCAAGTAGCTATATCGGATTGGATTATTGAAAAGGATACAATTGATAATGAGGGAGACGATGTGGGCAAATATGCATCCTTGGCTCTCGATAGAGAAGGAATTCCACATATCATTTACTATGCCCAGAATGAATCGGGAGGAGCGCTGAAGTACGCCTACGGCGATTCTAATAATGAAGGAGACTGGCTGATAGAGGTTGTTGATCGGGGTGAAGAGGTAGGTTCATACAGTTCCATAGCCGTGTACAACTTGTCCATAGAATTTGAAAACGATTTATCAATACCGCATATTGCTTATACAGCCAAGATAGGTGAAGACTGGATAGTGAAGCACGCTACCAGGAAAGATGTCATGAATGCCATTGAACCCAATGTACTGTCCGGGACCGAGCAGGCTTTTGAAGATGAAGCCTTCTATATTGAAAACTTTGGGAATGAAATCTGTGATGTATGGAGAGAAACGGGAGAAGAAGTAGAAAAATTGAAGATAAATGAAGATTATACTCTTTGTGAAGATGAAGCGGGATTAATTTTTACTCTAAAGAGTGACTTTCTCAACAACTTGCCGGTCACTAACGGATATGAGGATCCCCACAGGATCTGGATTAAATTCGATTACGGCCTGCCGGTTATCATAACCATTGAGGTAACGGAGAATTTGGAAGCTTTTATAGTAAGAGATAGCCAGGATGTAGCTTATGATCCCATAAATAACCGTTACTTAATGGTTTATGAGAGAGACATTGTCGAATATACTTATTCCGAAATTTGGGGTAGGTTTATCAGTGCAGACGGCGTATTAGGCCCTGAATTTCCCATCTCCGAGAACACAGGATGCCGTTATCCCAAGGTGGTCTATAATCCTAAGAATTATACTTTTCTGGTAACCTGGCAGAATGGAGGAGATTATCTGATATATGCCCAGATCCTGGACGATAAAGGGGACCCCTACGGGGAGAAAGGAAATTTTGCCGTGTGTCCGGAGCCGGAGACAGTTTACGGTCAGAATGCTCCTGCAGTTGCTGTCAATACCGAGACCGGTTTCTATCTGATTGCCTGGGATGATCAGGCAGATGAAGATAATCTGAAACGCGAGATTTACGGGCAGCTTCTTGACGAGGATGGTAACCAGGTTGGCGGAAGACTGAACCTCATAAGTATGGAAGATCCCCAGGTAGAGCCGGTTCTTGCTTACAGCTCTGCCGTTAATCAGTATTTGCTGCTCTATGCCGACACAACCGAGTATTATGAATATGATGTTATGGGGCAAATGTTCGGTTCAGATGGAGACCCTGTTTTAGGGACAATACTGGAAATCGCTGTAGGGAAGGCCGACCAGTATACGCAGGCTCTGGCTGTCGACGACGCTAACGAACGTTTCCTGGTGGTCTGGCATGAATACCTCGAAAGCAACATATACAATATATTCGGCAGGTTCATCAATGCCGACGACGGGACTATGGAAGATGATTTTGCTGTTTATCAGTCAGGGCAATATCAGTACAGACCTAGTGTAGCTCTTAATACTAGGGATGGCAGTTTTCTGGTAGCCTGGGAGGACGACCAAGACAGGTTATTCGCCAGATATTTCGCTGCAGATGGTACCGGAATGGAGGATCCCGTCCAGATTTATCCTGAGGGAGAAGAATTGAGAAATGTTAAACTAGTCTATAATCCAGTTAACAATAACTACCTGGCGATTTATGAAGACCATTCCAGCTTCCCAACCATAATTAGGTGTAATATACTACCGGCCAAGCCTCAATTATGAACCGCAGCGGCAGTTGCCTGCCGGTAGCAAAGTTGGTGAAGAAATAAAATGAAGTTGAGTGAATTTACTATAACCTTTTGGGGTGTCAGGGGGTCCCGGCTGGTTCCGGGACCCTATACAATCATATACGGGGGCAACACGCCCTGTGTGGAAGTCCGAATATAAACCTGAATGCGAGAACAGGGAATGCTAAACCTGGGCTTATGATGCTTTAACTGCTGCGAACCGGCGTTTAAAAAGGCTATGCCTTTCGAGAAAGCCATTAACATCCTGGAAACGATGTCTGAAGAGGAAAACTGGATCCATCTGCTGGTGGCGGCTTTTAAAAGAGAGCCGGATCTGGAAGGAATAAAGGGAGTTGCGCTATGAAGAACCATAATTCTTTAAAAAAACACATTCTGATTTTTACATTTTGCATGATTCTTGGCTTTTCTGCCTATGTGGATATTTTTACCACTTTGGACAGTAAGCTGCAGGACAGCTTCCTTAAGAGTAGCGGCCCTGTAGATACGGAAATAGTCCTGGTGGCTATTGATGATCAGAGCCTGGAGGATCTGGGCCGCTTTCCCTGGTCTCGCTATGTTCATGCAGAGCTAGTCAGGATCTTGTCCCAAGCGCAGCCGGCCGTTATCGGCATTGATTTAATTTTCAGTGAGGCGGCCGACGACCCGGATGAAGACCTGGCCTTGGTAGAAGCTATCCGGGAGGCTGGCAATGTTGTCTTGCCCGTCTATGCAAATCTAGAGGGTTTTTCCGCCAGGCAAGGAGCCATTAAAACTGATAATCTGGTGGTGCCTTTCCTGACTTTCCCGATCAGTTTATCACCGGCCATATCAATACCTTCCCCGACCCGGACGGGATCATCAGAAAGACCGCCCTGTATCTGAATTACCAGGGCCAGACTGTTCCCAGTTTTGCCTGGCGGGTCTATGAGCAGTATTGTCAGAGCAAGGGACTGCCTGCCCCCGATCTGAACCAATTGCCCCTGGATCCTATTAAACGGTTGGAAATAAACTATGCGGGTGTCCCCGGCGATTATGAGCATGTCAGTTACTCCCAGGTAATCAGCGGCGAGGTGCCGCCCGAGTTCTTTCGGGGCAGGATTGTTCTGGTGGGTCCCTATACTGTGGGGATAGACGATTATTACTTTACTCCCCTGGCTCCTGAGGCGCCTATGTATGGGATAGAAATTCATGCCAATATCGTGCAGAACCTGCTCCGGGGCAGCTATGTACAGAGAGCGCCTTTCAGTGCTACATTGCTGGCCATATTCATTTTTGGGGCTATGGCGGCTTTTGGCTTTACCCGGCTAAGTCCCTTCAGAGGAGTGCTGCTCCTGGTAGTGCTGGCAACATGTTATCTGGCCGGCGCCCGGCTGATGTACAGCAAGGGTTATCTCCTTTCTTTGTTTTATCCCATGCTCCTGCTGCTTTTGGGCTATCTGGTAGCTCTGGCAGTTAATTACATCAGCGAGTTGCTGGAACGCCGTCGCATCACCGGGGTCTTCAGCCGCTATGTGGCTCCACAGGTAGTAGACAAGCTGCTGGAGGGCGGCGAAAAGGCTCTGCAGCTGGGAGGCAGCAGGCGGGAGATTACAGTCCTGTTTGTTGATATCCGGGGTTTTACCCCCCTTTCAGAGGCTGCCGCTCCTGAAGAGGTGGTTGAAATCCTCAACGAATACCTGACTTTGGTGGCCGAGTCTATTTTCCAATATGGAGGTACCCTGGACAAATTTATCGGGGATGCGGCTATGGCTATCTTTAATGCTCCTTTGGATCTGGAGGACCACTGCTTAAAAGCTGTCCAAGCGGCCTGGGCTATGAAGGAGGGAGCAGCTCCTCTGCAGCAGAGGTTGCTAGAGAAATATGGCCGCACTGTACAGTTCGGTATAGGGGTGAACACAGGACCGGCTGTCATAGGGAATATCGGAGCCAGCTTCAGAATGGATTATACGGCCATTGGAGATACCGTAAATACCGCTGCCCGCCTGGAGAGCAATGCCCAACCGGGCCAGATCCTGATCTCCCAGGCTGTATATGAAAAAGTCAAGGAAAAAGTAGAAACCACCAGCCTGGGCGAGATCAAGGTCAAAGGGAAAACCCAGGGGATTAACGTCTTCCAGGTTGATGGTGTGCATCCGGGTTCCGAATCAGGAGTCCAGAGTCTGTAATTCACAGACCTCAGGCCAGTATAAACAAAAACATACCTATTGTCCCATATGTGGTCAACATATATGACTAAGATATAATTTCATCATATGATTAAGGTATTATTATGAAAACGTTACTTAGCCTTTATCTGGTTTGTGCAGTTATTTTAGCTCAGTTTTTCGCCGCATATTTCTTTTCTAAGGGCAGAAATAGCTATCGAAAGGCATTCTCTGCCGTGGTTTTGTGTGTCAGTGTTTATTTGTTTGGTTATTTAATGATTATTAACAGTAACAATCTGCAGGAAATGATTTTTTGGAATCAGATTCAATATTTGGGATTACCTTTTATTTCTGTCTTATGGCTACTGGTAGCACTTCATTATACAAAAGCCATCTATTCCCCAAAAATCAAGTTGGAACTCTTACTTTTTTCTGTGCCTGTAAGGAGATTCTCATGATGGAAATAAGAAAATGCTTAAATCTATCCGTGATGTTACAGATGAGAGGAGAATTCAGGAAAAGCTGATATTTTTGGCTACTACAGATTCTCTAAGCGGCCTATATAATCGGGCAGAATTTATGAATCTGGCTCAAAAGGAGTATTTTTTGGCCAAAAAGAATAATGAGGAATTATCATTATTGATAATGGATTTGGATAATTTTAAGATCATCAACGATACCTTTGGACATGCGGCAGGAGATGAAATAATACGTGAAATGGGAAGCATTATAAGGACCTGTTTTCGAAAAACTGATATTTCCGGGCGAATAGGAGGAGAAGAATTTGCTGTTGTTTTAAAAGAACGCTTCTATGGAAGAAGCGAAAATGGTGGCGGAACAAGTTCGAGAGATTGTAGCCCAGAGAAAAGTGATTTACGAAAAGCAGGAAATTAGTTTTACTGTAAGTATTGGAGTAGCAGCAATACGAGGCGACACTAATGATATCAACGATATTGAAGATATTTTAAAAATGGCAGACGATGCTCTGTACAAGGCAAAAGCAAAGGGACGAAATTGTGTTGTAACTTGGGAGTCTCTGGACGGGACACGGGGACAGTCCCCTTGTCACATATTTAAAGCAAAACGACTTGCAGATATGACCTAAATGAATATTTCCTTAGGTAGTGGTGGGTTTTTTTACTACATCCTCTCTATCGACCAAGGTTGATAAGCTATTTGCGATAAATTGTCGAATTTGAAGGGGGTACGACCACGTTAGATATTAATCAGTGGAGGATTACCAATAAGAATGAAAAAAATACTTCAATAAGACACCGGATATTTAATGTGGTATTTTTAGTAGGTGTTTTTATGTCATTTTCTTCAAGTTTAGTGAATTACCTTTTAGGTTTAGGAAAAGCAGTCGTATTGATAACCTTTATTTGTGGCGTTATTTCTATAGGATTTTATATAATCTCCAAAATCTACGGTAATTATAATCAAGTGGCATTGCTTATTACTATTTTATTAAGTTTTGTTTTTTTCCCAGCCATGTGGTTTGCTAAAGGGGGAACAAAAGGTAGTATCCCATATTATATAATTATAAATGCTGGGATAATTGCCTTATTGCTTGTTGGATTACAAAGAAAAATAATCTTTTTTATATTTGCTTTAGTTGTTGGTGTTCTAATAGTTATTGAGTATCAGAGGCCAGACTTATTTGTACCATATGACTCTGGATTAATTAGATATATAGATTTATCTTTTGGCTTATTTGTTTGCTTGTTTTCCATTGTAGTTTTAATTGCTGTTCTTATAGATAGTTATATGGATGAATTAAAAAAATCTGAGCAATACCTTGCCGCCCTTGAGGAACAGAATAAGGAAATCGAAGCTAAAAACAGTTTGTTGGAAAAAAGCAATTCTGAGCTTATAAAGGCTAAAGAAGAGACGGAAAATCTAAACAGGCTGCTGTACGAAGAAAAACAAAAACTGCAAAAGCTCTCAATAACTGATTTTTTAACAGGAGCTTTTAATAAAAGGTTTATTACTTCTTGTTTAGAGGAAGAGATAAAGGACTCCCGTAACAGACAGAAAAAGCTGACCTTAGCCATGATTGATATTAATAATTTTAAAAATATAAATGATACATATGGCCACGTATATGGAGATTATGTTTTAGGTAGGATAGCCAGTACAATCATAAGCAGCCTAAGACAAACTGATATAGTAGGGCGTTACGGAGGCGATGAGTTTTTATTTATTCTGAGTGACACCAGCAAAGAAGAAGGATATGACATAATGGAGCGTATTCGCCAAAAAATATTAAATATAAAATGGGAAAATGACCTAGTAGTAACTATTAGTGGTAGTGTAATAGAAGTAGGGAGTGACGAGTTGACCAGTCTATTAACTAAGGTTGATCAGTTATTATATAGAGCTAAACATAAAAGCAAAAACCTTATAGAAAAAGAGTTAGCGGCTGATTAAATAAGTTATTGAAGAATTAAAAAAACACCGTTATGCAGCTTGATCCGCAAATATAAAACTTCAAAAAATGAGTAATAAAATAAAATAAAAAACAAGAAAGGAGTATGAGTATATTATGTTATGGAAAGACCAATATGAACTTGGCGTCTCTCTAATAGATACGCAGCATAAAGAATTATTTAGGCGTGTCGAATCATTTATGCAGGTATTGCGGTCATCGGATTCCTGGGATAAGAAAATCTCGCAGATAGACGAAACGCTAGAGTTTATGAAAAAATACGTTGTAGAGCATTTCCGTGACGAAGAAGAATACCAGAGAAGTATAAATTATCCTGGATATGAAGCGCATAAACAGATACATAACGGTATGGTCAAATATGTGCTGGAGGTTTCTAAGCAATACGAAAAATCCAAATATAACGAGGATTTGATGCAACAGTTTGGAGGTAAACTGCTGGCATGGCTGATTAATCATGTAGCTGCGGAAGATCAACTTATAGCGGATTATGCCATAAAGAAAGGGGTAAGCGGAAATGATAAATAATCTTTATAGAGCATTTGTCGATGCAACACAAAATGTATTTAATTTGATGCTTAACCTTTCAGAGATTTCCGATCAGCTGGTGGAGGATTACAAATGTGATGATGAGGTTGATATTGCTATCGGCATTGTTGGTGACCTTAATGGAGAGGTTATTTACCGTTTTCCAGTCTCAACATCTCTTAACATGGTAAACATCATGAGCGGCATGCAGTTTGAGGTGGTGGATGTATTCGTGACCTCTGCCATATCAGAGATTGCGAATATCATTAGCGGTAATGTTCTTACTGCACTTTCGACAAGCGATATAAAATGTGATATATTACCGCCGATGCAACACAAGCCTGATGAAGATAAGGAATATGAACTGAAAACAAGTTGCTGTATTAACACAACAATTGGTGAGATATATATAGATATAAGATTAAATCGGGTTTGTTGACCTCTGGCCCAAAACTCACTGGCTCTTGCTCATGAGCGTCCTAATGATTATAATACCTATAAAACCACACTGATTGACTTTCTGACTCGGAGCATCCAAGTCTAGTAAAATAATATCAGTGGGCAAATAATATAATAAGGAAAGCGAAGGTGTAAGAATATGCGCGAAAAGGTACAAGCAATTTTGGATAATATCCGCCCTTCCTTGCAAGCTGACGGCGGTGATGTGGAATTGATTGATGTCGATGAACAGGGCGTTGTGAAAGTACGTTTACAGGGAGCCTGCGGCGGATGCCCTATGGCATCTATGACTTTGAAGAACGGCATAGAGAGAGCTCTAAAAGAAGCTATTCCCGAAGTAAAGGAAGTTGTCGCAGTTTAATATAAGTTGGTAGAGGGAACGCAGACTGTGTGAAAAATCTATCTTAATTAATACCCGATTCTTAAAGAGAATGATGGGAATGACACGTCAATGAATCTCTCGATCATCAACAAAAAAACGTAGACTAGCAGTATCTGACATTAACTTAATAGAAAATTGAAAAGGCAGGCTTATTTCAAGCCTGCTCTAATTCATTAAAAACTATTTAGGGTCGCTGCCTAATTTGCCTGCTTGGGCTATATTTGTCTTAGGCAGATCGTGCAAAATAATTGTAACTGCACTAGGGTCGCAACCGCAAATGCGGCAGATTTCATCGGTCAGAACCCGGACTAGTTCTTTTTTTTGTTCAACAGTTCTGCCCTCATACATATCAATAGTTACAATTGGCATTCTTCTACGCCTCCTTAGGCTATGGTAGCAATATTTTCGCTACTAGTTTTTCTCAGCAGCCGAGTGGCTACTATATAATATATTATATATTATTAACAGATCCTGTTTTACTATTATGGAGACTTCTTAAAAGAATTATCATATTAAGGAATTTTATTTTAAATTGGTTAATATGGTGGTATTGTTTTGGGGCTTTAAAGCCAGTTTTTTGATTACAAAGTTTTAATAATAAAAGGAATGTTAAAGAGAAATGAAAATAAATATCCGCAGGTATAATACCATGGACATACCTTCTATGATTAACGTTTGGAATGAAATTGTAGAAGAAGGAAATGCTTTTCCTCAAGAAGATTGTTTAACTGAAGAAACGGGTTATGCATTTTTCGCTGAACAAACATATTGCGCTGTTGCAGAAGATTATGAAAGCAAAAAAATATACGGGTTATATATCCTTCATCCCAATAATATAGGAAGATGTGGACATATTTGTAATGCAAGCTATGCAGTTAGTTCCGAAAAAAGAGGGCTCCATATAGGGGAAAAGTTAGTACAAGACTCTCTTATTCAGGCAAAACATCATGGATTTACTATTTTACAGTTTAATGCCGTGGTTGCAACAAACACTCATGCAAGACATTTATATGAACGACTTGGTTTTAAACAACTTGGAACTATTCCGGGTGGTTTCCGCATGAAAGACGGACATTATGAGGATATTTGCCCTTATTATATTGTTTTGTGACATTACCCATTTTTCAAATTTTCATCCCAAATTTCATCCGTTCCTCAAAGCTGACTTCGCGGTGGATTTGGTGTAGCATCCATAAGAAGCACAAGTATAGATTAATTAATGACAAAATTATAATAAAAAAATGTAGAAAGATGAGAAATTCATTGATATCAGTATTGTTTTGATCAGATTATTTTTCATCTTCAAGCCATAGGTCTAATAAGAAGGCCTATGGCTTTTATTTTAGTACTATATAAAACTTATAACAAAAACGGTAGTAGTTGTATAAGTAGTTAAAGTTAAGGGACATACTAATCTCAACTATGAAGGGAGGTAGGTTTTTGAAGTTACCTAATTTAAAAACAAGGCTATTAGCAGGACTGTTGATAATATGTATTTTGGGAGTTGGTCTCTACTATGGTGACTTTATAGGAGAAGAGCCTGTATTACCTGTACAAGGTAAAGTTGGTGAACCTAGAGCAGATGATGTTTGGCTGATTTCTCGTATGGTGGTAGCAGAGGCCAGGGGAGAACCTTTCCTGGGTCAGGTAGCAGTTGCCGCAGTAATTGTAAATCGTGTACGAAGTCCAAAATTCCCTGGAACTGTTAGCGGTGTAATTTATCAACCTGGTGCATTTTCTCCCATCTCGGATGGTGCATTTTGGCGTGTAAACCCTACTGAAGAACATCTCAGAGCAGCTAGATATGCCTTAAATGGTTGGGATCCTACATCTGGGGCCACTTTTTTCTGGAATCCGGCAACATCTACCAGTCCATGGATCTGGGGACGAAAGGTTATAACCAAAATTGGCAAACATTTTTTTGGAACCTAGCCTTAAGAAAGAACGAGGTGAATTGGAACATTGCGCTTTAAATATAAGAATTTATTGTTAGGTTTGCTTGTTGTAATTGGAATAGGGGTTGGCTCTCTTTATTTAAATAAAATTAACCAAGAAGCACATGCTTCCCAGAACGCTTTAGAAGCAAGTTACCAAAACCATTTTTTTAGTTTAATTGAGAATATTGAAAGCCTTGATGTATTACTAGGTAAAATTTTAGCCTCTAATTCTAGTGAGCAGGATATTATAACATTTGCTACAGTTTGGTCTACGGCAGAAGTGGCAAGAAACAATTTAGACAGTTTGCCCATAGGGATGGAAAACATGATGCGCAGTAATCAATATCTTGCGCAATTGGGAGATTATAGCTATTCTTTAGCGCAAAAGATAGCCAGTAAGCAGGAAATAACGGAAAGCGAGTGGCAAAAACTCAGACAACTACAGCAAGAAAACCGTAAGGTTCATAATGAACTACGGGAATTATTAGGTTTAATGCAGAAAGAGCAAATTAAACTTGGCAGCCTGGTAAACCAAAAAGAGATAGAATTAACTCCTGCGAGTAAAAAAATGCTTGATGGTTTTGGAAAGTTAGATGAACGGCTTCAGGATGAAGTTCCTACCTTGACTTATGACGGTCCTTTTTCCGATCATGTGGTTAATAGAGCACCAAGAGGGTTATCTGGCCAGGTAATAAATGAGGACAAGGCTGAAAACATAGCCCTTGAGTTTGCTCAAAAAATGGACAGGAAAACAAAATATACTGCCAAAACTACTGGTCTGACCAAAGGCCGCATTATTTCCTATTCAGTAACCTTAAAATCTGAAGATAGAGGTCAATCAGATTTAGTATTTGAGATTAGTCGAAAAGGCGGACATGTAGTGTTAATGATGGATGTTGGGGAACGCGGTCGGGATAAAAAGGTTGATGTGGAACAAGCAAGTCAGAAAGCTGAGCAATTTGTAAAAAAACTCGGATTAGGGGAGTTTTTACCTACCGGTCACTTAGTTGAAGGGAATGAATTGCTAGTCAACTTTGCCTTAGTGCAGGATAATGTAATTATTTATCCTGATATGATTCAGGTAATTGTCTCCCTAGATAACGGAAATATTGTAGCTTATGATGCAAACAAGTATTTATTATCACATACTTCGAGGAAGTTGCCTGAACCCAAAATCATTGAGGCGGAAGCTAGAGAAAAAGTAAATGAGAAGTTAAAGATTGAGGAAGTCCGGTTAGCCCTTATTCCTCTAGGTAATCTGGAAGAACAGCTTACCTATGAAGTAAAAGGGAAAATTAACGGGGATACTTATTATGTTTATATTAATGCTGAAAATGGCTTTCAGGAAAAAATACTGTTAGTTGTCGAAACACCACAAGGGACCCGGAGCATATAATTAATAATTATACTGCTATGAAACAATGACCTGAAAAACGCAAGTCAAGCCGGTGCTTTATTAAAGCGCCGGCTTAAATTTTTTAATAAATATGATGTAGAAAAAGGTTACATTATTAAGCAACATTGGTTCCTTTGTTCATATTATACTAATAAGTTCAATACTATTTTAATAAGGAAGAGCATTTTTCTACTAAAAGGGAGGAGAATACTTATGGCTTACTGGCATTATTGCTCGGCTTGCAAGCAATGGAGCAAATCAGCAACTCCATTATCTAATGACAAAGTCTGTCCCTATTGTAATAGTTTATTAATTAAGAAAAAACCTTATACTAATTCAATTTTGGATAAGTTAGTAACAGAAAAGCTAAAAGAACCTGTAAAAAGCTCTGAATTAACCGAAAAGGAGAAGGAGACTAATGCTCAAAATGTAGTTGAGTCCCTTTCAGATTCAGAAATGTCAGGTGTTGGAACAGAAAAAACTGAGGACCATAGAACAGATGAAACCCAAGAGATTAAAGATATACCTAAATTTAATGAACCACCTGAGGTGCCAGAAGCCCTAGTTATAGCCGCAGAAAATGGGGGCTCGGATAACCGGGAAAAAGGTGAACCCCAGGAGATTAAGGACAAATCTAAAGTAAACGAACCATCCGGAGTAGCAGAAACCCCAGTGATAGCTGCAGCAAAACAAGACTTAGATACCCGGAAAATAGGTGAAACCCAAGCTGGTGAAGACATATCTAAAGTAAACGAGCCATCTGAGGTAACAGAAGCTCCAGTAGTGGCTATAACCAATATAGATTCGGAAATTATGGAAACGAGTGAAAAGCAAGAGGAAAAAGTGCTATCTGCCATTGATGCTTTCCCCGAAGCACTAGATTCGCCAGAAAAAAAAACTACAGCTGAAGGATTGAAGATAGAACCGCAGACATTGGAATCATATGAGCTGAAAAAAGAATCGGAAACATCTTCAGAATCAAAAATATCAGATACTCCCACAATTTTAGATCCAAGAAAAATTACAATTAAAAAGTATAAAGGGGATAAAAAGCGTTCGAGAAAATTTCGGTAATCCTAAAATACTACCTGGCACTAATAGCAAATAAGCTAAGGGGGTTATACCAATTTTGGATAACCCTCTTAGCGTGTAATTACAATATTTACTTATTACTTGGGGGTTCCCAGCTTTTGGCAGCAGACTGGGAAATCCGGTCAATAACAATGGCCAATACTACAATAGCCCAACCTGCTTCAAAACCTTTACCTACTGCTACCCGGTTAGTTGCTTTAAGGACCTCTTCACCCAACCCTCCAGCTCCGATCATACTAGCAATAACCACCATGGACAGAGCCAGCATAGTAGTCTGATTCATACCGGCCATTATAGTTGGCATGGCCAGAGGAAAACGTACTTCCTTCATCATTTGCCATTTTGTTGCTCCAAAAACCAGAGCTGCTTCCTGTACTTCTTGGGAGACCTGACGAATTCCCAGGTTTGTTAAACGTACTACTGGTGGTAAAGCGTATATGACCGTAGCAAATACTCCGGGGACTTTGCCTAATCCAAACAACATTAATGCAGGAATCAGGTACACCAAGCTGGGCATAGTTTGCATAGCGTCAAGTATAGGGGTAATTATCGCGTTTATTCGCTTTGAACCTGACATGGCAATTCCCAGTGGAATACCGACTACTAAAGAAATAATCACTGCCACAATAACTATTCCCAGGGTTTCCATAGCTACTTCCCATAGCCCAAACATGCCTATGGTAAAAATGAGTAAACCAGGTAAGAGTGTTTTAAACCAGTTGTGGGTCAGCCGCCAGCATATCAAAATAATTATGATAATCCATGCCCACCAGGGAAGCCATTTCAAAAAGCTTTCTATTTGCAGCAACATCCTTAATACCAGATCAGATAAGGCATCGAAAAAAGGACCCCAGGTTGCCACTAACCATTTAACAAATCTATCAATATAAGGTGCTACATTAACTTGCCATTCGTTGGGAAACATACTATCACCTCTGACCGGCTGAAGCCAGCGGAGTTGCAACAGGAGAATTGCGGGGTTTTTTGTTGTTAAGGTTGGGTATAGGAAAATAAACCTTCTGTTTTTTACTACCAGAAGTAGTAAGTTTTTCGCCGGAGACAAAACGCTCAACATATTCGTCAGCAGGATGATTGATTACTTCTTCCGGGGGACCTTGCTGTACAAACTGTCCCTTCCTCATAACAGCAAGGCGATTTCCTAACCGAACTGCTTCACCCAAATCATGGGTTACGAAGAGGATAGTTTTATTTACTTCCTTTTGCAGTTTTATAAGGGTATCCTGCATCTCCCGGCGAATCAGTGGATCTAATCCGCTAAAAGGCTCATCCATTAAAAGTAAATCACTTTCCTGGACTAGTGCTCGGGCAATACCTACTCTTTGCTGCATACCCCCAGATAGCTGGGAAGGATAATGGTTTTCCCAACCTTCAAGGCCAACCCGAGCTATGGCATAGCGGGCACGTTCTATCCTTTCCTTACGTGCCACTCCTCGCAGTTTAAGACCAAAAGCCACATTTTCGATTACATTGCGGTGAGGTAGCAACCCATAATGCTGGAAAACCATGGCTGTTTCTTGACGTCGGAATTCAATTAATTCTTTCTCATCCATTTTCAGCACATCATGCCCTTTAACTTTAATCTCTCCCTTTGTGGGTTCTATCAAACGGGGAATACAGCGAATAAGTGTGGATTTTCCACTTCCTGATAATCCCATGATAACAAACACTTCTCCCCGCTTCACTTCAAAAGAAACATCCCGTACTGCAAATACTTTTCCTTCACTCTGAAGATTTTCAATTAACTCGCTTTCTTCGTAATCAAAATCTGAAGGGAGAACATCAAATACTTTCCATAGACCTTTTATACTTAAGAAGCTATCTTTATTAACTGTATCCATTATGCTAGTTCACCCCTTTTAAAGCCTGTTCTACTTTCTGAGCAACATCTTCTGGAACCCAGGCTTTCCATGTATCAGGGTATTTTTTCAGGAAATAGATAGCTGCCTCCTGTGGGCCCACATCATTTTCACTCATATAAGCTAGAAAATCATTGTTTTCTTCCAGACTGGTCTCATACTTTTTTACCAGTTCCACTACTTCAGGTGCAGTATTTTTGAGTTTAGCATGGACTCCTTTTAAAACTCTAGCGGCTGGATAGGCACAACCACGATTATTTGGATCATGATATACTTCGGGATCATAAGCAGGTTCTTCCAGCATAGTCATATCAAGCTGTCCCATTACCCAGGTTGGCTCCCAATAATAGCCGACCCATGGTTCCCCCTTCTCATAAGCAGATACCATTGAAGCAACCAGAGCAGAGTCAGAACCAGTGCTGAAACAATTAAAACTTTTATCTAATCCATAGGTTTTAAACTTAGTTTCATTTATCTCAGTTACACCCCAACCAGGAGGACTGTTATGGAAACGTCCTTTTGTAGGCACCTCAGGGTCTTTAAATAGTTCCCAGTAGCGGGGAAGATCGCTTACCGATTTTAAATCTGGAGCTACTGGCTCAATACCACGCTCTGAATCACCTTTTATTATATAAGTTGGAACATACCATCCCTGGGGGGCATCCGGGAAAATAGGACCCAAATCCAATACGGAACCATTTTCGATGAATTCGTTCCAAGGCTCTAAGTAATTATCGGTCCACACTTCCATAGTAATATCGATGTCACCTCTTGACATACCCTGCAATAAAGGCAAAGTTTCACCAAAGGTATACTCTGGTTCAGGATAGCCATAGCCGTGTTCAAGAATATAGCCTAGGATACGGTTATGCACCTGAACACTATCCCAGCTTATATCCGCTAATACTAGCTTTGCTTTTCCCTCTTTATTCGTTGAGCTAGTTTGGCTTCCGCTACAACCGGAAGCGGATAAGGCAAAAATAAGCAACACTAGAAATAGCAACGGCTTAACCGAAGTCCTACCCAGACAGCGTCTAATATTAAACATACACTTATACCTCCTCGGCCTTAAGCTCAGCATAAAAGCCAGGGGATAGGTGAGAAGAGAGATAAGATTTAATTTTAATGAAAGATTTAGGATGGATGTATTATTCTGTGGTAATAGTACGCAGAAAAAATAGAGGTTAATCCCCATTCTCGCCTACGAGGTTAGCTGACGGGCTCGGGCCTGGGTTAGCCCTACTCCATGATCCCAATTACATAGGATAAATGGAAACTCGCCCCAAAAAATGGTTCCCCCGCGCCTCATTACTGAGTCTTCGGCATTTATTATATAAATAATATGTTACCGGACTTTCATGCTATAAACAAATAAGAAATGTTTTAATTCTGGGGATTATTTTAGTTATTAGCTATTTAACGTAGATTATAGTATATTTTGCGCCTTATCTTATTAAATTACTACCATTTCCTTACTGCATAAAAAGACTATTTTGTTGAATTTAGAAAAATAAAAAAGAGGGCGATAGCTTATAATCATACAATTAATATGATTCTTGCGTTATGATGAATAACAATAAAGTAAAATTAGATGTAGAGTAAATAGGGGATCAAAAGTGAACACAACAATAATGAAGGAAAGTAAAAAAAAGAGTATTTCAGATTCACAATATCATGAAAAAATCCAAAATATATGGCAGGATAATCTTTACTCATTACTAGGCATTAGCCTGGGAATGGGTATTATTTGTTTTACCAGTGCCTATTTTGAAGCACTTTTCCTTATTCCTTCCTTAGCCTCATCTGCTATCATGCTTTTTATGTCCTATAATAATGTTTTTGCTCAACCACGCAATGTGGTGGGGGGGCATTTTGTTTCTGCCCTAGCTGCAGTAATTATAGGTCAATTATTGGGGCAGGAATGGTGGGCTATTGCTATTGTAGTAGTATTAGCTGCCTTATTAATGATTATTACGCATACAATCCATCCCCCCGGCGGTGGTACAGCTATAGCTGCTTATTTGGGGGGCTACTCTCCTCCGGTTCTTTTGGGAAACGTAATCTTGGACACCGTTATCATTGTTGTAGTAGCTATAGTAGTAAACAATACAATTCCTTCGAGAAAATACCCCCGGTTTTGGATATAACTAAATAATAAATGTAGCGGGTACATATTTGGAAAATTTATATTGCCCGCTATTTTTATGGGTTATTTTTATTGATAGTATTTCACTACCCATTGTCATTAGTAGTACAAAATAGACCCTGATAACACTAATAATATGAATGAATCACTGACTTTTAAAATTAATAAAAATTTTCATCCAAGGTTACCGTGTAGCCTTTGGATATGGCCTACGCCCATGGAGGGTTAGTATTTTGGTAACAAGTACCACGAAATAAAATGTAACAACATGCCTACCGGCATCGTTTTTATTAGTGAATAACAACCGGCCGGGAAAGAGGGTGTAAAAAACTTGTGATTTCTGCAAACGAACTAAAAAGCGCCGCTACGGGACATTCTGATTCCATTGAGCAGATATGCCTGGCTACCTGGGAACCTTTATACCGCTTCATATATTATAGGGTACAAAACCGGGAAGAGGCGGAAGAGATTACTCAGGATACTTATGTAAAAACCTTAACCTACTTACAAAAGCATAAGTACAACCCTGAGAGTTTTACGGGTTTATTAAAAACTATTGCCCTTAACCTTGTGCGTGATCGTTGGCGCCAAAAAAAGCGTCGGGGCGTAACCTGCAGTTTGGAAGAGCCGATTTCTATAGATAAAGAGGCTATTGATGAGCAAAAGTATATTACTGAGCGCCTGCAAATTGAGGATGCTTTAGCAAAACTAAGTACAGAACAAAGGACTATTATCGATCTCAGGATTATTAAAGGTTATTCCGTAGCCGAAACCGCCAAACAAGTAAAGAAAACAGAAGCTGCTGTTCGTACTACTCAATACCGGGCTTTACAAACATTAAAAAGAATTCTCTATAAAAATGATGAGTATTAAGGAGGGATGAATAATGGATAATAATGAAAAACTTATTTCCGATATTATTGACGACTTGAATGAAGAACGTAAGCCGCGAATAAATCAGGACAATTCAGAAAATATCGAAATAGAAGAGTTATTAAATACAGTTAAATTGGTTCGCTCAATAAAAGAACCAACATTACCTGATTCTGGGTATCCCCACAGACTTGCTAATATGATAGTTGATAAAATGCAAAATAATAATGAAGCTCAAAATATTAAGCAAAGGGATAATGAAAAGAATAGGTCAGGTATACAGATTAATAAACCGGAACCTAAACCTTTACGCCGGCAACGCTTTTTAACGCCTGCTGTAGCACTGGTAGCAAGCTTTCTAATATTTGCACTTTTTATTGGACGAACCAGCTTATTTAATAATGATATTGTTTACGCAATGGAAAAAGCAGTGGGAGAGTTATCTAGTTATCGTGGCATCCTAAAAGTAAGTACCAAAAATGAAGCCGGCCAAGAATGGATGGTACGGCAAATAGAAATCTGGTCAGAAGGAAATAAGTATGCCTTGCGTCAGAATGATGGGACATTGACGGTTAATAACGGCCAACAAAAGTGGCAGGTCCTACCCCATAATAAAGAAGTAGCCATATTGCCGCTTGTTCCGGATCCTACCCAAAATACTTTTGATTTACGGGATGAGGCCAAACGGGCGAAAGAATATCCCCATAAAGTTGTGGGAACAGAAACAATTTACGGACGTGAGACAGCAAAATTGGAAATATCGCCACCTGGCGGACTGACCTATCATATATGGGTAGATAAGGAAACTAATTTACCTGTCCAACTGCAGACAGCTATGCAAAAGGCCTTGCAAACAACCTACACGTTTGTAAGCTTTGAACCTAATGCTGAAATTGATTCTAAAACCTTTGCCTTCCAGATTCCTGAAGGGTATAAGGTGGTAGAAAATGATCCGGGACAACTAGTAGCTACTATCGAAGAAGCAGCTAAAATATGTGGCTTTACCCCGCTGCTTCCGCAAAAAACACCAGAACGCATATTTGCTTTTCAAGATCGAATTGTTCTGGACTATGCTGATACCATAGTTGTTGAAAGGTTAGCCCAGGGAACATTTACTCCTAAAGCCAATTCGGCTTTGGGAAAAGCCGCGGGCGGACCACTGGAAGTATGGTGGGAGAGCTTGCGCTGGCGGCAGGATAAGGTTGAAATAATGATTGAAGGGGCTCAACGAGAAGAATTAGCCCGTGAGATTGCCCCTGATCTAGTTCTTCCAGATAGCAAGCAAAACCTTAATCAGGCTCAGGTAAAGGTACCAG
>Ga0134092_1001303_pt1 | contig 22215 bp, 19 predicted proteins | sample 3_6taG_FD_94454 | JGI IMG/M metagenome (GOLD analysis project Ga0134092, IMG submission 94454) | Switchgrass degrading microbial communities from high solid loading bioreactors in New Hampshire, USA - 3_6_20_6_A3 metaG | ecosystem: Engineered > Bioreactor > Semi-continuous > Anaerobic >... | reverse complement strand
GAAGCAATTACCTCTATAGAGGCTTACATAGATTTCTATAACAACCACCGTATCCATTCAGCTCTGGGATATGTAACTCCGGCTGAATATTACCAGCAGAGTATTCTGCAAAATGTTGCCTAACCGTGTTGACAAAATGGGGGGCAGTACAATAATACTTACTCTAAATCTATTTTTGTAATATGGTTCTTCTTACCTTCTTTACGAACATGATATATTCCCTCTATATTAACCTGGTTTTCCAGCAGGCTTTCTTTATAAAGATTTAAATTAACGGGACTCAGCTTTACAGATAGACCACAACTAGTAGAAATTTCCCTCAGGGTAGGGATAACTAAAAAATCAGCATTCATGTTTTTAAGTACCTTTTCTGCTTTTAAGGCATGAGCCGTTGCAGCAAAGGTAAAAACATAATAATCATCAATATAGAAAAGATCGGTTGCCATTTGCTAAACTCCCTTAAATTTATATCAATAAAATGCTCAAGGAAACTCACTCTTTGATGGTTTTAATTTTAATTATAACATAAGGCAGTTCTTGTTTATATATAATTATTAGTTATACTTTAAGCAATAAAACGACAGCTTTTCACAAGCTTCCTAATCAATGACTATAAAACTGATGCTATTGTTGATAAAATATGACTATATAAATGATTCTGCTGCTATCTCTTGCAAATTATTACTTTTTGTAGTGGAATCAATAACTTAAAAAGAAATCTGGAGGTTAGAAAAGTGCACAAGAAATTATTTATTCCCGGACCTGTAGAGGTAAAACCTGAAGTACTTGCTAAAATGGCTACACCTATGATTGGTCATAGAAGTAAAGACGCATCACAGTTACAGAGAGATATCAGTTCTAAATTGCAAGAATTGCTCTACACCAAGGAAACTATATTACTCTCCACTAGTTCCGGCAGTGGTCTCATGGAAGGTGCCATACGCTCTTGTACTCTGAAGAGGGCAGCAGTATTTGCCGTAGGCGCATTTGGAGTAAGGTGGTACGAAATGGCTGTCAATAACAATGTCCCCGCCGACCTTTTTGAGGTAGAATGGGGCCAACCTACTACTCCAGAAGCGATTGATGAAGTACTTTCCACCGGTAAATATGACCTGATAACCATAACCCATAATGAAACATCTACCGGTCTTATGAACCCGCTTGAAGCCATTGCTGATGTAGTTCGCAGATACCCTGAGGTGGTTTTTTGCATCGATGCCGTTAGTTCTGCTGGGGGTTCTAAAATTGAAGTAGACCGTATGGGTATAGATATATGTATTACCTCAACCCAAAAGGCATTAGGACTTCCTCCTGGTATGTCTATTTGTACTTTTTCGCAAAAGGCTAAAGAACGAGCTGAACAAGTGCCTTACCGTGGTTATTACCTGGACCTCTTAGCATTATATAATTATATCCAGAAAAAAGACCACCAGTATCCATCAACACCTTCTTTATCACATATGTTTGCACTAGATTACCAGTTAGATTGCATACTGGCTGAAGGATTGGAGCAACGTTTTGCCCGGCACATAGAAATGGCTAACTATGTAAGGGAATGGGCTAAAGAGAATTTTGCTCTTTTTGCCGATGAACGCTATTTATCCAATACCCTGACCACTATTAAAAATACCCGTAATATAGACATTGCTGCCTTAAACCGTGAACTAGGAGCAAGAGGATACCAAATATCTAATGGTTATGGTAAACTTAAGGACAAAACTTTCCGCATTGCTCATATGGCAGATTGTACCTTGGATGAAGTAAAAGAACTAATAGAAAATATTAATGAAATATTAAAATTATAATAATGCATGTTTAACCAGGAGGAGTTTATGGCAATAATAAAACCTTTTAAAGCTATTCGGCCAGTTGCAGAATTGGCAGCCCAAGTCGCTGCCCTTCCCTACGATGTTATGGATAGTGATGAAGCTCGGGAAATGGTCAAAGGCAATCCGTATTCTTTTCTACACGTAGATAAAGCAGAAATCGACTTGGAACCTGGTATCGATTTATATGACCAGCAAGTCTATGACAAAGCCCGAGAAAATTTAGAACAGATGATTAACAACAGGGTTCTGCAACAGGACTCCCAGGATAATCTATATATTTACCGTCAAATTATGAATGATCGCAGCCAGACTGGTCTCGTCGCTTGTGCCTCTATAGACGATTATCTTAACAATATTATTAAAAAGCATGAATTGACGCGCAAAGATAAAGAACTGGATCGCACCCGGCATGTTGACCATTGCAATGCTCACACTGGGCCCATTTTTCTTACTTATCGGGCTCGGCCTGCAATAAATCAAATAGTTAATTCCTGGACTAATAGGCCCCCGCTCTATAACATTGTGTTTGAAGATGGTGTGACCCACATAATATGGTGCATAGATGATCAGCAAACTATCCAGGAAATTGTTAATCTATTTCAACAGGTAGATTATCTTTATATCGCCGATGGACACCACCGCTGTGCCTCCGCTGTTAATGTGGGCCAGATGAGACGACAACAAAATCCCGGATATAATGGGGATGAGGAATATAACTATTTCCTGGCTGTTATCTTTCCCGATGAAGACTTGCACATTATGGATTATAATCGGGTGGTAAAAGACTTAAATGGCTTAACTGTGAGTGAATTTCTGCAAAAAGTTAGTGAAAAGTTCACAATTATTAAATATGAAGGTTTGGGCCCATATAAGCCGGAGCAACAGCATAAATTCGGCATGTACCTAGATAATCAATGGTATTGTCTGCAGAGTCTCCCTGGAACCTTTAATGAAAATGATCCCGTAGACACTCTGGATGTTTCCATACTGCAGAATAACATACTGGAACCATTGCTGGGAATAAAAGATCCCCGGACTGATAAACGCATCGATTTTGTCGGCGGAATCAGAGGTTTAGAAGAACTGGAACGAAGGGTAAAAACTGATATGAAGGTAGCCTTTTCCATGTATCCAACCAGTATTGAGCAGCTTATGGCCATTGCTGATGCCGGTAAGCTTATGCCTCCTAAATCAACCTGGTTTGAGCCTAAGCTGCGCAGTGGTTTTTTTATACATCGGATTTAAAATAGACGCAGATTACGCCGGCCCTTTGAGCGCACAGATTAGCACAGTCTTTTATTTACTGATGTTCGCTTCGCTCACGATTAAGGTTGCGAATAACGTTTAAATATTCCGTCGCCGAATCCTAGATTAATATGTGGTATTGGAGCACTCGTAGCGGGGTCTTAAATCTCCGCGAAAATTAACCTTCACTGCGAATTAGAAGCTTTTATATATCAAGACATTTTCTCCTATGTAGCTTTCTTCCGTAGGGGAAACTTAAGTTTCCGCTATGGAAGAAAGGTAAAATAGCAGAATAAAGGCCACTTATTTTTACCTATTAAGTTTAATTATGGGGAGGTACGTATGAATCAAGTTATAGAGAAGGTTGCAAGGGTTCGTTCTGTTATTAAGGATATATCATTAGCACCTGAGGGATACAAAAAACTAGAATGGGTTAAGCAGTTTATGCCCGTCTTAAATATTCTGCACCAAGAATTTGAAGAAACCCGACCTTTATTAAACAAAACTATTGCCTGTTGCTTGCATTTAGAAGCTAAAACCGGTTATCTCTTGCAAACCTTACAAGCTGCCGGGGCTAATGTTATAGCTTGCGCCAGTAATCCTTTATCCACTCAGGATGACGTTGTAGCAGCTCTAGTTGATTCAGGAATTACTGTCTTTGCCATCCATGGAGAATCACCAGAAGAATACAAACGTTTTTTGGACATGATGCTCGACTGTCAACCTGATGCCATAATAGATGATGGAGCTGATGTGGTTACTACCCTGCATAAGGAAAGGCCGGAGCAGGCTGACAAAATTATCGGTGGATGTGAAGAAACTACTACCGGAATTATAAGGCTTAAGTCTATGGATAAAGAGCAGGCTCTAAGATTTCCCATGATGGCTGTAAATGACGCCTATATGAAATATCTGTTTGATAATCGCTATGGCACTGGCCAATCTGTTTGGGATGGAATTAATCGTACCACTAATCTGGTAGCAGCCGGTAAAAATGTAGTAGTAGTAGGATATGGCTGGTGCGGTAAAGGTGTATCAATGCGGGCTAGAGGATTAGGTGCCCGGGTTATTGTCACTGAAGTAGACCCGATTAAAGCTAATGAAGCTATAATGGATGGATTTAGGGTAATGCCAATGGCTGAAGCTGCACGCCTAGGCGATATCTTTATTACAGTTACTGGTAATATTAATGTCATTAGAAAAGAACATATGGAAGTAATGAAGGATAATGCTATTATGGCCAATGCCGGACATTTTGACGTAGAAATAAGTAAAGGCGATTTAGCTAGCCTGGCTGTAAGTAAGAGAGTGCTAAAAAATAACATTGAGGAATTCGTTATGGCTGATGGGCGCCGGTTATACCTTTTAGCTGAAGGTAGATTAGTAAATTTAGCGGCCGGTGACGGACACCCAGCTGAAGTAATGGATTTAAGCTTTTCCTTGCAAGCACTATCGCTACTTTATGTAATAAATAATCACTCCCACTTGGGTAATCACGTATACAATGTACCGGCAGAAATCGACCAGCGTGTAGCCTGGCTGAAGTTACAAGCTGATGGAGTACAAATAGATAAGCTTACAGAGGAACAAAAAGACTACCTGGCTAGCTGGGATACAAATTACTAATTATCGCCGAAATACAATTTAAGCCGCGTTTCCTCTTGATTATTTTGCGAATATTATTCAACTATATGTTTACTATTTTGGGTAGTGAATTCAAAATGCATAAGATAACCGCCTTGTTCACACAATACTAGCAGTTAAAGTGAAAAGGCGGTTTTATGTATGACTGCAATTACCAAAAGGCAACTAATAATTTTCTTTTTAATATTAATTGTGGTAATGGTCAGTGCTTATTTAATAGATAAAATGACAGCTCCCCCGCCTACTCCGCTAAAACCAGCGCCGGCGACGAATTCTACAGATTATATTACCGTTAAAGACAACACTGGGAAGGTAATTTTGGAAACAGGTTTACCTGTTTTTGCCAATGATGAATATATATGCGAAAATAATGTTCACTATATTATAAAAAGTGTTTCCGGGAATCAAGCGGTTGCTGAGATTAAAGAAGAACAAACTACATCAGATACAAAAAAAATGGGCCTAGGGGCACTTGCGGCTCCCAAAAATTCTATTTCAGCCCAGGCCTTTGTAGAAAATGAATTAAGACATATGGTGATATATCATACCCATAATGATGAGTGCTATAAACCTACATCAGGTGTTACAGCCCGCCCCGGTAAAGGAGATATTTATAAGGTTGGTGCAGCTTTATCCGAGGCTCTGGAAATGGGCGGTATTAATACTTCTCACAGCTATAAAAAACATGACCCTCATGATATAAATGCTTATCACCGTTCCCGGCGGACGGCTCTACAACTATTAAAGCGCAGGCCTGATGCTGCCTTTGACCTTCACCGCGATTCTGCTCCCCGTAGAGCCTATCTTACACTGGTAAATGGAATAGAAACGGGACGAGTTATGATTGTAGTTGGACGCTCCAATCCTAATATGAAAGCTAACCTGGAATATGCCAAAAAAATCAAAGCCAAGGCTGATGAACTACACCCTGGCTTAATGCGGGGTATTTTCTTAGGTAGAGGTGATTATAATCAAGACCTTTATCCTACTTCCCTGCTTTTTGAAGTTGGAACCAAAGATAACACTCTAACTGAAGCCAAAAGGGCCGTGCGCTGCCTGGCTGATGCTATTATCCGGGTGCCTATAAAATAATTATCTTTGTTTTATCTTAATGCTTTCGGTAATTTTTAATAAATCATGGAGAAAGTTGGCTCCCCTTGATGCTATAATTCCGGTTAAAATGCTACCGGCATAAGGTATTAGTAAAGGTAACCCTACCATTTCGAAAAAATCAATTCCGCTGCCCAGGGCAATTATTATGGTAATTATAATTGAACCCATACGGTCAAGGTTTAACTTATCTTTTTCCCATACCATTTTTAAAGTTTCCCAAACACTCTCTGCTAAAGCTGCCAGTAATAAAACCTGAAAAAACTTAATTTTTCATCTCCCCATTTCCTTATGAACTAAAAGCCTCTTACCTTTAAACTAAGGCTTTTAGGTCCTAGTATTATTGTTCTATTTATATGCATTTACTTCGATCTTAAATATAATTATTTAATGAAGACAGTTAGAGCGACCAAAATGGGGAACAAAAAATTATTAATACTTGTTTTGACCATTACTTAATATTCTGTTATAATCATTAATGCAATAAACGCCCGTAGCTCAGTGGATAGAGCACCGGCCTCCGGAGCCGGGTGCGGAGGTTCGATTCCTCTCGGGCGTACCATGCGAGAAATCGGCACTTTCAGGGCAGTGAAAGTGCTACTTTTTTTGTTTTGACAGAAGTTTTTATGTTTAGTTAATAATTTGCGTATCTTGTGGCTCGCTTTGCTAAAAGGGGAAACCAAGTAAGTTGGCAACCAAGCGCTATCATGAAATCATCAATAATATCAGCATCAGAAATTAATCTTCTCTTACCTGACATCTTGATTGAGTAGCCACTTTTTTCCCTTTAAGAAGTGGTCATATCTCATATAAAAATGGTCGGAGTGACTGGATTTGAAAGACAGGGGAATGTCACCTCTCCTGAACGTCATTTCAAGAATTAAACTTCCGTACTTAATTTTCTAATTCTCGATGTTTTGATAGAACCGGTTTCTAATATAACAGCTCCCTGATACATTTCAGGAAGCCGTTTTATGCTTATATCTGCAGTTTTAATTAGTCTTATTTGCCCAGATCGGATTTCAGTAAAAAGTTCTGCATAATCTGGGCTGCCTCGGCTCGGGTGGCTTTGCCTTTGGAGTCAAGCAGACCGGCGCCCTTGCCGTTTATAATCCCTTCCTGATTTTGCGTATCTTGTGACTCGCTTTGCTGTAGTATTTTACAATTATTAATTAAACTGTCTAAGTTTTGGTTTTTATGTGGGTGATTCAGGTGGGTTTTGCTTCCCAGCATTTGGTTTATCCTGCCGTGGCAAAGAACTAGACATTATTCCTTCTACCTTTGCACTGGCAGCTTTCATTTTCAGACATAACACCAGTAGACTGTTCAATATCTGTTGTGGAAGAATAATATGCATTAGTAGAAATTGTTAAAATTAATATAATGATATGCTCTCTCCCCGGAGGCTTGGGAAGAGAAAGTCGCAGAGATGGTTCTGCAAATAAATAAAGAAGCAAGAGACCTATCCCCTTGCTTCTTCTTTGGTAATTGTTGAAGATAACAACCATATTATCTAGTTTATTTTATATTTTAAACTTGGAAATTTCGTCAATTAATTTTTCCGCACTCTGATTTGCTTTGCCAACCAAATTCATTACGGCCTCGGATTTGTTGACAATAGCCAATGTTCTGTCGGCGATCTCCGTTGTTCCTTGGGCCCCCTGGGAAGAAGAGGTTGCGACATTGTTGATGGCTATGAGAATTTCCTGAATCGACGCCAACAATTCTTGGGAAACAGCACTTAAGTCAGATGAAAAATCATTATAATAGTAAGCATCCTTGCTGTATTCTTTTCCGATCTGAACAAATTCCTGATAGTCGCCGACAATCTTTGTTTCAAGGAAATTCAGCATAGCATTGGAGCTTGCAGCTAAATCTTCTACAGAGGAAATAATCACACCAGTTGTTGCCTGAATTTTAGTAATAGCATCCTTAGACTGTTCCGCCAATTTGCGAATTTCTTCTGCAACCACGCTGAATCCTCGACCGGCTTCACCTGCGCGGGCTGCCTCAATCGCAGCATTCAGAGCCAACAGGTTGGTCTGTTCGGTGATCTGTATGATCGAATCTGCCAAGATATTGATTTCTTCAACGGCTTTGGCTTTCTCCATAGATTGTTTTAGCCCTTCTGCCGCCTCTTTGAGCATCCTCTCTGTTTCATTCATGTTGGATTCAGAATTTAGCATGATTTTCTGGGCTTTTTCACTGATGCGCATTGATCTGTCCGCTCCTTCCTGAGACTTTTCTGCGATGGTTTTAACAGCTTGCTCCATCTCATTGGAAGTTGCAGCCATTTCTTCGGCTGCAGCGGCTGATTCTTCCATACCCGCAGCAAGTTCTTGAGTTGTCGAGGATACATTTTCGATATCCCCGTTAAGTTCATTGACATTGGCATTGACTTGTTTAACAACTTGTCCAATAGCATTCGCTTCATTTTGAATATTAAGGAACATCAACCGCATTGTTTCTAAAAACTTATTTATGCTTTTTGCCATATGTCCTAATTCGTCGTTTGACTTAATGTCAATTTTTAAGGTAAGGTCTCCGCCATTCTCTGCCAGGTTATTCAGTTCGTAGCTCAACTTATTGAGGGGTTTTATAATGAGGCTCAGGGAATAGAAAAAAGTAAAGATGCTGATGATAATAAAGGTTAAGGCAATACCAATTAAAAATTGCTTTATTAACTTAATTTGTTGACTTGTTTCTTGCGTTAAGCTTGCTACATCATTTTGTGCTGACGTAACAAAAGTATCTACGTCGTTGTTAATCTGTTCAGCAAGGCTGTCAAACTGTTCCATAAGTAAGTTTCCAGCCTGAGGACCACCTTCAATATAGCGTGCAGCCATTGTTTTTCCTGTTTCATAATATGGGCCGAAGTCAGCAATTATTTTATCAATCTCGGAACTTTTTTCAGGATATAATCCGCGGAGCTTGTCGGCCAATTCAAAGACCTTATTAGCGCTGGCTGCTGCTTTGTCATATCCATCATCAAAACCTTCAGCCGCACGAGTCGCACTGATATCCGTAAGCCACTGCTGCACTTGTACAACATTAAGTTTCATCTCTTTTGCGTAAACTAATGTTGTAATTTGCTTATGTTCAATCAATTCAAGCATTTGTTCCTGTTTGCTCAGCATGTTGTACTGGTAGGTACTAAAAATCAACATTATTAGGGTCATAAATACTATAGGTAATACAATTTTAAATTTGATACTTCTCATTTTATCTCATCCTTCACTGCAGTTATAATTTGTAAGTTGAAACCAACAAAATTTTTATAATACTTGTATGTAACTTTAGATATTTTAGCATTTATTAGCTAAATTTTGTTAAGTGTACTTTTGAAATTTCTCGTAAATTATGTGTATTTATACTAAAAAAATAATGCCGTTTTCGGCGTTATATTGGGCTTAATAATTTGTTGTTTTTCTCCCAGCCGATTTTTTAATAAGTGTGTTTCGTCGTAAATGAGCAATACTGTCATCTTCTGGCAATCGTATTAGTTCATATAGCTTCCCAGTTCAGTTTCTCTGGTTATAAAGACGAGATAAAATCGCTTGCCCTTGTGAGATACTCCAGTGTGCCTTTAGTTATGATTCTTAGTTTATTGCGCACATCCTCTTCATAGTTTACCTAAAAAGACGGAAAAAGCTTGAAGTATATTAAAGGGCTTAGACGATTATAGAAAAAACGATCTACACATCTAGAAAAATGCTTGATAGTTAAAGGTAAACTTTGTTATATGTCGAAGAAGTATTAAAAAAAATTGGGGGCGTTAAAAATGACAACAGTTGCAATTATAGGAGCAGGTCAGGGCGGGACTTCAATTTTAAATGCTTTTAGAGGAATTGGCAGTATTAAAATTCTTGGTATCTGTGATATAAATCCAAATGCCCCAGGGATTCTGCTGGCTAGGGAGAACGGCATTCCTACATATACTGATATCAACAACATATTCAGTCTAGCTTCTCTGGATGTAATTATCGAAGCTACCGGAAACAGCAAGGTCCAGGAAATAATCGCCAACAACAAGCATCCCGAAACCAGAGTGGTGGATTCGGAAGGTGCCAATCTGATGATGCTGTTGGTAAATTCACGAGAAGATATGATTCGAATATTGCACCAGGAAGCGGAAAAGCTGGCTCAAATGTCAGCAGAACTATCTGAAACCATGAATCAGGTAAATCAAGTGGTTGAAGAGGTAGCTTCCTACGCCACCCAGATAGCAGCCCAGGGAGCAGGTCTTATGGATTCAGCTCAGGAAGCAGTTGCCCATTTGGGAGAAACGGGTGAGGTGTTGGACTTCATAAATAATATCGCTAAACAGACCAAGTTATTAGGGTTAAATGCAGCTATTGAAGCCGCCCGCAGTGGGGAACATGGAAGAGGTTTTGCCGTAGTTGCGGATGAGGTGCGCAAACTTGCAGAAAATAGCACCTTGTCAGTAAATAACATTTCCAAGATACTAAGTGACATAGAAAAGTCAGTTCAGGTTATAACCAACGGGGTAAACCAATCCGGACAAGCAGTGCAAAAACAAGCCCATTTAACAGAGGAAGCCCTGGCCAGTGTTCAGCGCCTGCAGGCTATGTCCCAGGAATTATCAGGATTGGCACAACACCTGGCTAGCCTAGGTTAATCAGCTAATTCTGAGCACTTTCGAATTACCTTGCCTTAAAGTACAACCGCCATACCCGGTATCCATGTCGATAACGGCACGATGTCTTGCGGTAATGCTGTTACAAACAGCTAATGCCAGACAGTGCCATTTTTTATAACGATTTTTATTTTCTGGTCCATATATTATTGGCATGATATTAACCCTATAAACGGATGTATCTCAACCCCTGCGGCAAGATATTTCCCAAAGATTATTCTTTTTCCAACATCTTGTAATAATAATTTATGTATCCATAAGAAAGGTTTGGTTTCCTTATTACAAATAATCCTTAATTCCTTCAAAAAGAATATCGAATCCGGCATATAAAGCAGAACCAAAAAATCCCAAAGCCAACAAGCTAAAGCTCATGTTAAGCCATAGTAATTTGCGATTACTGTTTAATATGGTAAAACCCATAATAATAATTATTATGGCCGCGGTGGAATTTAAAAATGGAGTGGGCAGCATAATCAAAATGCTCATTAATATTACCGCCCAAGAAGCTAACCTGATCTCCATTTCCGTTAGCATACTTGTTTGCCTGCTTTTAAAAAAGATTCTTTCTAACCTTTCACAAAGTGGCAACGCTTTGACTTCGATTTTCCTGATGATGTCCTGGGATATCTCCCATTTGCCAATTCTTTTAGGTAACCAAAATGAGGTTCTCCCCAATGCCCTTTGAAATGCCCAAATACAAAGAAGAGCTGAAGGTATAAAGCCTAACCCGGGAGGTAGAGGAATAACTAATGGTAATGCCATGAGAATATACATTAAGCCAAAACCTTGAGAACCGACAGAATTGATTAAATCCTCCACGGTAAGGCTAGATTCTTTACTTTTGATTGCTTCTCGAATTAACTGGCTTGGTGGTTTAATTTCCAACTGAGTCCCCATTAAGGCGATTCCTTTCTCTCAGTAGCTTTTCTAATAATTATATCGTTCTGTTAAGGTATTTAAAGTCTTGACCGACCTAAGGAATGGAAAATTATCTAGGATAAACTGCACTTTCTGGAATGTCTAACAGTATAAAATATTTCACCCGAGCCGATATATTGCACATCTTTACCTAAAAGGCATAAAAATTAAGATCATTTTCAACTTAGTCAGTTATTAAAGCTTGCATGGCCGCATTCAAATTTGTATATCCCTTTTTATTTGCTGTTTAAGTTTCCTATGTGATAACTTCAGGATTATTTATTACTTTTTATTTCCAGCAAGTACATGTCTTTTCCTGCATCAAGGCATTTTTTTATTTTTCCCGCTATAACCAAATAATGGATTTTTTATAGTATATGGTGAATTAACTATTTAGGAGGTATGCTTGTGTCTAGAATAACACTTGAAGAATTTGTACAGGATTCGCTGGATCTTAATCTTTTTTTCCTGCGTATAATGAAGGAACACTCTTTTTTCCTTGAAGCTGCTTTTGTTGCCAAAGATAGCGATCTAGCCGCACGGGCAGACGAATTTAGAAGAAATTTTGAAAAATTACTCGAGGAAGCTGTAGATATGGCTAATGGTAACGTTAGCAGAAGAGTTCTTCAATCTGGGGAAATAGTTACGGATAATACCATCGAAGCAGAAGAAAAAACGGAATTTTTATCTGGCATTGAATTCAATACCGATTTAACGCGCAGGGAAACCAAATTAAGACCTGGACGGGGAGACTCTAACCTAGAAAAGCAGGTAGAAGAGTTTAATGATAGGGTAATCAGAGAAACCATGGACTTGGTTGAGTTCAAGACAAAGATTCTTGAAGCCATGCTTGATTGCCGCCTATTTACTTGGAACTTTCCCTTGTTGATTGAACATATTAGACGGGAAGCTCGTTTTTTCATTTCTCACCTGCAAAGATTACAAAGAAGAAAATCCCTTGATCCTACCGAAGAGTTAATTCAAGAAAAGGTTTTCTGGGACCGTATAATGGCGGAACACTCTTTGTTCATAGCCCACTTACTAGATCCTACAGAAGCAAACTTAATAATGACTGCTAATGAATTTGCCCGTAGATTTTTTATATTGGAAGGTCGTGCCAGGACTGTTCTTAATAAGGGTTCGTGCATACCAAAGAAGCTTATGGGGGATGAAATCAAAGCTACTGGAGAAATAAAAAATTTTAAAGACGCTGCCACTAAACTGATCCTGGCCTGTGAGATTAGATCTATCATAATACCACTATTGGCTGATCATGTATTACGGGAAGCAAATCATTTTTATGCCATATTAACCCATTGTTAGCACAATGATTAAGCCGGTTGTTGCTACAACCGGCTTAATCATACAATTATATTCTTTATCCCTTCAATCTTTCGGCCCTTCCCCCCCTACCTTAATTTTTATAATGGTTACGAGTAGCTAGGTCTTCCTCAGCGGGATTCCCTCTTTCTATATAGCACGCCTTTCTTGGCCTCACCATATTTCGCTTCAGATTATTCAAACTTATGCATAGGATAACCCATATAAGGATGATACAATACCAAGACCTTCAGTGTATAAATTATCATAAACCTTGGTCACTGCTTTAGATAAAATAAGTTAATCATTGACCACTTTTCTCATAATATATTACAGCATTAAGCAAAAGGCTTAGTTTGGTTCGGTACTGACCTCGTATTGGCTTTATCCTTCATTTTACTATAGTATTAAGACAGATGGATGCTGGTACCATTAGAAGTAATATGGAGGTATTAGAGTATGGAATTAAAATATAAACTCGAAGATACACCAGAATGGAAAGAAAACCTGCTTTACGGTCTACAATGGTTAGCCGTAAGTTTGCCAGCTATTATAATAATTGGCAAGCTCTTAGGCACCATGACAGGTAGCCTGATAATGGAGGTTACTTATTTACAGAGGATTTTTGCTGTAACTGGAGTAGCTATGCTTTTGCAAATATACTGGGGACATCGTCTACCACTGGTAATTGGTCCGGCTACGGTGTTATTAATTGGTATATTGGCATCTCAGGGCAGCACCCCGGCAGCCAGCTATTCCAGTATAGCAATTTGTGGGATAATTTTGACCTTACTTGCAGTAACCGGTCTATTTGCTGGTCTCCAATCCCTTTTTACCCCTCGGGTGGTAGCAGTTATCTTGCTATTAGTAGCCTTTACTATAACCCCTACTATAATAGATTTAATTTGCACTAATGATGGTGCTTCTTCAGTTCACCATCTTGCCTTTGCTTTGGTCTTTATTCTTTTGATCTTTATTGGTCAGCGTTACCTTACTGGGCTGTTAAAATCTCTGTTAATACTGCTAGCAACCATTATTGGAAGTCTAGGCTATTTTTTAGTAAATCCGGCTTGGATTTCAGGAGCAAATGCCCAAGAACTGAAAGTATTGTCCTTATTCACCCAAAATTTTAGCCCAGAGCTGGTAATAAATCTAGGAGTTTTATTCGCTTTTCTATTTTGCTTTATTGGTCTGTCTATAAATGACCTGGGATCCATTCAAGCTGTAGGTTCAATCCTAAAAGCTGATAATATGCCTCGGCGCATTACTCGTGGTATAATTGCTACTGGGATTTCCAACGCTCTGGCTGGCTTTTTGGGAGTAATTGGTCTAGTAAACTTCTCCTTTAGTCCTGGCGTTATAGCCTCAACGAGCTGTGCCGCTCGCAGGAGCCTTATTCCTGCTGCCATTGCTCTAATAGTATTATCTTTTACTCCCAAACTACTCTTCTATCTTTCCTACATCCCTTCAGTCGTAATTGGTACCCTTTTGTTATATATTATGTCAACCCAGGTTGCTGCTGGGCTAACGACTGCATTTGATGCCTTAAATAAACTGGGCGAACCCCGTTTCGATAATACCCTGGTAATCAGTCTACCCATTTTGGCCGCAATAATAGTTGCCTTTCTACCGCAAACAGTCACAGCATCCTTTCCCATTACTTTACAACCAGTACTAAGCAATGGTTTTGTCGTGGGAATAGTGCTAGCCTTGCTGTTGGAACATGTTATCTTTAGAAGATAAGGATTATAAGGGACACCATGATTAACTACTAATCCTCCTGTATATTTTATATAGGAAACTAGTAAATTTCCCTATCTAGCAATTTTCCCGCTTTATTTTAAAAATCTTATGCTCACTTTTTTCATAGGAATTATTTATAGGATTAAAGGTGTCTAACCAGAATTTCTTCGTTCCGGTAATCTTGATTAACCTATATTTATAGTGATAAGCTATTCTAAAATCTTTATAGGAGTTATAAAAATGATGTTTATAAACGAAATAGCTAAAAACTATGATGCCTGGTATAAAAAACCATTAGGCGCCTTTGTTGATCTCGTTGAGACTAATACAGCATTGAAGCTTTATTCGCCTGCTCAAGGCCTGCACATTTTGGATGCAGGCTGCGGTACTGGCAATTTTAGTATTAAACTGTGTAAAATGGGGTGTAAGGTAACTGGTATCGACATTTCTGAAGACATGCTGGCTATTGCACGCAACAAAGTTAGACAGGGAGGTCTAAATGCCATCTTTTATAAAATGGATATTTACCATCTGAATTTCCCAGATAATTATTTTGATGGAATCTATTCCATGGCTGCCTTTGAATTTATTCATCAGCCCCAGGAAGCTTATAATGAATTATACCGGGTTTTAAAACCCGGGGGAAAGCTTTTAATAGGCGCCATTAATAGGAACAGCGCCTGGGGGAAAATGTATGAGAAAATAGGGCAACAAGATCCGAAATCTGTTTTCCGTAATGCAGCACTTAAAACCATAGACGAATTTTTGCGTTTAGACCCTGATCACCTTATCGCCACCCGTGGATGCGTTCACATCCCCCCAGATGCATCTGAAGAAAGCTTGACCTTAGAAGAAGAAGAAAGACTTTCCCAAACCTCGGAACCGGCTTTCATTATTGCCTTGTGGCAAAAACCAGAAAATATATACAATATTTTATAATCGGATAGAGCAGAGCAACACCCCTACAATATGATACTTTTCCAAAACATTTATTTCTGCTGGCTCACCATATCCTTTAGGGCGGGTATGAAAACCCGCCCACTTGCAAAACAATATCAGATACGTTATTAGGCTTGATAAGATATTTATAAATTCTCTACCTTAGTATTTATTATCAATGTATTTGAATATTTTCTATTTTTTCATAGTTAAACATTGTTCTGCCTTATTCAAAAAATGTTACTTTTCCTGTTTCTTGATAATACTTCGCCCCTAAAATTTGAAGCTTGCCATCTTGAAGAAAATTCTGTATGACTAAACTTGTTTGTAACTCGTTTACCATAGCTTTTATGTTTGTATTCTCAACCTCTTCATAAATAGTATCATTAGTCGTTCCTGTCGTCCTAACTTTTTCTACTGCAGGCCTGATTTTTTCTACTATTGCCCTTACATTACCTGGTACTTCTCCGCCTTCAATACTAGCCTTTACTGCACCACAGTGATTATGACCCAAAATAATAACCAAAGGAGCATGTAAATGTTCTACACCATACTCTACACTTCCCATGGTTAGAGGACCTAGAACATTACCGGCGACACGAATAACAAACAGATCCCCTATTCCCTGGTCAAATATCATTTCGACTGGTATACGTGAGTCAGAACATGCAACTATAACTGCAAATGGTTTCTGCCCTTTCATAACTAGAGAATTACGCTTTTCCTCACTTATATCATGTTTAAGTGTTTCACCCTTGGTGTACCTCTGATTTCCCTCTTTTAATAAGGCTAAAGCCTCATAAGGAGAACTAATCACCTCAGGCCGCGTATAATATCCTGCAATTGCTTTATTTGACACGATTTCACTCCTTTTTAGGTTAACTAAGTTGGCAACTATCTTCCAAAACAAACACAAACTTGTTAAAAAGCAGAAGAGGATTTTAAAGTAAACCGCCCATATAAGCCAAGTATTACAATAAAATCCTCTTACACAGATTTAATGGTTGCATATATGGAGTTTGATTAAATTGCCATGACTTACCCTGCTACCCATAACCTAAATTATCTTTTCCAATCTCGCAGCTGATACTTTGTACTCTGGAATTGCAGCTACTGGATCTAAAACATCGGCATTAGTAAGTTTATTAGCAGCTGCTTCAGCAAAATGGAAATATGTGAATATAACATCTTTACGAATATTACTAATCTCTGCTTTAACTTCTATACTCCCTCTGCGGGTGGTGATACGAACCATTTCTCCATCAACAATATTAAGTTCATTTGCCAGCTCTTTGCTGATTTGCACCACGTTTTCCTGCATATGCTTATCTAATCCTTTGCATCTTCTAGTCATTGTACCAGTGTGATAATGATATAGAGCTCTTCCGGTAGTTAAAATAATTGGGAACTCGCTATCAGGTACTTCTGCAGGATTAACGTAGTCAATGGCATGGAATAGCCCTAAACCGCGATTGAATTTCTGGGTATGCAAAATCGGGGTACCCGGGTGATCAGCCGTAGGACAAGGCCATTGTAAACCTCTTCCTTCCAGGCGCTCATAACTCATTCCTGCATAGGAAGGAGTAACGGATTTTATCTCATTAAAGATATCTTCAGGAGTATTATAAAACATCGGATAACCTAACCGAGTAGAAAGGTCACATAGTATCTGCCAATCCTGACGAGAATCCCCGATACAATCTATAGCTTTACGAACCCTTTGTACCCTTCTTTCGGTATTGGTGAATGTTCCTTCTTTTTCAGCAAAAGTTACACCCGGCAATACAACATCTGCCTTCATAGCGGTCTCAGTCAGGAATATATCCTGGACCAGCAAAAAGTCCAGCTTATCTAATGCTTCTTCAACATGCTGAAGATCTGGGTCACTTACCATAGGATTTTCCCCTATTACTATCAGACCCTTAATCTCACCTTCATGAGCTTTATTAATAGTCTTGGTAAGCGTCAACCCATTGGTACCCGAAAGCTTTACTCCCCAGGCTTTTTCAAACTTGGCCCGGACTTCATCATTGGTTACTGGCTGATAGGCTGGAAAAGAAACAGGCAATGCTCCCATGTCACAGGCTCCCTGCACGTTATTTTGTCCGCGCAGTGGGTTAACGCCAGCACCGGGCTTACCGAGGTTGCCAGTCAATAGAGCTAGATTACAACAGCTTTTTACATTATCAGTACCTGTGGAATGTTGGGTTAACCCCATCGCATAACATACCGCAGCAGCTTCCGACTCTGCATACAAACGAGCTGCCTTAACAATATCCTCAGCTGGAACACCACATATCTCGGCAACTACTTCAGGTGTATATTTTTCTACTACTTTAGCCATTTCCTCGTAACCTTCGGTACGAGTTTCAATAAATTCACGGTCAGCCAAGCCTTCAGAGATAATAACATTCATCATGCCATTAAATAGTGCTACATCAGTACCAGGTTTAAAAGGAAGATATACATCAGCTAATTCAGCCAGTTCAATCCTCCGTGGATCAGCAACAATTAGTTTGGCCCCGTTTTTCAGAACATTCTGCCTTATTTTGTAACCTATAACTGGATGATTTTCTGTAGTATTAGTTCCTATTAGGAAGATACACTTAGCGTCATTTTCAAGTTCGCTAATAGAATTAGTCATGGCACCACTGCCAAATGCTGCCCCCAGACCGGCGACAGTGACAGAGTGTCAGAGACGGGCGCAATGGTCCACATTATTGGAACCAATTGCTGCTCTCATTAATTTCTGGGCCAGGTAATTTTCTTCATTAGTCATCCTGGCTGATGAAAACATAGCTAGGGCATCTGGCCCGTATTCTTCCTTAATTTTTAGGATCTTTTCAGCTGCTAAATCCAATGCTTCATCCCAAGAAGCAGGCCGAAACTCACCATTTTCTTTAATAAGTGGTGTTGTCAGCCTTTCCGGAGAGTGTATAAAATCCCAACCAAAACGTCCTTTTACGCAAAGAGCCCCTTTATTAACCGGACTCCATTTTTCATCTCTTACTGAAGTTACTCCTACAACCTTACCCTTATTGACATTAAGTTCTAAAGTACATCCAGTGCCGCAAAAAGTGCAGGTTGTGAGTACTTTTTCATTCTGAGCCGGCTTACCTAATCCAGCTGCTATTTTACTCGAAAGTGCTCCAACTGGACAAACCATAATACACTGGCCACAAAAAGCACAGGGAGAATCTTCTAGATTGCCGTCGAAAGCGGTAGCTATATGAGCATGGTGGCCACGCTCTGCCACATTAATTGCCCTGGCGCCAGTAATTTCGTCGCAAGCTCTCACACACCGCGTACACATAATACATTTATCATAATCACGCTCAATAAAGGGATTAGGATCATCTTTATAAAATTCGTGCCTAAAGCCGGCAAATCTCGATTCTGTTACACCATAACGGTAACAATAATCCTGAAGTTTACATTCTCCATCTTTTTCGCAAGTATGACAAGTTAATTTATGGCGAGCTAGCATTAGCTCAAGTACTACTTTTCTGGCTTCTACAACATCCGGGCTTTCTGTTTGGATAACCATGCCATCTTGAGCCGGGGTAACGCAGCTGGCTAATAAAGTGCGAAAACCTTTAGCTTCCACAACACACATTCGGCACGAACCGGCAAGTCTTAAGTCAGGATCATAACAGAAAGTAGGAATATCTGCCCCAGCCATACGACAGGCATCCAGAAGCATCGTACCTTTAGGTACAACTATATCTTTGCCATCTATATTAAGTTTAATTTCCATCACTTTCCCTCCCTTCTACATTAGCTTTCTCAGGTATTCATGTTCAAAATGTTCCAGAGTAGATGTAATGGGAATGGGAGCTGCTTGACCCAGTCCACATAAAGAAGCTTTCTGCATGACTCGGGCTAACAGTTTAAGGTTTTCAATATCCTTAATACTTCCACTTCCATTATTTATTCGTTCCATTATTTCTTTGCAACGGAATGTTCCCTCACGACATGGGGTACATTGTCCACAGGATTCATGTTCAAAAAATTTAGCTATGCGGTTTACAACATTTACTATATCTCTGGTTTCATCCATAACAAATACTGCACCTGAGCCCAGAGCAGCTCCGATTGCAGCCATGGAATCAAAATCTATAGGTGTATCCAAATTCTCCGGTGGTATAAAAGCTCCCGAAGTACCTCCCACCTGAACAGCTTTTAGTTTCTTGCCGTTTTTTATCCCTCCACCTAGTTCATAAATTACATCCCTGAGTAAACAATCTGTAGGCACTTCAAAATAAGTCGGGTTATTAATATCACCTGTAAGGGTCAGGATTTTGGTTCCAGGATAATTTTTAGCTCCAATATTAGCAAACCAATCGGCACCATTAGTTAGAATGTAAGGTAAGCAGGCAAATGTTTCTACATTATTCACCACTGTAGGCATACGCCATAATCCTTCCACACCTGGAAACGGAGGCTTAAATCTAGGTTCACCTCTATTCCCTTCAATAGATTCAATTAGGGCCGTTTCTTCCCCGCATACATACGCTCCGGCCCCCATACGTACCTCAATTGTAAAATCACCTAAGGCACCGGACTCCTTGGCACTAAGTATCGCTTTTTTCAGTAAATTAACTATAAAAGGGTATTCTCCCCGGCAATAAATGAACCCCTTGGTGGAACCAATTGCATGTCCACATATGGCCATACCCTCTAGTAGAGCCTGGGCATTTTTCTCGCATATAATTCTATCTTTGTAGGTACCTGGTTCTCCTTCATCCAGGTTACATACAACATATTTCGTCTCAGCATACTGGGGTACAAAGCTCCATTTCATACCGGCATTAAATCCCGCGCCTCCACGTCCTCTAAGTCCAGATTTCTTAACTTCCTCAATTAAATCTCTAGGATTTAAGCTGCGTGCCTTTTCCAAGCCTTTGTAACCACCAACTGCAATATAATCCGCAGCACTCTCAGGATTAATTTTATCAGCGTGTTCTAATAAAACACGGTATTCCTTAGCCAAAATATTCCCTCCTTTCCTAATTACTTATACCCTGATAAGATTTCAGGTACCATTTCTGGTGTAACCCCGAAAATGGGGGTACTGTTTATGGTAATAACGGGGGTTGCCTGACACTGACCCACACATTCCGTCAATTCCAAGGTAAATTTACCATCTGATGTTGTACCGCCAACTGGAACTCCCAAATAAGCTTCTAATGCTCGCAATACTGCATCTGCTCCAGCAACATGACAGGGAGCACTTTCACACATGCGAATGATATACTTCCCTCTCTTTTTTACTGAAAGATATGAATAAAAAGTAGCCACACCGTATGCATGTGCTTCAGATACCTTAAAAACCCTGGCCGCTTCACGCAGAGCCTCTTCAGGAATATAATTGTATTCATCCTGAATTGCATGAAAGGCATCAATAATACTGCCCTGATTATCTTTAATACTGGCAATGACATCACGATAATTCGCCATATCCTAACCTCCTCTTTTGTAGATTAATTGCTTTTCATAACTAGACATGGTTGTTTAAGCTTCAATGTACAACCAATGTTGGATATAGACACTAGTTTTACCCCACTACTGCTTAAACAACCACAACCGATCAGACCATACTTAGGCAATCTCTGAGAATACATTTACTTAAGAGCTTAGGATAGGCTTTAGCCCTTTGCTGTTTGCTCAACTTTAACGGTAGACGCAGGAGCTTTTCTCATATAGGCGTACCAATAAATACCCCCTACAAATAAAGCTCCGCCAACAATATTACCTAGGGTTGCTGGTATCAGATTAGCTGTTATAAAGTTACTATAACTAAAAAATGATACGGCATCGGCAACCGTCATATTAAACTGAGATGCAACCAATTCTGGTGCAGCGTTGGTGATGGTTATTCCCATAGGAATGAAGAACATGTTAGCGACACAGTGTTCAAACCCACTGGATACGAAGGCCATAATAGGAAAGAAGATTGAGAAAATTTTGCCGACAATGTCTTTGGCCGCAAAAGCCATCCAAACTGCCAAACAAACTAGCCAGTTACAGCAAATAGCCCGGAAAAATACATTACTAAAACTTAATCCCATTTTGCTTTTAGCTATACTTAAAGCCTTAATACCATGATCAGACAATACAAGTGCTCCATTGGCATCATTTGAAGCCCAAAAAAAACCATAGAAAATAATATATACTAATAATACGGATCCAACAAAATTAGCAAAGAATACAACAACCCAATTATATAATAAGCCGCCCCATTTTGCCTGTCCATTCATAGCTGATATGAAGCAAGCCATATTGTTACCGGTAAACAACTCTGCTCCAGCTATAACAACCATCATCAAACCTACGGAGAATGTAGCTCCAAATAAGAATTGCCCTCCTGACGTACCGGCATTAGCCATAGAGCCAATTTTAGTAGCCAGGTTTGCCCCGAAGCCAATGTAAACCCCCGCCAATATACCTAAAATGAAGAGTTTCCCAAATGCCATTTCTGCCTTCGTTTTACCAGCATTAGATGCTGCTACCGCGATTTCAGCAGGTGATAAAAAGTTCATCATATTCCACTCTCCCCATATTAAATTAAGTAATTAGCCAGGATACTGCTGCCTGAATACTCCCCCCCTTCATAAAGTTTTTAGCCCCCATTATATCTTTTCAAATCCAGCAGCCCTTCTCCTTACCAACTTTTATTGTACAATGTTTTGATACACCTTTCCATTTTCTCTATTTTCTTACTATTTCGACTATTATTTAGTATTATTTTATGTTATTTCGTAATTTTTCTTTTAATATATTTTTATATTGTAATAATTGCGGAATAGG
>Ga0134092_1001301_pt1 | contig 22217 bp, 16 predicted proteins | sample 3_6taG_FD_94454 | JGI IMG/M metagenome (GOLD analysis project Ga0134092, IMG submission 94454) | Switchgrass degrading microbial communities from high solid loading bioreactors in New Hampshire, USA - 3_6_20_6_A3 metaG | ecosystem: Engineered > Bioreactor > Semi-continuous > Anaerobic >... | reverse complement strand
CTGTAGAATATTATATAATTATAAAAAAGGGTGTAAGCATTTTTTTACTTTTCCGTGATACTTTTGCTAATTTTTCAGTGAAGAGAAGCTTAACTCAAACCAGAGGTAGCTTGCAAAGTTAATCCCAGATTATATTGTAGCAAATAAGTATATTCATGGAAGAATATTTATAAGTGTATGCAGTATCACTACTCTGTTTAAGGATAATATGGACATTGCTATGAAGACTGCAGATGAAATAAATGAAAATTGCGGGGTTATAGCATAGTAGATATTCGTATTAAAAATACATAGTGAAAGGAATGAGTATTAATATGAAAAAGCTAGGATTTATAGGATGTGGTAATATGGGAGAAGCCATGGTTGCAGGAGCCTTAAAGGGCAGATTTGCAAAAGGGGAAGATATTATAGTACATACAAAAAGCAGAGAAAGCCTTGAAAAGTTGAATGAAAAATATGGTATTGTTATGGGCAAGGACAATAAGGATGTAGCTGAAAATTCTAAAATTATCATCCTGGCTGTTAAGCCTAATATTTACAGAGAAGTTATAGAGGAGATCAAGGATAGTGTGTCTGAAGAATCTGTTGTTATTGCTATTACACCAAGTTTTTCTGTGAATTCAATTAAGATAATGTTTGACAAGGATATAAAGGTTGTTAGAGCCATGCCAAATACACCTGCAATGGTTGGATGCGGTATGACAGGTATATGTTTTTCAGATTCTATGACTATAGAGGAAAGAGATGAAGTAATAAATTTCTTTAATTGCTTTGGAGAAACTATAGAAGTTAAAGAAGAACTTATGAAAGCAGTTGGTTCTGTTAGCGGTTCCTCTCCAGCATTTATATACATGCTTATTGAGGCAATGGCTGATGGAGCTGTTATGATGGGAATGTCTAGAAAGGATGCCTATAGATTTGCTGCAAAAGCTGTAGAAGGCTCTGCCAAGATGGTATTGGAAACTGGAAAACATCCAGGAGATTTAAAAGATGCAGTATGTTCTCCAGGAGGAACAACTATTAAAGGAGTTATAGAGCTAGATAGAAATGGATTTAAGGGCAATATAGTACAAGCTATGATAGAGTCAGCAAATAAATTTGAAGAGATGGAAAGTAAAGTATGCTCTGAAATAGAAGGCAAGTAGCCTTCTATTTTTTCTATAAGGTGTTATTAAAAAAGATATAGAGTTGTATAAAATAAGGGTATATTATAGCATATAGTCTATCAATATTAGAATAGGGTGAGTGCTGATGAAAGATTTAAAACTATACTACATGGAAAGGTGTCCTTTTTGTAAAAAAGTAATCCAGTATATGAATAGAAACAATGTAGAAGTTGAAATGGTGGATATAGAGGCTGATCCTAAAAATAAGGAAGAATTAATAGTCCTTGGTGGTATATATCAGGTTCCAATGCTTTTAATAGACGGAGAACCACTTTATGAGTCAGATGATATCATTCAATGGTTTAAGGATAATTATAAACAAAATGAGCAAGATTAGGTTCTTGCTCATTTCTAATATAATCATCTTATATTAAGCATTGGTTGAAGACTTGTTAATCATTTTCAATATTTCCTTAGGATTAATCTGGGTTAATATTACTGCTACAAATACTAGAATACATCCTAAAAGTTCCTTTGAAGTCATTGATTCTTTTAAAAACATAGCACCACAAATGGCTGAGAATACAGCTTCTAAGCTCATGATAAGTGAAGCAACTGTTGGATTGGTATATCTTTGCCCGATTATCTGACATGTATAGGCTACACCTACAACCATTATAGCTGTGTAAAGGATAGGACCTGCACAGTCAATAATAGCACTGATTGTTGGGCTTTCAAAAATTAAGGCGGCAATTAGGGACAAAGTGCCAGCAGTGATAAATTGAATACATGAAAGTTTTAGACTTTCTGTTTTAGCTGTATAGGAATCCACAATTATAATATGTAATGCCCAAAAAAGGGTACCTGAAAGAACTATAGCATCGCCAATTTCCATTGAAAAGCCTTCCTTGATAGTAAGCAGATAAAGTCCAATAACAGCTAATATTACTCCTGCCCATGTATATAAATCAACTTTTTTCTTCATGAATATACCAATTATCGGCACTAGGACAATATACAGTGCTGTTATGAATCCTGCTTTTCCTACGGTTGTATATACGATTCCCCATTGTTGTAGGGAAGCACCAAAGAACAATGCACATCCACAGAGAATTCCTCCTGTAATCAGATCTCTTCTACTGTATTCAATTTCTTCATTCTTTTTATTATCATTAATATTATTCCTTTTTTTCTTATTAACTGTATCAAATATAAATATTATAGGGAGAAGTACTACTGCACCGAGAAGAAATCTTGATGCCCCGAAGGTAAAGGGTTCAACATAATTCATTCCTAGTTTTTGTGATACGAAGGATGTACCCCAAATGATTGCAGCTAGCAGAAGAAATATACTGCCTTTAATATTTTTCACTCCTATTCACCTGCCAAACCATATTATTTTTGTTGTTAATGTTAATTATAGCATATTTATAGTTCTATGTTGAAATTGTTATATATTAACACTATATTTCTTTATTAAAAACATTAAAATATTCAAACATTAATTGAAATATCTCAAATGTATGATATAATTTTATCAAGGATAGGATAACACCATATCAATATCACATTATATAATTGTAGATTTTATAGAAAATAAGTATAAAAAGTCGTTTTTTGTACTTTCTATTTTGCAAGTTATAAGCATATATATTTTAAAATTATAAAAATTTTGACTATAAAATTTTAACATACAGATAACTTGGGCTTTTTTATTTATTTAATATAATAAATCATCATTAAGGGGGGTTTATATGCAAAGATTTACTTTGCCACGTGACATCTATTATGGAGAGGGAGCTCTTGAACAGCTGAAGTACATAAAAGGGAAAAGAGCTATACTAGTATTAGGCGGAGGTTCAATGAAGAGATTTGGTTTTGTTGATAGGGTTCTTGGCTATTTGAAGGAAGCTGGAATCGAAACTAAACTATTTGAAAATGTTGAACCAGATCCATCTGTTCAAACAGTTATGAAAGGTGCTGCTGTGATGAGAGAATATGAGCCTGATTGGATTATCGCCATGGGTGGAGGCTCTCCAATAGATGCGGCTAAAGCTATGTGGATATTCTATGAATATCCAGACAAAACTTTTGAAGAAGTTGTACAGCCTTTCTCAATGCCAACATTAAGACAGAAAGCTAGATTTATTGCTATTCCTTCCACTTCTGGTACAGCTACAGAGGTTACTGCTTTCTCAGTTATTACAGATAATGAAAAAGGAGTAAAATATCCATTAGCAGACTTTAACATAACGCCAGATATTGCAATTGTTGATCCTGAATTAGCTCAAACTATGCCTCCTAAATTAGTAGCTCATACAGGAATGGACGCTTTAACTCACGCTATTGAAGCTTATGTATCCACAGCCAATAGTCCATTTACAGATCCTCTTGCTATAAAGGCTATCCAAATGGTTGTAGAATATTTATTGGATTCCTTTGAAGGAGATAAAAAAGCAAGAGAGCAAATGCACTATGCACAATGTCTAGCAGGTATGGCCTTTACAAATGCTCTACTAGGTATAGTGCATTCTATGGCTCACAAAACAGGAGCTGCTTTCTCTACAGGACATATTCCACATGGCTGTGCAAATGCAATATATCTTCCATATGTAATCAAGTTCAATAAGAAATGTGCGATGGATCGTTATGTGGATATTGCTAAGAGCATTGGCATAGATGGAACAGATGAGGAATGCGTAAAAGCTCTATGCGACAAGATTGATGGAATGAATAAGAAATTAGGTATTCCAAAGACATTGAAAGAATTTGGAATTGATGAAAATGAATTCAAAGAAAAGGTATCCAAGATTGCTGAGCTAGCTGTAGGAGATGCTTGTACTGGATCAAATCCAAGGCCAATCACTCCTGAAGAGATGGAAAAATTATTTGTTTGCGCTTACTATGGAGATGAAGTTGATTTTTAATATAGTATCTTAATAAGAAGGCATTAAAGGGATGTATTCAATTGAGTACATCCCTTTATTTTTAAATAAATTTATTATAATAAGAGGATTTATTAATACTCTGTAGAATATACACGTATTAATATTACGAGAGGAGGGAGTAAGTTGAAAATACCATTTTATCAGATTGATGCTTTTACTAATGAGCAATTTAAAGGGAATCCTGCTGGAGTCTGTCCCTTAGAAGAATGGATAGAAGATGAATTAATGCAAAATATTGCAGCAGAAAACAATCTATCTGAAACTGCATTTTTTGTTAAAAAGGGCAATGATTATGAACTCAGGTGGTTTACACCAAAGGGAGAAATAGACCTATGCGGACATGCAACATTGGCAACAGCTTACGTTATATTCAATTATCTCCATGAAGATTTAAATAAGATAAGATTTAGCACTAAAAGTGGGATTTTAGAGGTTACAAGAAAAGACAACCTGTTGACTATGATTTTTCCTTCAAGAAAAGGGGAGAAGTGTTCTGTTCCTGAAGCATTGGTGAAGGGATTAGGTAAAATGCCTAGAGAAGTATATAGATCAAGAGACTATATGGCTGTATTTGATAAAGAGGAGGATATTCTGAGCCTTAGACTGAATATGGATGAACTGAAAAAGTTGGATGGAGCTGGAGTAATTGTAACTGCAAAGGGAAATGAAGTGGATTTTGTGTCAAGGTTTTTCGCACCTAAGTTAGGAGTAGATGAAGACCCAGTAACAGGGTCAGCCCATTGTACATTAGTGCCTTACTGGAAGGATGTGCTAAACAAAAAGGAATTTGTCGCACATCAGCTATCAGAGCGAGGTGGAAAGCTATACTGTAAAGACTTGGGCGACATGATAGAAATATCAGGTGAAGCTGTGGCATATTTAGAAGGATATATATTTATATAAAAAGAAGCTAGGATAATAAAGGATAAGAATGGTAATGGCAGGAATCTCATGGATATAACTGAGTTTTTAGAAATAAGAAAAGGGGTGTAAAAATGTTTTTAGATACAGCAGATTTACGAGATGATGAAATATATCTGGAACTAGATAGAACTGCTGATGAGATCAAAGAAAAGGGATATGTTCCTGCATACTACTTTAAAATTAAAAGATGCGAAAATGACACCGAAATAGGCCAATGTGATTTGAGAATCGGCCATAATGATAATACAAAGTATGGTGGAAATATAGGATATGAAATATACGAGCCTTTCCGCGGAAATCACTATGCTGCAAAAGCTTGTAAGCTGTTATTTAAATTAGCTAGGAAACACCACATGAAGGAACTTATTATCACCTGTTCACCAGAAAATATTGCTTCTAGAAAGACCTGTGAATATGCTGGTGCTAAGTTCATGGGTATTATTGATTTACCAGAGTGGCATGAGTTGTACAAAGATGGACGAAGGAAAACTTGTCAGTATATTGTTAGACTATAGCATTAGATGACATATTTAATGAAATGATGTAAAATAATGAAATATACGCTTCTAGCTGTACTATTATAGCATAGATGAGATAAGTTATTGTCAACAATTACTCTCGTGGAGAAAGGAGGAAAGGTGTACTGTAGAGGCTTAGGTCAAATGATATTTATATGGAAAGAAACTTTTGGAAATAATAAAACATGGGTGTTTAAAGAGATTGCTAATTATTGAATTCAAAAAAGCTAGAGGTTAGGTCATTAGAAAGAATCATTAGGAACTGTGAGGAGGTAGTTTAATGAAAAATTTATCAAAAAGGGATTTTACTAAGATTCGCACTCCACATACTTACGCAATTATTTTTGCAGTAGTTGTACTATGCTGGATTTTGACATTTTTAATACCTGCAGGTAAGTTTAGCATTCATGAAGTAGAATATGTGGATTCAAATGGTGAGACAAAGACTAGAACAGTTTTAAGAGCTGACACATTTAGATACAGCTATAATCTTGATAGAGACTTTTTAGCTAGTGAATTGCCAAAACTAGCTGAAGATAGTGCTAAGTTGGAAGAACTAGGAGTTGATAAGGAAGGGCTAAATGAATTTCTAACAACTGATCCATCAAATTGGGATCAATCTCAACTTGATGAGATTGGATTAACAGATGACACTCTATATGAGTTATATGGTGAGGATTTCTATGATACCAGTGAAAGGCTACACAAGACAGCAGGAATATGGGGAACAGATGATTTTGGCGGTTTTGGATTTTTAAACTATATATTCGAAGGTCTTGTTACAGGAGATAAATATGGTTCAGCAGTAGGTATAGTTGCATTGATACTAGTTGTCGGAGGCGCTTTCGGAATCATAATGAAAACAGGTGCAATTGATGCCGGTATATATGCATTTATCAGAAAGGCAAAAGGTTTAGAAAGGTTAGCTTTACCACTATTGTTCTTCTTATTCTCCCTTGGTGGAGCAACATTCGGTATGGCGGAAGAGGTTATACCCTTTGCAATGATTATGGTTCCTTTTGTAATAGCTTTAGGATATGATTCCATTGTAGCAGTTACAGTTACCTATGTAGCTTCGCAAGTTGGTAATGCTGCATCTTGGATGAGCCCATTTAGCGTAGCTGTTGCACAAGGAATTGCAGGAATACCTGTTTTATCAGGAGCAAATTTCAGACTTATCATGTGGTTTGTAGTAACTGGTCTAGCAGCTGCATACATGATGAGATATGCAGAAAAGATAAGAAAGAATCCTGAGCTCTCAGTAATGTATGAATCTGATAAGCATTTTAGAGATAAATTAGAACAAACTACTGATGAAGAAAGAGAATTCAATTTAGGACATAAATTGATATTGTTGGAAATGTTAGCAGTACTTATTTGGATAATCTGGGGAGTAACAACAAAGGGTTATTATATACCAGAAATAGCATCCCAGTTCTTTGTAATGGGATTAGCTGCAGGAATAATAGCTGTTATATTCAAGCTTAACGGAATGACCATAAACGATATTGCATCTTCATTCCAAAGTGGTGTTGCTGACTTGGCTGGCACTGCAGTAGTAGTAGGTATGGCTAAGGGAATACTTTTAGTATTGGGAGGATCTGATGCTAATATTCCTTCAGCACTTAATACAATATTGTATAGTATAGGAAATGCATTAGAAGGGGTTCCAAACTTCATTGCAGCATGGGGTATGTATATATTCCAAAGCTTATTCAACCTAGTTGTTACTTCAAACTCTGGTCAAGCAGCCTTAACAATGCCAATTATGGCTCCACTATCTGATATAGTAGGTATATCAAGACAGATTGCAGTATTATGCTATCAGTTGGGAGCTGGTTTTGTAGATGCATTTACACCCGTATCTGCAAGCTTAATAGGAGTGCTAGGGGTTGCTAGAATAGACTGGAGTAAATGGGCTAAGTTCCAGATAAAGATGCAAGGTTTCTTCTTCTTAATAGGGTCTATTATAGTATTTATAGCAATAGCTATTAATTTTCAATAAAAGGGATGATGGAATTGATTACGATTATTAAGAATATTAATGTATATAAACCAGAACCTGTAGGCGTAAAAGATGTATTGCTAATAGGAGATAAAATTGCAGCAGTAGAAGATAAAATAGATATAAATTTAAATGATATAGTAGAAGTTAAGGAGATAGATGGTACTGGCAAGATTTTAGTACCAGGATTTATAGATTGTCATGTTCACATATTAGGCGGAGGAGGTGAAGGGGGTTTTTCAACTAGAACTCCTGAAGCCACTCTATCGGGATTTACCACTGCAGGGGTTACAACTGTAGTTGGAACCCTTGGTACTGATGGTGTTGCTAGGGACATGAATGCACTACTGGCTAAGGCGAAAGGATTGGAAGAAGAAGGTATTACTACCTATGTCTATACTGGTTCCTATAGAATACCTGTCAAAACTATTACAGGTGAAATAATGAAGGATATAATGTTCATAGATAAGGTTATAGGAATTGGTGAAGTAGCTATTTCTGATCATAGGTCATCACAGCCTACCTTTGAAGAATTTATAAGAGCTGCAGCAGATGCTCGCGTTGCAGGTATGTTATCGGGAAAGGCTGGAATAGTAAACATTCACGTAGGTGATGGTGAAAGAAAACTTGAATTTCTATTTAGAGCTGTTGAGGAAACGGAAATTCCTATTACACAATTTCTGCCTACCCATATTAATAGAAACCCAGAGCTTTTTGAGGAAGGTATAGAATTCGCTAAAAGAGGAGGATATATTGATTTTACCGCCAGCGAAGATCCAGAGTTTTGGGAAAAGCAGGATGGAGAAGTGAGGTTTAGCAAGGGACTGAAGAGAATATTGGATGAAGGAATATCAATTGATAATTTTACCTTAACATCTGATGGTCAGGGTAGCTTGCCTATTTTCAATGAAAAAAAGGAATATGTAGGTCTTGGTGTAGGAAAATCAACTAGTTTATTGATAAGCATAAAGGACTGCGTATTCAATGAGAATATTCCTTTAGAAATAGCAATTAGAGCAGTTACCTGTAATCCTGCCAAAATTCTTAAACTAAAGGGTAAAGGTAGAGTAGAAAAACATTTTGATGCAGATCTTTGTTTATTGGATGGAAAAACTCTTGATATTGATACAGTCATAGCTAAGGGTAGGGTTATGGTAGAAAATAAAAAACCAGTTGTATTTGGTACTTTTGAATAACAAAAAAAGGCTATCTGAAATAGATAGCCTTTTGTACGTTATCTAACAAGTATTTCCAATATCTCTTCTACTGAAGAATTTTTTGCTATTTTAAATTTACCATACCTTAATTTGGTTTCAAGATTATTATCAATGACCTTCTTAAGGAATTCATCTTTGCTTTCCAGTAAGCCTTCAGATACAAGTATGTTTCCAATATCTCCAGGTAGTGAGCCGGCAGGAATGCTTATAGTTATAACTTCTTTATTTTCATTGGATTCTTCAGTGTTAGTTTCCTCAGTTGTTTCTTCATCTTCACTGGATTCTCCTTCTTCTTTTTCTTCATCAGATGGATTTATATTTTTGTTCTCATCTTCTGATACTTTTTCATCTGTTGATTCTGAGGATTGGGCATATAATTCATTGACATCTGATAAAGAAAATAGCCCATCTAATTTCCAATTTATTATTAAAGCTATAGCAGCTATTATTCCTATCATAATTATGTAATCCATTCCATCATATAGTATATCCTTCATCTTCTCTAAAAAGTTTTTCATCACATCACCTCTTTAATCTATTAACATGGTTTACTAATGGGAAATTTTCGTATACTATAATTATAGCATAGACTTCAATATAAATTATAACATAAATTGAGAAAAGGGGATAGGACTTTGAAGCAGGTAGTTATTGACAAGAACGATAGTGGACAGAGATTGGATAGATTTTTAAAAAAATATCTTTCCGAAGCTTCTCAGAGTTTCATATACAAAATGCTTAGAAAGAAAAGGATAAAGCTTAACAACAAAAAGGCAGAGCCTAATACTATTATTTCTGAAGGAGATACCATTCAATTATATCTATCAGATGAGACTATTGATAAGTTTAAGGCTTCAAACAAAATTGAAAATAGCAAGTTAGTGCCAAGGATAATATACGAAGATGAAAATATTATTTTGATAAACAAACCAGTTGGCATATTATCCCATTCTGCTAATAAGGAGTATGGGAACAATATAGCAGACAGCATTATACATTATCTATGTCAAAAGGGAGAATTTAATCCTCGTGTTGAAAAGACATTTAAACCTTCCATATGTAACAGGTTGGATAGGAATACTAGTGGTATAATAATAGGGGCAAAGAATTACGAAGCTTTAAAGAAGATGAACTTATCGATTAAAGAAGGCCATGTTCATAAGTACTATAAGACAATAGTTAAAGGAATAGTACAGGAAGAAGGAATAATTGAAGGATATTTATCAAAAGATGAGGAGTTAAACAAGGTAAAAGTTCTAGAGGATAAAGAGGGTAATGCTAAAAAGATAGTAACAAAGATAAAGGTGCTGAAAACATCTAACAAGTATTCCTTATTGGAAATTGAGCTGATTACAGGCAGGACTCATCAAATAAGAGCCCATCTATCTTCTTTAGGTCACCCTGTTATAGGAGATGTGAAATATGGCAATAAGAGGGTAAATGAGTTTTTCAGGGAAAACTATGGATTGGAAGGGCAATTCCTCCATGCTTATAAAGTGGAATTTTCAAATATGGAATCTCCTTTAGATTATTTAAATGGAAAAGTATTTACAGCACCTTTAAATGAAAAATTTCATAAGATAGAGGAAGAATTGTTTGGTTAATAATAGATTGGGGGCAAATCTTATGTCAGATAAGATAAAGGTTTATGTAGAGGCCATTGGTGAAGTGGAAGTTAACAGAGGAGCAACTTTAGAGGAAGTATCTAAAAAGGCTTTTGGCAGCGATTATAAAAAGTATTTAGGTGCTAGGGTGGGAAATGAGGTACATTATCTCAAAAAAGAAGCTAAAGAAAATGCCAATATTAAATTTTTAGATCTAAAAAGTGAAGATGGGTATAGAATCTACACAAGGACTATTTCCTTAGTGTTCATAATAGCGTGCAAGGAATTGTTTCCTGATAATACAGTAACTATAGAGCAGTTCTTAGGAAATGGTTTATATGCTGAGTTTAAATACGGAAAAAATATGGGATATTCAGATATATTGAAGATAAAAGAGAAGATGAAGGAAATCATAGACAAGGATATTTCGATAAATAGGGAAACTGTATCCTATGAAGAGGGAATGGCACTGTTTGAAAAATATGGTCACTATGATAAGGTAAGACTTTATAGAACTTTAAAAAGAGATGAGATTCAAATATATAGAGTTGGAGATTATGTGGACGGATTCCATGGTTACTTGGCTCCTTCTACAGGATATGTTCAATATTTTGATTTAAAATACTATCATCCAGGGGTTATAATTTTGTTTCCAACTGGAGATAGTAACAAGATACCGGATTTTAAAGAGCAGAAGAAGTTGGCAAAGGTATTTCTTGAAGCAAACAAGTGGGCTGATATATTGGATTTATCATATGTAGGACCTCTTAATGAGAAGATAAAAAATGGAGAGATTGAAGAGGTAATTAAAGTAAGTGAAGCTTTACATGAGAAGAAGATAGCAAATATAGCTGATTTAATATGTGAAGATGAAGATATAAAGGTAATATTAATAGCTGGACCTTCTTCTTCAGGAAAAACTACTTTTTCCAAAAGATTAGCAGTTCATTTAAAGGTAAATGGGAAAAGGCCCATAACCATATCTTTAGATGATTATTTTGTGGATAGGGAAAAGACCCCATTAAACCAAAAGGGAGAATATGACTTTGAATCAATAGAAGCTATAGATTTAGAGCTTTTAAATGAGGATTTATTGAAGCTTATTGAAGGAGAAGAAGTAGAGCTTCCTAAGTTCAACTTTATTACTGGAAAAAGGGAAAGGTCAGGCAAAAGAGTTAAGGTTGATAAAGACCATCCAATTATATTAGAAGGCATACATGGTTTAAATCCTAGACTTACTGCCTATATCCCTGAGAGGAACAAGTTTAAAATATACGTTTCCGCATTGACACAGCTTAATATAGATGCACATAACAGAATTTCAACTACTGATACTAGGCTTATAAGAAGGATGGTAAGAGATAGTAAGTTTAGAGGAAATGATGTATTTAGAACTTTCCAGATGTGGAGAGGAGTCGTAGAAGGAGAAGGAATAAACATATTTCCTTATCAAGAAGAAGCGGATATCATGTTTAACAGCGCATTAGTTTATGAATTGTCCGTTTTGAAAAAGTATGCAGTTCCACTATTGGAGCAAGTGGATAGTAATAGCGTATATTACTCTGAAAGCAAAAGGCTATTGAAATTTTTAAGATATTTTGAGCCGATTGAGGATGAAAGAGTAATACCAGCAAATTCCATATTGAGGGAGTTTATCGGAGGAATTTAACTTAGTAAACAATGAAGGAGGAAATTATGAATAGAAAAATACTTATTTTAATTATATTAGGAATAATGATTGTTTTCAGTGGATGTAGAAATAAGAAGGAACCTATTGTTGATGAGAACAATAATAATCCAAATGAGATTGTAGAAGAGGAAGAGGAAATTGAGGAGATTGATGAGATTCAAGTAATAGTGGACAACATGACTTTAGATGAGAAGATAGGGCAGTTGTTCATATTTGGATTTAAAGGTACAACTGCGGATGAAAATGTGATAAGAGCTATAGAAGAAAATCACATTGGCGGGTTTATCCTTTTTAAGGATAATATATTAGATGCAAAGCAGACAGTGGAATTGTTAAACCATTTAAAGAATATAAATAGCTCCAACAAGCTGCCCTTGTTCTTATCCGTTGATGAAGAAGGTGGAATTGTATCAAGACTTAAGGATATCTATGTGGATCTTCCATCAGCAAGAACTATTGGAGATATTGATGATAGAGAAGTTTCATGGGAGTATGGTGAAATAATAGGACAAAGATTAAGGGAACTAGGATTTAACATGGACTTTGCACCAGTGCTAGATATAAATTCAAATCCTAATAACCCAGTAATAGGAAAACGAGCTTTTGGGACAGATGTGGATAGTGTAGTCAATAATGGTCTTCAAGTAATGGAAGGAATTAATTCAGCTAATGTAATATCAGTAGTAAAGCATTTTCCAGGCCATGGGGATACAAGCACCGACTCTCATATTGGTCTTCCAGTAATAGATAAGAGCTTAGCTGAAATGGAGAGCTTAGAGTTAGTACCTTTTAAAAGGGCTATAGCAGAGGATGTAGATGCAATCATGGTTGCCCACATACTCTTTACTCAGTTAGATGCAGAAAATCCTGCAACTCTTTCCTATAAGGTGATAACAGAACTTTTAAGGGATAAATTATCCTATGATGGAGTAGTCATTTCCGATGATATGACTATGGGGGCTATTATGGAAAACTACACTGTTGAAGAAGCAGCCTATAGGTTTATTAAAGCTGGTGGTGATATACTTCTAATATGCCATGAATACGAAAATCAGGAAAAGGCTTTAAATAGAATAAAAGAGGAAGTTGAAAAAGGAAACATAACTGAAGAAGAATTAAATGAGAAGGTCTATAGGATTGTAAAGCTTAAGATGAAATATGCTTTAGAGGACAAACCAGTTGAACAATATGATGTAGAATCAATAAATACTCGTACTAAACAGTTTTTTAATAGAATAAATCCATAGGAGATGTTTTTTATGGAAAGGGTAGTTTATATAGGGCCATATAACAGCAGTAGATCCAAGGAGTTTTTCAATAAATCATTAGAATATTTAAAAGAGAATAAGGGCAATAGATTTTACTATATATTGCCTAATGGGAAACTGCTGGTAAAATACAGAAAGAAATTTATTGAGGAAGTTAAACAAACTTTTGAAATCAATCTCTTTACTTTTGATAATATAGTAGACAAGCTTTTGAAAGATAGATTCTATACTAGTATTGATGATGAAATGAAGGAAGCTCTTGTGGCAAGGGCAATTATTGAATTAAACCATAAGGGCAATCTCTCATACTATGAAGTTGTGTCCACAAAGAGAGGATTTGCCAGTGCAGTATCCAGCATAATTGGACAGATAAAAAGATCGCTTATAAGTCCAGAGGATTATTTGAAAAATTGTCCTGATCATCCTTTCTATAGGGAAATAGGCCTTATATATCAGGAATATGAAAGGAATTTGCATGTACTAGAACTGCTGGATAGAGAAGGAAGCTATATAAGGAGCTTGGAAGTTTTAAAGGATAAAAAGGATTTTTTTGATGAGCTAGATTTTGTGTTAATAGATTATTTCTTTGATTTTAGACCTCAGGAGCTTCAGATACTTAAGGAAATGGCAAAATCCAACTGTTCCATATATATAAACATGCCCTTTAATAGAGATGAGAATTTCAATACTTTTACCAATACTGTAGATTTATTAAAGGATTTAGGATTTTCCATCGTTTATGAGGAAGGTGGAAGCAATAACTATTTTGAAGAATTGGCAAGTATTTTATTTACTGAAGATAAAAAGAAGTTGAATTATAATTCCAATATACATGTATTAAAGGCTTCCAGCACCTATCTGGAGGTTAAAAAAGTCTGTGAAGAAATAAAAAGGCATTATGCTAAGGGAATACAGTTAAAGGATATGGCTATTGTGCTAGCTAGTCCAGATAGGTATTTAGATAGAATATTTCAGGTATTTGAAGAGGAGACAATTCCCATAGCTTTGGACAAGGAAACAAGTCTTTTAGAAATCCCCGTTATAAAGGAGATCCTCCATATATTAGAAGTGAAGAGGGATAATAGGAACATAAACAACATCATTAACAGAGTAAAGAGCAATTTTTTCCCTTTGTGTAAGGATGATATGAGAGAAATTATAGAATACACTTTACGTAAGGGGAATTTCAATTCCTCTATCAAAGATGAAATAGATAGGATATTGGCTGTTATTGAAGAGGAAAGAAACTCCATACCAGATATGGCTAAACCAGAAGAAATGGTTAAGTCCATTATGGAGTTGGTTAAGAAATATGATGTAGTTGGGAGGATACTAAATATATACGATTCAATTGGAGATTACAATCTCCTTAATAGGGATTTTACAGCTATAAGCAAGTTGAAGGAAATATTTGACAAGATAATCAAATTTGCTTCTAAAATTTATGACCAGATGACTATGGAAGAATTTATAAATCTATTGGAAAGGTATATTAACAGGGAAACTGTAGTGGAAATTGAAGGGAATTCAGATGGCATAAGTTTACTTACTCCTGTAACAGCTAGAGGGCAAAATTATAAAATTTTATTTGTTATGGGACTTTCGCAAGGAGATTATCCTAAAATTAATTCCCATAATTTCTTTTTCAAAGAAAACAACATGAATACCTTGAAGAATATAGGCATTGACGTGAAAAATTACTACGAGATTTTGGATAAGGAATCTCTAATATTTTCCACAGTAATCGCATCCTGTACAGAAACATTGTATTTATCCTATTCTCAAGAATCCACAGAAGATGAGGAAACAATACCTTCCATGTTTTTAGATGAGCTTATTAGTAGAATAAAAGAGAATATAGATGTTCAAGAAGCAGATATGGATTATCTTTTTAAGGATGATTTGAGTATATTGACCACTAAAGAAGAACTGTCAAGGTATATATTAAATAAATATAAAGAGGGTAATTGTGAAGAAGAATTATTCCACATGTACAACCATATTGACAATCTTAAGTTTAAAGAAGTAAATGAAAGCATATATTGTGAGTTTGAAAGGAATAATGATGGATTCAATGAATATAATGGCCTTATTGAAGATGATGAAGTCATTAAAGACTTAGAGGAGATTCACAAGGATAAGGTTTATTCCATTAGCTACTTGGAATCCTACGGGAAATGCCCTTATTATTTTCTACTCAATAACATATTGAATGTGGAGGAGATGGAGAGACAGTTTCAGGACTTTTCACCTTTAGATAGGGGATCCATTAACCACCAAGTGTTGGAAGAATATTATACTGCTTATAAAAAACAGATTGAAGATCATGTGTTGGGGAAATCTGAATTCAATCCGGATGAAACCTACGACTTTATAATAAGCAGAGTAACGGAAAAGATGAAATCCATAACTGCAGATATTGATTCTCCTTTGTGGAAATTGAGGATTGAAAACAATAGCAGCATTATATTGGATTTTATAAAGTCGGATTTAAATAGGCTATCAAAGCTAAAGGAAAAAGTATTACCTTATGATTTTGAAGTTCCCTTTGGAAGATATGAGAATTTTGAGTTAGAAATAGGAGATTTAAAGATTCCGTTTACAGGAGTTATCGACAGAATTGATAAATATGTCCACGAGGATAAGTATATATTGATAGATTATAAGAATACTGCCAGTGGAGTAAGGGATATATCCAGCATGATTTCCGGTGTATCTTTACAGTTGCCTTTATACATTCTCTCTCAAATGGATAAAAAAGTGGTTGCTGCTATGTATGGAGTATTGTCTACAGGAGAATTTAAATTAGCATTAGGAAATACGGAAGAGACCAATTTAATCACAAAAAACAATAAGGGGGCATTAACTAAAGAACAGTTGGATGAACTAATTAATATAACTAAAGAACACATTAAATACTATATGGATTCCATACTATCAGCAGATTTTTCGGTAAATCCAAAAGAGTGTTCAAATTATTGTATCTATAAGGACATATGTAGATACAAGAATACATTGGAGGTATAGCCATGAATACTAAAGAACAGGAATTGGCCATTAAGACCATAGATAAAAACTTGGTTGTAAATGCTGGAGCAGGTACTGGAAAGACCAAAGTTCTTACGGAAAGATATATTTATATTCTAGAAAAAGGAGACTTGGAGGAAAACAAGGAAATAGAATCTATAGTAGCCATAACTTTTACTAAGAAAGCAGCTCAGGAGATGAAGGATAGGATAAGGGAAGAGATAAAGAAGAGGTTTTCATTAGATAGGAAATGGCATAGATTTTACAGAGATTTGGAAAAGGCTAATATTTCTACCATACACAGCTTCTGCGGAAATATGCTGAGGGACAATCCACTGAAAGCAAAGTTGGATCCCATGTTTAAGGTCATAGAAACAAGAGAAGCAGACATATTATTGGAAGAGGCGGTATTGGACACATTATATGAAGGCCTTGAAACAGATGAGAATATATATAATTTAGTCAGGCTTTTTAGGAAAGATGATTTAACAAGGATATCAGAGGAGCTAATGAATATCTATCATAAAATAAGAACTGTAGGCTATTCCTTTGAAGAAGTGAAAGATATGACTTTATCCCAAATAAATAGCTTCTCAGTAGATGACAAAGATTTAGATAGGATTAAAGATTTGTTTACATATTTAATAAACATATCAAGAAGCAATTCAAAGCTTGGCAGATTATCATCAGATGAATATTGGATAAAATTCAGCAGAGGATCTTATTCTAAAGAAGAACTAGTTCCAATACTGGAATATCTATTGGACAATATTGGGACAAGCAAGAAAGAAGAGGGTACTATAAATGAGTTGAAAGCTCTAATAAAAAGAGTTCTATGCATTAAGGATAAGGAAAACATCTGGATTTATGAAACTTTTTTGGACCTATTAATTAATATAGATAAGGAATATAGAAGAAGGAAAGATGAGATAGGTTCTTTGGATTTTGATGATCTGCAGATTTTAGCCTTGAAGCTGTTGGATGATGAATCCATAAGAGAGGAATATCAGGATAGATATAGATATATAATGGTAGATGAATTTCAGGATACCAATGAAGTACAGAAGATGATATTCTATAAGCTCTGTTCCAAGGAAAAGCTGTTGGATAGAAATAATTTGTTTGTGGTGGGAGATCCTAAACAATCCATATATGGATTTAGAGGAGCCGATTTAGAAGTATTCTATCAAGTAGTAGAGGATATTGAGAGTGTTTCAAACCAGCAGCCCATTAGCTTGGACAAGAATTTTAGAACGGTAGATACAGTACTTAATTTTGTCAACTCCTTATTTTCATGTCTCATGGGAGATAGATATATTTGTTTAAAGGAACATCATAAATCAGATAATAAGATAGACGTAGAAATACTTGAAAAGAAGGATGTGGAGGCACCCCTTAATGTCAATAAGTCAGATTATGATCTATATTTGGAAAGCAGGCTTATAGCAGGTAGGATTAAGGAACTGGTAGATAAAGGCATATTTAATTATGGGGATTTCTGTTTGCTATTCAGAGCAACAACAAATGATTATATTTACGAAGAGGCTTTAAAGGAATATAATATTCCATATTATAATTTTGGGGGAAAAGGACTATTTGAAAGCCAGGAAATTAAAGATTTAATGAATAGCCTTAAAGCCATAAGCAATAGATATGATACAATAGCCACCATTGGTTTTTTAAGAAGTCCCATGATAGGACTTTCTGATAGGACTTTATATTGGCTGTTGAGGAATAAAAAGGATAACTTGTTAAATACTCTGGAATATAATATCTGCCATATAGATGATGAAGAAAGGGAAAAAATCAATAGAGCAAAGAGCATATTAAAGGAGTTTATGATAAAAAAGAACCTTTACAGTGTTTCCAAGCTGTTAAGGGAATTAATGGTTAAAACTCACTATTTAGATAGCTTGATGATCCTTCCTGGTGGAAAACAAATGCTTTCAAATGTGAATAAATTTATGGATATTGCCACCAACTATGATAAGAATATTCTAGGCTCATTAGAGGACTTTGTAGATTATATTGAGAAGATAAAATCAAAAGGCAATTTAGAGGAATCCCAAGCCAAAATTTATACAGAAGATGCCAATGTGGTAAAGCTTATGACTATCCATAGATCTAAGGGATTGCAGTTTAAGGTAGTCATAATCCCTCAAATGGCTAGAGGATTTAAGAATGATATTTCCTTTGCATTGTTCCATAAAAATAAGGGAATTGGACTTAGGATTGATGGAAATTCTTCCTTTTATGACAGCATAAGAGAAGAGTTAAAGGAAAAGGAAGATGAAGAGAACAAGCGCATACTTTATGTGGCCATGACAAGAGCAGAAAAAAGGCTTATAATTGGCTATCAAGGGAAGGATAGCGGTTTTAAGAAGATGATAAAGGACCTTATCAATAGGGAATATGTAACTTATATTGATGGGACAATTGAAAAGCCATCTAAAGGGAATAGCATAAAGGTTCTAAAACCAGAATTGTTCAAAGCAAAAGCCTTTGATATAAAGAAATTTCCTCTTATTAAGGAGATTCCTGGTTTTGGACAGAGGAAATTTAACAGCTTTAATCCAACCCAGTTTGTAGATTTTTGCCAGTGCAAAAGGAAATTCTATATGAAGCACTATAGGAAACTTCCTATAGATGTCATGGCATATGAGGTTAATGGAGGAGAGAATAGGGTATTATTAGATAGTCTAACTAAAGGAAATATAATTCATGGTTTTTGCCAATATTATAGTTATGGAATGGATAAGATGGAGTTGTTGAAACAGATTGTTAATTCCTATGGAATAAACTATGACAAAAAAGTTGAAGAGATATTGTTGCATTATGTTGATAACTATTTAAAATATTATAGAGACGATTATGATGAAGTTCATACAGAGAAAGAATTCTTTTTGAAAATTGAAGATGTGTATATTCGAGGAGTAATTGATAGAATAAATGTAAAAGGCAATAGGTGTGAGATATTAGATTTTAAGACCAATAGGGTAAAAGATATATCTGTGTTAAAGGAAATGTATTCTCCTCAAGTTAAGTTGTATGCTAATGCTTTAAAGAGAATCACAAATTTAAACATAAGTGGTGCTTATATTCTCTTTCTTGAAACGGGAGATTTGGAGGAAGTGGATATTAGCGAATCCAGTTTAGAGAACAATTTAGATACAGTAATGGGTTTTATCCATTTTGTAAACAATAATAGTTCTGTAGAAGACTATGAAAGATCAGATGACTGCAATCACCATTGTGAGTACAGCATCATGTGTAACCATAGTTTTGAATATGAATAGATTATAAACATAGAGAATGGAGCGAGAGATATGTTGATAATAGGTATAGCTTTTTTCGTCATGAGTGGTTATTTCATACTCAGTGAGATATATACCATAAAGAAAATAGATGACGAGCTAGTAGTAGTTCCTAAGAAACCACAAAAGGATACAGATTATTTCAAGTATAAGATATATATGGGGATCCTTTCCTTCGTCTTAGGATTATTTGCAATAATAAACAATATAGTCTATTAAGGGTGTGTTTATGAAGAGACATATTATATTACTTAGTTTATCAGTTTTATTTATTTTTTTGTTTATATTTATTCCTACTTCTTATGCTATAAGTGAAAAAACTCTCCTTATTTTAGTAGACGAGCTTAATTTGGAGGATATATATGCTATTGCTGAAAAAAGTCAATTTGGTATTGGATTTGTAAACATCAGGACTTTAGAAAATGATGTGGAGGAAAGTTTATATCTATCCATAGCTTTAGGCAGAAAGGTAGGCACAATAGATCACTTTCAGGGTCTTTATCAGAGAAGTGATGGCGAAATACTAATATCAGGATTTGAAGACATGATAATGAATACATCAAATGAAGGAGAAGACCCTATACATCACCTGTTAGGAGAAAGGTTGAAAGATGAAGGAATATCCTATATAGGTGGAGATTCATCAGCTATAGTTGCTGCTGATGGAAATGGTCATATTAAATCTGGGGAGGTTGAAGTAGAATATGATTTAAATTGGCTGGTAGAAAGAGCCAATTTCTACTTGTCAAATTCAAATATATTGATAATATCCTATGACATAAATAAGGACAAAGGAAGACTTCTCACTCTAAGGGATTTAGTAGATGAATTCAGTGAAAATATGATTATAATATTACCAAAAAAGGTTTCCCAGGATATGGAAACATTGTTCAACAACTATTTAGTTCCTGTGCTATACAAAACTAATGGCAATGGTGGGGTTCTCACCAGCTCTTCTACGAGAAGAGAAGGGTTTATTGTTTTAGAGGATATCTATGGAGAACTGGTATCCATATATGATGAAAAGGACGATTCAACTATAGGAAATGCAATTGAACTAGTAGAAAAACAGGACAATATAAAATATATTAGAGATCTTTACAATGATACTAATAATTTGGTCTTGATTAGCTACATTTATCATGGAATCGTATATGCCATACAATTCTATACTGCAATAGTTATTTTTCGAATAAGAAGGCAAGGTATTTTAGAGAAAGTACACTTCATATATTCTTTTGCCATTGTAAGCATATTCTTAAGCTTCATTATGGGAATATCAAATTATCATATAAATATCTATTTATACGTATTCATAAACTTGTTGGTATCCTATATGGTAGTTTCCATGATGAATGATAGAGAAATAGACATAATTGGATTGTTTTCCATGCTAACTTATGGATTTATAGTTATTGCAGCATTGTTCTTCCCTGAAATCATATACAAATCCTATATTGGAGTTAACAATCTATTCTATGGTGCCAGATATTATGGATTCAATAATGGGATGATGGCAGTGCTTATAGCCACATCTATAGTTAGCTACCTATTTATTAAAGAACGAATTGGCGATACTTTAATGGTAAATTTACTATATTTTTTATTGTCTTGCATCAACATTATGGTATTATCAGCAAGGTTTGGAGCTAATACTGGAGGATTTATAACTGCATCTTCATTGTTATTAATAGTAATCTACAATAAGCTGTTCAAAAAAACTGGAAGAATAAAGACTTTAATAGGTTTAGCACTTTTTGGAGCTTTTATATTTGCCATAAATATGTATTTTGACATATTAAACGAGGAAAAAAGCCATGCCATTAATTTCCTAATTAGAGTAAAGGAATATGGAGCTAAGGAATTCTTTAGCATGGCTTTAATAAAATTTAAGGAGTTAATTAAGTTAACAGTGATTCCGCCCTTTAGTATAACTATAATTTCTCAGCTATATTCAATTAGATATTTATTTGAAAAGGTTGACAGGGAATTTGCAAAGGATGCCATGACAATATTCATAGTATCAGTAATAGGTTTTTTGATAAATGATACAGGCAATATTGCTTTCATATTCATGAATCATTTTCTTATAGCTCTATTTATAGACAAATATTTGAAAAATAGTTTATTCATATAATAGCCATATTATGGTTGAAAAAAAACAATAGCAATGGTATAATATCGCAAAGCGAAATATTAGACTATCTAAATGCAGAGGTGATTTATTGGAATTATTAAGCATTTCCGAAGCTATTTCAGATTATATCAGGCAAATAGGCAAAATCATTCATAAGAAGGGACATGAAATAGCTAAGGAATATGGTTTAACCTATGATCAGTATCATCTTTTGATTTATTTGAAGAAGTCAGAAAACCCTCCAACTATAAATGATATAGCAAGTAGATTGGAAAGAGCACAAAATACAGTTTCAGAGAAGATATCTCGCTTAGAGGATAAAGGATTAGTCAGAAGGATTGGGGATGTAAATGACAGAAGGATTACGAGAGTTGAAATAACCGATAAAGGATTAGATTTGGTAAAGACTATAAAAAGGGAGAGGAGCAATAAAGTCATATATTCAGCCTTGAAAAATAT
>Ga0134092_1001300_pt1 | contig 22230 bp, 15 predicted proteins | sample 3_6taG_FD_94454 | JGI IMG/M metagenome (GOLD analysis project Ga0134092, IMG submission 94454) | Switchgrass degrading microbial communities from high solid loading bioreactors in New Hampshire, USA - 3_6_20_6_A3 metaG | ecosystem: Engineered > Bioreactor > Semi-continuous > Anaerobic >... | reverse complement strand
GGAAAACGGCACGGCCATCCTGGATGTGACATTCTACCCTGCAGGCAGCATGCTTCTGTACAAGGTTGGAAGCTCAGCCGGGCGGGAGACTGAAAACAGTCCCGCACTCAAAGAAGCCCCCTTATACCTTGACAGCGGTATATCATTCTGCAACAATACTGCAATTTCTTGCAGCAATACAAACAGCAACGTTAATATAATTGATAACTGGGATGTATCCGTGCTTGAAGATAACGTGCTGCCCCTTAACGATGTCACCCTGTTCATTAACGGACAGAAAGTTTTGGATAACCAACCTGTTGCCAAGGCATGGCATGATTACTTCTATAAAGCGCCGGACGGAACGCCCTTTAAGGCCGTGTATACTTTCCAGGTCATTGATGTCCCCGAAGGATCAATGTATGCGGCGATTGAAGTTGCGGAAAACCTGGACCGCATAACTTTAAACGGTACAGAACTAAAAGCTCTGAAAGCCAGAAACGAAATGGGAGCTTTTGACCCCAATAAGAGCTGGAAGGATATAAACTTTACAAAGGTGCCCTTAAACGGAGCAATTCAAAAGGGACAAAACATCCTTGTAATTGAAGGCCGGAAGGTTAACAACATAACAGGGCCGGGCTGCCATGCAAGGGTGGAAGATTTTAATAACCACGCGCCCACCGAAGTGGAAGCCGTATATATTGTTGGAGATTTCCATGTTGTCAGGATTGATGACGGGACATTTTACATTGACAACAGAAGCAAGTATCCCGCCCCCTACCATGGCAACATATCAATATCAGGCTATCCTTTCTACGCGGGAAAAATAAAATTCAGCTCCCAGTTTGAATATACGGGAAGTTCGCCTGCCGGAAAGCGGCTGCTGCTCAAGGTAAACGACGTGCATGCTGCATATATTAAACTGTACCTGAACGGCAAACCGATATCGACAAAATATTGGGCTCCCTATGTTTTTGATATAACAGGCCATGTTCAGAAAGGAATAAATAGAATAGAAATAATAGCCTCAACCACATTATTCAACCTGATGGGGCCAAACAGAATAGCAAATATCCTTGATATCACATTCGTGGGGCCATCCACTTTTATCAATTTCGACAGGTTCACAAGCAAATACGAGCTGCTCCCTTACGGTATAAGCAATTGTGTGCTTGAAGAACGCTAATTACTGAGAAAATTAATGTTAAAAAACTGTTGAATGGTTGAAAAAGCGCCGGTGTCGGTCACAAAACCGCTTCACCGGCGCTTATTTTTTACACTTTTATTTAATACCTTTTTACACTTTATTTTGTATACCTTTTTACACTTTATTTTACACCTTGATTAATCCCCTGCTTCGGCCTGTGATGCACTGGCCGCCTTCAGGATATACGATAAACGTATTTTCAATGCCAACCATGCCGATATCCTTAAAGCCTTTTTTAGGCTCAACCGCCAGAACCATTCCCTCAGCCAGCGGTTCATTAAAGCCCTCCGCAATTACCGGGTATTCATCCACCGTTAATCCGATGCCGTGGCCGAGGAATTTTACCCTGCGCCTGCCGAATCCCATAAAATTCTCAAGGAAATCAGGGCTCAGCTTTTTCATTACGGAATTATATATCTGCGCAGGTATTGCACCGGGTTTCAGCATGGATGCAATCTCGTCCTGAATATCCACACACATGTTGTGAGCCTGTATAACCTCCTCCGGAAGGGATTTGCCGAACATATAGGTCATCGTTTTATCGGTATGGTAGCCGTCTATTCCAAAGCCCACATCTATATAAACCAGGTCCCCATTCTTCAGCTTCCGCCCGGGATTCCCCCATACAGGCACTGCGGGGCTCATGCCGTAATTCCCCCCGGGACCGTCAAAAGAAGTGGGGTATATTGAGCTTTCCCCGAAACACACATGGCCTGTAAACATTTCCGTATCAAGCATGGCAAAGCGGGCTACGCCATGATGGCCTTCTGCAATCATAATTGAATAAAGCTCTACCGCAAGGTCAAGTTCACTCATACCCTCCTTCAAAATGCCGGGCACAATTTCTTCCATAACGCGCCTGTGAGCTTCTCCGGCCCGTTTCATTACGGATAATTCGTAATCGCTTTTAACGGCCCTGACTGAGGCAATTTGAGCATCAAGGGGTTTCACTTCGGAGAAGGGAAAGTATTTTTTAAAACGTTGATACATGTCCAAAGGTACAAATTCGGTTTCCAGATATACCGTTCCCGAGAGCTTCTCAATATTGCTGATTGCACCCGAAAGAGCAGCATCCCTGTAATTGGCCATTGGTTTTATGGCCGGAAACAGGGATTCGTCAAGGGCACGTTCGTAGCTTCGCCTTACCCAGTACGTGGCCTCCCCGTCCCTCGGAATAACCAGCATCCCTTCCTGCCTGGTACCGGTAAAATAGTAGATGTTGTTTTTACTGAAGATAACGGCTATCTCCCAATCCGGATTTCTGGCATCCATTTCCTTCCTGAAACGGCTCATTCTTGACTCCAATTCGCTTAAAGGCACCTTTTTCTTATCCCATAAACCTTCATTAGCCAAATTAATCCCATTATTAATTTCGTTATCCATATTCACATCTCCACCTTATCACCTTAACATGATGAGTTGATTATATTTCAGAAATGCAAATATATCAACCCTCAATGAAAATTTATGTATTTTTTGTCTACACCCGGCTTGTGCCTATGGATGGGCATGTCCATAGATTGGATCTTCCGCTGGATTATATTCTATATTCGTCTTAAAAAATATTCGTCTTAAAAGAGGCGTGTGGAAAAATTTGGTTGTCATTGGGTAAAAATATGGTGCGGACAAAGGGACTTGAACCCATACGGCTGTTAACCACTGGAACCTAAATCCAGCGCGTCTGCCAATTCCGCCATGTCCGCACATTACATAAGATGCCGTGCACAGCATTTTATATATTACCACAGAAGCTATATAAATTCAATAGTTAATAATTATCGGTATTTTAAAAAAGCTCATCTTCCCCTGCTTCCTCAACCTTGTTTTCTTTTTCTTTTGTCTCCCTGGGGACATTTATTCCAACTACATTTACATTAACTTCGCTGACTTTTAAGCCTGTCATATTTTCAACGGCTGTCCTTATGGTGTTCTGGACATCTTTAGCTACCATGTGAATCTTGCATCCGTATTCCACAACTATTGATAAAAGAATCTTAACTTCGTTTCCCTGGCTCTCTACCCTGACTCCTTTTCCAAGATTCTTCTTTCCCAGGATTCCTACAAGCCCGTCAGTAAATCCTCCACTCAATGCGGAAACATGTTGTACCTTTGATGCTTCTATTCCTACTATTGTTTCTATTACTTCGTCTGCAATCCTTAGTTTATCTTCGTGTATTTCTTCCCTTATTACTTCATTATTATTGATGTTGCCCAAGTTCTCAGTCATATTAAAACCTCCTTTACTTACTGATAATATTATTAATATCCATTTTTAAATATTTCAAACACAAATATTAGAAATCTATGCTTCCGGGATTCCTGGGGAACGGAATTACATCTCGTATATTGCTGACGCCGGTTATATACATAATAGCCCTTTCAAAGCCAAGACCAAAACCAGCATGCTTTGTGCCGCCGTATTTCCTTAAGTCCAGATACCACCAGTAGTCTTCCTTCTTTATTCCAAGCTCATCCATTCTTCTTTCAAGATAGTCCAGCCTTTCTTCCCTCTGGCTTCCGCCGATTATTTCTCCCACACCCGGCACTAACAGGTCCATTGCTGCAACCGTCTTGTTGTCGTCATTGAGTCTCATGTAAAACGCCTTGATATCCTTAGGATAATCGGTTACGAAAACAGGCTTCTTAAATACCTTTTCCGTAATATACCTTTCATGTTCGGTCTGTATGTCGCTGCCCCACTTAACGGGATATACAAAGGATTCGTTAGCCTTCTGAAGCAGTTCTATGGCCTCTGTGTAAGTTATATGTTCGAAATCCGAGTTAACCACATTATCAAGCCTGCTTAAAAGCCCATTATCAATAAAGGTATTAAAAAACTCCATTTCTTCTGGTGCATTCTCAAGGGCATAATTTATAATATATTTCAACATGTCTTCCGCAAGTTCCATATCCTCTTCAAGGCCGGCAAAGGCAATCTCCGGTTCCACCATCCAGAATTCCGCCGCATGCCTTGTGGTATTTGAATTTTCAGCCCTGAATGTGGGCCCGAATGTATATATATTCCTGAATGCCATACAATATGCTTCTCCGTTCAATTGTCCGCTGACAGTGAGGCCGACCTTTTGTCCGAAGAAATCCTGTGAATAATCAGTTTTTCCGTCCTTATCCAGGGGCAGATTATCGGGATCCAGCACGGTTACTCTGAACATCTCCCCTGCGCCTTCGCAGTCGCTGGATGTAATGATGGGAGTATGGACGTAAATAAATCCCCTCTCCTGGAAGAACTTGTGAATGGCATATGCAACAAGGGATCTTACCCTAAATACGGCAGAAAATGTATTGGTTCTCGGTCTCAAGTGGGCAATGGTCCTTAAGAATTCAAAGGAATGTCTCTTTTTTTGGAGGGGGTAATCAGGAGTTGAAGCTCCTTCCACTTCTATTTTTGTTGCCTTAAGTTCAAAAGGTTGTTTGGCATTCGGAGTTTTTACAAGTACTCCTTCAACTATTATCGCACTTCCTGTCAAAAGCTTTGCTATTTCATCAAAATTGCTGATTGAATCCCTTTCAAAAACAATTTGAAGGTTTTTAAAAAATGAACCGTCATTTAATTCTATGAAACCTACCGCTTTTGAATCTCTGAGTGTTCGTATCCACCCGGAAATTGATATGGATTTGTCAGCATATTCATCGGTATTTCTATACAGTTCCTTAACCGTTGTTTTTATCATATTGCATCTATCCTCCAAGTATTTGGTTTCAATATTTTTTATTTTCCGTGCCGTAATAATAATATAAAATTAATATATCATTTTTATATTTATTTTTCAATTGTTCTATTTTATTCAAGTTCATACTATTTATATTATAGTACATCTATATGCAAGAGCAAAGATTAATCTATGAAAGCAATTGCAGTCATACTGATAAATCTCACCGCCGGAATCGCATGCCTGATTACCGGTGTCAACCTTATGAGCAGTAATCTTGAAAAACTGAACTTGTCAAGGATCAGGAGAGCCCTTTCAAGATTTACTGCAAATGTATTTACTTCACTTATTACAGGTACCGTTATTACCGCCATAACCCAGAGCAGTACCGCCGTTACCCTGATAACCGTAAGCCTGGTCAACAGCGGCGTACTAAACCTTTATCAGGCTGTAGGGATTATATACGGCGCCAATATCGGTACTACCGTAACTGCCCAGTTCATCTCATTTAATATTGCCGGCCTTGCTCCTTATCTCCTGGTATGCGGCCTGGGTATAAAATTTTTTACCAAAAAACGCTCATTAAAACTTGTAGGTATGGCTATAACAGGCTTTGGGCTTATGGTATCCGGTATTAAAATACTGGGATGGAGCATCCCTTACATTGAAAAAAGCAGTTTCATAAAGGATATCCTCACAAGATTCAGCAGCAACCCATGGCTTGGGTTGATAGCAGGCACATTTGCAACCATGCTGGTCCAGAGCAGCAGCGCAACGGTGGGGCTAACCATCGTTCTTTTTAACGGCGGGCTGATTGATTTGAATTCAGCCATAAGTTTAATACTTGGAGACAATATAGGAACATGTTTCACGGCCCAGCTGGCATCAATCAGGGCGTCCCTTCCGGCCAAGCAGGCAGCCCTCGCCCATACCCTTTATAATATCATCGGCAGCATTATCATACTCCTATTTCTTTCCCGCTTTTCAAGTCTCGTTATTGCATTAACCAACATCCTCGGTCAGGAAAAATCAAGACTCGTAGCCAATGCCCATACCCTTTTCAACATCATTAGTGCAGTAGTATTTCTTCCGTTTACGAGATATTATGTAAAGTTCATAGAATGGCTTACAACATAGGAGGGCATACATAACATTAAATGCTACTAAATAGAAAATGCTACAACATAAAATCTAATGCAATTACATAGCATCACATCTAATACAATTACAACACCACAATGCAGTTTTTCCCCTTCTTCTTGGCCATATACAATGCTGCGTCGGCTTTTTGCAAAAGTTCATCAAGGGTTTTGGTATTATCATCCATCACGGCTATTCCCATGCTTACTGTAACCTGGATGTTCCGGCCGTCCAGGAATATCTTTTTATTAACTATGTTTGATGAGATTCGTTCTGCAACTATTTTCGCCTCATCAACCCCAGTGTGTGGCAGAAGCACTACATATTCTTCTCCTCCGTAGCGCCCTATTATATCGGTTTCCCTCAGTGATTCCTTGCATATATCGGCAACAGCCTTTAGGACACTGTCTCCAATATAATGACCGTATGTGTCATTAATCTGTTTAAAATCATCCACGTCCAGCATTATTAACGACATGGGCTGGAGGTTTTTATACCTTTTATGGAGATTAAATTCCCTTCCTGCAAGTTCAAAGAAATACCGCCGGTTGATGAGTTTTGTCAGGTCATCAATCCTGGCAAGATTTTTTACCTCGGTGAATAACTTGGCATTCCTTATTGCTATTTTTGACTGGGCGGAAAAGTTAAGCAGTATTTCCGCATCATATTCACTGAAAGCATTCCTTTCCCTGCTTTGTAAAACTATAATCCCCATTATACCGTCACTATTAACCATTGGAACCGCAAGGAAAGCCTTTTTACCGCATCCTGCATTCATGCAGACAGGATGCAGCATTTCAGTTCCTTCTCCGTTTATAATAGGCCTAGCCTTCTCAAACATATGTTTAATAAATCTGTTATTCTCCGGTATTTCCAGCATATAATCCTTATTAACGGCATATGGGCATTTTCCTCTTGCATCATTCGTATGGGAAACTATTCTGAACTTATATGCCTGTGGATTTATTACCTCCCCCTCCTCTTCTTTAAGCATAACTAATCCGCAATCAAATGGAATAAGGCTTTCAAGTTTTACAAGAAGCTTGTCCAATACCTCGTTTATATCCAATGTTGTCGTAAGGGACTTTGAAAATTCGTCTAACGTTTCAATAAACATTCGCTTATTTCGTTCCGCCACAAGATTACTTATTCTTTTAGCCGTGCTCCCGTTCCCGACCTCCGGAACTTCTCCGTTATTCCTGATGAAAATCAGGGCGGAATGAACGATTATAAAAATAAGAAAACCCAATGATGTATATCCTGAAGGTATGGTCTCGTTATAATATAATATGTCGTTAATAATTGAGGCATACAAAATTACCGTGCTGCCAAAAAACAGAATGTTTTCACGCTTTATATTGTTTAACATGGTAAATCCCATTGAAATCGTATATAACATGCCTGCTATGATAACTATAATATGCAGGATGGATATATACCGGGAAATTATATTTACGGGAACAAGCATCACAAAAGCAATGCAGGATATTCCGGCTATTTTTAAGGCTGAATAAATTTTTTTACTTAAGTTATCAGGAAACATGTTTTCAATATACAAATTGCTAAATAAAAACCCCAAGCCCAATGTCATATACTGGAGCTTCAAAAGTAACCTTTGGGATATTGTCGGAAACAACTTTATAATGTACATCTCACCAAATAGCAGTGCCCGTATTGACAAAATAAGGCTAAGAATTCCCAAATAAAGCATGTATGTTTTCTTAGGAGATGCTATATAGACAAAAATGTAATATAAGGCAGAAGTGAGAAGGCAAGAAAAAATACACACATCCAGGAACAGGCTTCGTTCCCTGATGTTCTTAATATGGTTTTCCGTACCAAGAATAAACGGCTGCCATATTCCTCCCCTTCTGGTGATAAAATCCGCAACCTGGATTACTATGTCAATATTATGATTGTTTACTGGAAAATAAACAACATCGGGACAGCATACCGGATAAAAACCACTTCCTTCACCAGTCAGGTCTCCCATGTTTTTATACAGAACTCCGTTAATCCATAATTTATGTGATGTAAAAAATGCAGGCAACTTAATTCCCATTACTTTATTTATGTCATCGGCATTATTATTGTTTTCCTTCTCGGACAGCAGTATTTTCAAATGAAATGTAGCATAACCGTCTTCTGACAACTTATTTCCCATTGATATGCTTTTATTCCATGAATTTGGTATGTTTATCCAGGTTTTGTTAACTATTTCTTCATCTATCTTATTATTTCCCATTTCTTCATCTATCTTATTATTTCCCGCTCTTTCAAAATCTCCAGGCGTCAATAACTGTTTCCAGTAAAATTCCCATTCGCCGCTTAATTTAATGGCTCCGTTTTTCTCAAAATTCCACGAGGTCAGGTCCAGAATCCCTTCTTTTGCTTTAGGAACCTGCCCGTTTATATAATTGCCAAAACCTGTAATAATATATGTCAGTCCTATTATCAAAACAACAAACAACAATAATACTGAAATATAAATATGAAGGAAGATTATTTTATTTTTGTTGTATATTTTTCCAGTTCTCACAATCACATACTTCCACCTACCTAATAATCCACCCTAACCAGCTACTTCAAATAACATAACCAATGGATCTACACCTCCCGAAGTATTACAAAGCATAGTCATTATGTTGCAGATGTTTAATAATATTATACATAAATTAATAAAATCCTTCAATGAATAGCGTGAGAACCGGAATAAATTATGCAATTTGCAGATAGTTCATTTGCCTTTCATAAAGCTGCTTATATATTCCTCCCTTACTCAAAAGCTCATCGTGAGTGCCCATTTCCTCAACCCTTCCCTTGTTAATCACGATAATATTATCCGCATTCCTGATGGTTGAAAGCCTGTGGGCGATAATAATTGTGGTACAGCCCCCGGATATATTGGCCATGGCATTCTGGATGGCAATTTCAGTTTCGGTGTCAATGTTTGCCGTAGCTTCATCCAGTACAAATACCGTCGGTTTGAAAGCAACTGCCCTTGCAAATGATATTAATTGCCTTTGTCCTGCAGAGAAAGTACATCCTCTCTCTTTCACTTCCTCGTCATATTTTCCGGGCAGGGATTCTATAAATTTATCGGCACATACAAGCTTTGAAGCGCTGACGATTTCCTCATCGGTTATTGAGTAATTTTTAAGACGAATATTGGATTTAATATCACCCGAAAACAGGAAGACATCCTGCATTACAACCGCTATCTGCTTCCTTAAATCCTTCAGGTTGTATTCCTTTATATTAACGCCGTCAATTAAAATTTCGCCCTTCTGGATATCGTAAAATCTTGCCATGAGATTTATAATCGTGGATTTTCCTGAACCTGTTGACCCGACAAAGGCAACGGTCTCTCCGGGATTAATCTTGAAACTTACATCTTTTAATACCCATTCTCCTTCGTTGTATGCAAACCATACATTCTTGAATTCAATTTCTCCCCTGAGCTTCTTTTCAATTGGCCTTCCGCCCTGGAAATTTTCCTGCATTTCCGTATTGTCAAGTATTTCAAAAATACGTTCAGCGGAAATCATTGCAGATTGTATGGAAGTATACTGCTCAGATATCTCGTTTATTGGCTCGAAGAACTGCTTTATATATGTTATGAAGGCATATAAAACGCCAATTTCCAGGGAGCCTCCGGTAACCTTGCTGCTGCAGTACCATATAAGCAGGGCAATTGTCAAGTAATTGATTATTTCAACAATGGGCCTGCACAAACTGTTCAATATAACTTCCCTGAAACTTGTATTGAAGTATTCACGGTCCAAATCTTCAAACTCTTCAAACTTCTCCTTCTCCCTGTGGAAAATTTTCACCAGTTTCATTCCGGATATATTCTCTGCCAGGAAGCCGTTTATTCGGGCAATAAGGGTCTTCATCTGCAAAAAATTCTTCCTGGCGGCCTTGCGGTATATCACTACCACAACAGCAATCAAGGGTACGCTGCAGATGCTTAAGAGGGCAAGCTGTCTGTTTATTGAAAACATTGTAACTATGATTCCTATGATCATTATGAAATCTTTCACGAAGTTTACCAGCATTCCCGAAAATATATCATTTAAAGATTCCACGTCGTTTGTTACCCTTGTGAGGATTCTACCCGAGGAATTCCTGTCAAAGAATTTCATGGACATATTCTGAATATGGGCAAAGAGCTGGTTTCTGATGTCAAACATGATTTTCTGCCCCATATAGTTCAAAATGTAAGCCTGCGAATAGCTAAAAGCTGCGCCAAGCAACACTACTGCAAGATATCCCAGGCCCACAAGGGTGAAAACCTTCGGATCATTTATCCCCACTGCCAGGTAATCATCTATTACATACTTAATAATGTATGGCTTAATCAGTGTTGCGCCGTTGATTAAAAAGGCAAGCATTATACTGGTAAACAATATTGGCAAATATGGTATGAAATATTTCAGCAACCTGAAAAACACTCTTTTTTTGCTTTTATTCTTGTTCCCCATATTTTCAACATTTTCAATATTTTCGTTATACGTAGACTTTTCCTTCATTTTTAACAATAACCCCCCGGCCTAAAATATCATTATATTCTTCATCAATTTGTTCATTAATTTGTTCATTCATTTCCCCGTTTGCTTCCAGCTGTGACTGGTATAATTGGTAATACATGCCTTTCAGTTCCATTAGCTCTTCATGTGTACCTCTTTCAACAATTTCACCATTATCCATGAATATAATCTGGTTAGCGGTTTTTACCGTTGAAACCCTGTGGGAAATAATTATACCGGTCCTGTTCTCCAGCACTTTCCTTATATTTTTCAGGATTTCTTCCTCGGTTTTCGTATCAACCGCAGATAAGCTGTCGTCAAGTATCAGTAGCCTGGGATTTTTAACAATGGCCCTGGCAATGGAAACCCTTTGCTTTTGTCCTCCTGAAAGGGTTACGCCCCGTTCTCCCACAATGGTGTTAAATCCTTCCGGAAAAGACGTTATATCCCCGTATACCCCTGCCATTTTAGCCGCTTCTTCAATCTCACTGTCTTTGTAAATGTCCCTGAAAAACTGGATATTATTCTTTATCGTTGTTGAAAACAGGAAATTGTCCTGGGGCACATAACCCACATTTTCTCTCAATACATCAAGGGGGATATGGTTTATATCCACGCCGCCGATATATATATGGCCGTCTTCAACATCGTACAACCTTAAAAGCAGGTTGGCCAACGTGGTCTTTCCGCTGCCCGTTTTGCCCAGTATACCCAGGGTCTCTCCTTCCTTTATTTCAAGGTTTATATTCTTCAATGCCGGTCTTTCCGAGCCCTGATATGTAAAATTCAGGTCTCTTATTTCTATGTTCCATCTAATATCGTTATTTCTAATATCGTTATTTTCGCCGGTTATATTGTCATTTTTATTAGTTTGCTTTTTAATTGCCTCTTTTTTATTCGCATGCTTCTGAGATTCCCTTTCGGCTTCAGTCCCTGCCTGCAGGCTGAGCAGGCCTTCCTCTCCTTTTACGGAGAATATTTTATCAAGGCGCTGAATAGAAGCTATACCTCTCTGCCACATTTCCACAATCCTGCTTATATTGACTATCGGGCCCATTATCACGGCTATGTATGAATTAAATGCCACATAGTCGCCCAGGGATATCATTCCTTCGGAAACCAGCCTGCTGCCGAAGATGATAAAGAATGTCACGCTGATGCCGAAGAAAACCTGGGTTACAGGGCCAAGGGCCGCAGAAATCCTGGTAAGTCTCATATGGGTATCAACCCTGTCCTGGCTGTATTTAATAAAGTCCTCAACAGATTCCTTTTCCTGCACGAAAGCTTTTATTACCCTTATTCCCGATATGTCCTCCTGCACTTTTTCGGAAATTGCGGCAAATGCCTTCTGAACGGCAGCAAATCTCTGACGGATTTTCTTCCTTAAGTAATAGAGAATAATTACAATTAGCGGTGCCGGTGCGACAGCCATCACAGTCAATATGGGGTTAATGGTCCTTGCCATGATAATAATGGACACCGTATTTAATACAACCCCGTCAAGTATGGCCGTAAATCCGAAACCGAAGGTCCGCCTTATTGCCTGGATGTCATTTATGGCATAGGCTACAAGGTCTCCCGTTTTATTGTTATCATAAAAGCTTGCCGGCAATGTCTGCAAATGCTTGAACAGTTTTTCCCTGAGATAGCATTCCAGGTACCTGCAGTTACCGACAAGGTAATACCTCCAAATGAACCTGAAAACGAATGCCCCGACGGCTGCAGCTATTAAAGCAACCAAATAGCTGTATATAACCGAAGGGGGTTTTCTCTGATCCAAACTGTCGGTTATCAAGCCGATTATTTTGGGTATTATTGACGTGACAGTTGATGTTAAAATGAGAAATATTATTCCCACTATGTACTTCCATTTACATTCCTTGATAAAATCCCATAATATTTGTTTTGCCCTCATCTTGTTGATATCAACTCCTATCTTGTTTCTTGATGCACTTGTAGCCATGAAATAACCATGAATCATGAAGATTGTCTCATAATGACTTCGGAAGGAAGTATTAATGATTTCTCTTCATCTTCACCGTTGTTATTGATTATCTTCAGCAGCTTTTGTGCCGCATTAAAACCCATATCATAAAGGGGGATTTCAATTGACGAAAGCTGGGGATGAAGCAAATTAAAGAAATTTGAGGAACCTACGGCTACAATACGTACATTCTCCGGTATTTTTACATTAAGCATGTGGCACGTTTTTACCGTAAGCATTCCAAATTTCGGGGAACCGGCCAGTATAGCATCGGGCTTCTTGGCAGGATCGGTAAAAAGGACGCTGATTAACCTGCATATCTCGTCATTGTCAGCGGAACTCCTGATAATCAAATCTTCATGTAAATCATATCCATGCAAGGCAAGGGCTTCCTTGAAAGCATCAATCCTCCTGTCAGGCTTGCACCTGGGCAAAGGCCCGGTGTAGGCTACCCTTTGCACATTTTTCTCCTTAAAATAAGCTATTACGTCCTGGATATGGGAAAGGTGGTCGGTACATACTTCATGGATGTTCCTTCCGGAAGAAAAAGTGTCTACAACCACGTACGGGATACCGAGATTGTTCATATAATCGATTTCACTGTCTTCTATGGAGGCGAAAGCGAATATTATCCCGTCAATCCTGTTTGAATTGTAGTACTTAATGAATTCCGCATCTTCTATAGACTCGTACTTGTCAAACAGCATGGTTATGGAATAGTTATCCTGTTGAAGCCCGTCCCTGATTCCCTCCAGCGTTTTCATGAAGTAGAAATTGGTAACGCTTCTGTCGGTAACTACCCCGACGGACATTGACTTTTTCAGTCTCATTCCCCGGGCAATCTGGTTTGGATGGTAATTAAGCTTCTTGATTGCATCCAGCACTGCCTGCCTGGTTTCCGGTTTTATTTTTACATCTTTCACGTTGTTCAGTATATAGGACACGGTAGCCTGGGATACCCCTGCTTCCTTTGCCACATCCTTGCTGGAGACAGAACCTTTGCGCCTCATAAAACCCCACCTTCGGCACATTTGCTTTTGCTTAACAGAAATATTTGTTTAGACATCTATTTATACGTATAAATAATGTGCCATAATTTATATGCCATAAAATCTATGGCATAATTTATACGTATAAGTTAATTTATACGTATAAATTTAATACAAATAATCTTAATTGTCAATATAATTTTCATGATAAATTGTATAAATATAAATATATATAAATATGTTGCAAATTTATATAAACATATACGGCAGATTAACGCATATATGGCGAATTTACGGCCGGATTTACAGTGGTTTTATTATTTGATAAAATTCATGTATAAATTAGCATATGCGAATTAAAATATACAAATTAACATGTTCAAATTAACGTATACTGCCGGAGGGACCGTCCAATAAAATGGTATTGATTGTTACTGCGCTGCCCTTGGAAGCTGCGCCGATTATTGAGCGTTTTAAACTTAAAAAGGATGGGGATGCACATGCCTATCCGGTTTATAGAAGCTCTGAGGTTAATAACCCTGAGGTTTCCCTCATTGTAAGCGGTGTGGGGAAAGTAAGATGCGCCATGGCCGCCGTTTACCTCCTTGCCAGCTGCGGCATATTGGGGCCCAATGCCTCAGGCGGAAGGTATTCATCTGAAATTCCGAACAATGACATAATATTAAATATAGGGTTTTGCGGTGCAGGCAGCAAGCGCTATAATCCCGGAGACCTGCTGGTAATAAACAAGGTTACCGATATGGATACAGGCAGGGATTACTACCCTGACGTTTATTTCGGCAGGGATTTGCCAAAGGAGTCCCTTCTGTGCTTTTCAAAGCCGGTTGGACAGGATGTGTTTGAGACCCAGCCGAATGTTCCTAAAGCCGGGCAGGACTTTTTCTGTGACATGGAGTCGGCAGGTTTCATGGAAGTTGTGCAGAAGTTCTTCTATTCTCACCAGGGGGCTGTTATTAAAATCATATCAGATTTGCTGACCCCTGAAAAACTTGATAAAGGCTTGCTCAGAAGTTACATGGAACGGAATGTCCCGCTTATCGAACAAATAATAAGTGAAATGAAATGTGTTGCAGATTCCGTATGTACAGGCAAACATGCAGCCGTTGAACACGTTGCAACACCTGATGTAATACCCGCTGCAACACCCACTGCAGCACACACCGCTACACTTGTTACTACACCCGTTGACGGGGAAAATTACCTTCTTGAAACTATTGCTGACAATTTACATTTTTCCTATGCCATGCGCCAAATATTATTGAAAGAAATAAGAAAGGCAAGGCTAAAGGGACTTCAGCCATTAAAAACCCTTGAATTATTTGCGGAAATAAAGGTAAACTCCAAATCGGAAGGGAAGAAGATACTTGAAAGAATCATTGAAAGCCTCAGGCAAAGGCCTGTTTAATACGATATATGTGGAAAAAAGGGCTTACGGCTATGATATTACACGGCAACTGCTCAACCGCTTTGGCAGTTGTCCTGTGGTGCCCGTAAAACATTACAAGGATGTTTTTAACCGGCCCAACCAGCATTTTGATGTGCAAAAACAGCATCCTTCGCTGATCCTGGCGGTAAAGGAGGGCAGTTTTCTTTACCAGGGGCCTGATATATGCCAGGATTTTGGCTATCGCAGGTTTTTTTATTCCTCCTTTCTGTTGAATTGCATTTTTGACTGCGAGTATTGTTATCTCCAGGGCATGTATCCCTCGGCAAACATAGTGGCATTTGTAAACACGGAGGATTTCCTCCGGGCAATGGATGATGAAGCCTCCAACGGTTCCTTTTACCTGGCTGCATCCTATGACACGGACCTGATAGCTTTCCATAATATTATTCCCTACCCGGATTACCTGTATGATTTTCTTAGAACTCACAGGGATATCACTGCCGAAATCCGAACAAAAAGCGCAAATCGGGAGTTTTACGGAAATCATGAGCCCATGGATAACATTATCATTGCCTTTACTGTCGCCCCCCAGGAAATCATACGTAGATACGAAAGGCATACCCCGTCCCTTGAAGCGCGCATTAAGGCAATTCAGGCGGCAATGGAACGGGGGTTCAAAGTCAGGCTTTGCTTTGACCCGGTATTCATTAACCCTGAAATTAATGAGCTATATGAACCTTTTTATGATTATATATTTTCACAGGTGGACCCTGCCGGAATACTTGATGTGGGATACGGTTTTTTCCGCATGCCGAAGGATTTCTTCAAAAGAATTGAAAAAAGGCGGATTAACTCCCTTCTCTACTGCGACGATTATTGCTTAAGAGAAGACGTGGTTTCATATCCGCCTGAGCTTCAGAATGAGATCCGAGAAAAGCATATTGCCATACTGTCCCGCTATATTGAAAGGGACAGGATTTTTTCCCTTTAGTTCTTTAATTTTCTATATTTTTTATTTTCTTTACTTTATTTTTTTAATTTCCTTTTACTTATTCTTCTTTCCTTTATTTTTTATTTATTCTTTATTTATTATTTGTTCTTCATTATTTATTATTTGTTCTTCATTCATTTATTCTTCATTTAGTTTTTTGCATATTATAGTTTTTGCCTATTATAGCTTTGCCTTTTTTAGTTTTCCTGCTTTTTATTGAAAAAGCCCTCGTTCATGCTTCCTGTCCTGTAACCCTTCAGGTCAAGGGCAACATACAGGAATCCCAGTTCTTTAAACCTGGAATATATTTCATCCCTTATCTTGCTGTCAATAAACCTGCCGAACTCTTCCTCGTTTACTTCAATTCTTGCCACAGAGCCGTGATGCCTTACGCGGACCTGCCTGAATCCCATATCTATGAGGGTTTGCTCGGCCTTGTCAACCATTTCAAGCTTTTCCTTTGTAATTCTTTCTCCGTAGGGGAACCTTGATGACAGGCAGGCAAATGACGGCTTGTCCCATGTTTTAAGTCCCATCTCCTTTGACAGCAGCCTGATTTCATTTTTTGTCAGCCCCACTTCCCTTAATGGGCTTGCTATTCCAAGTTCTGATATAGCCTGAAGGCCGGGGCGGTAATCCCCCGTATCATCGTAATTTGATCCTTCGACTACATATTTGTAACCTTCATTGGCTGCAAGCTGCTTCATTTTGCTGAAAAGCTCCTGTTTGCACAAATAGCACCTGTTGCGGGGATTGTCGGCAAACCCTTCAACTTCCAGTTCCTCAGAGAATACCACCCTGTGGGGGATATTATACTGGGCTGCAAATTCAACAGCTTCTTTGAACTCCCTTTCAGGAAAGGTTGACGATCTGGCCGTCACCGCCAGTACCTTGTCTCCCAAAACATCGTGTGCCACTTTTACCAGAAATGAAGAATCAACTCCGCCCGAAAAAGCTACAACGACACTTTCCATCGATTTTAGCTTATCCTTTAGTGCTTCAAGTTTTGAATACGCATCCATATAATGCCCTCCTAAAGTTCTTTTAATTATGTCAATTATTATCTTTACATCTTTTCTATTATTTTCCTCATATATCATTATGCACATGCTTATCAACTACTTACTGTCTTCCGATTAATTATACCACTATTTTTGCTGTCTCAAAACATTTATATTTCTTCGGCTTTATCACTTACTTCAGTCATTATATCAACAGTACTAAATTTATTACATTATTATATCAGTTGTATTAAGCTTGCGTGTATCCATATTATGTATCATAATATGATGAAGGATATAATATCAAAGGTAAACGATACGGAAATTATCTTAGGTATGTTGGAGGTATTGGACCCTGATGGTGGCCCATGTAAATCATTCGATTTATGCTAAATAAAACAACAGGCCGGGAATCTGTCAAACTCATTTTCCCAACCTGTATGAATTCAAATTTTCATTATTTTATTACACTGTTGCAATTGCACTTCTTTTTATACATTGGGCAAGAAGTCTCACCGCAACAGGTACTTTCTCCTCTTTTAAGCTTAATAATGTTGCGTACAATTATATAAAGGGTAAGTCCTACAATAAGTCCCCCGATAATCCAGTCAATCATACCTAATACAACCTCCTTTAAATCAAAACATTCAAACCTCAGCTTTTTTAGCACAACTTATATTTAAAAGCACAACTTAAAAAGCACGACTTAAACATAAACTTAATTTAAAGCACAACTCTATATTATTGAAGGCCCAGCAGTCTTCCTCCCTGGTAGATAATGAATGCAACAAGCCATGCAAATAATATCTGGTATGTTACCGCGAATAATGTCCACTTCCGGGAGTTCATTTCTCTCCTGATGGCTGCAAAGGCAGCGATACAAGGCACATACAGTAAGGTAAAAGCCATAAATGCATAAGCGGATAAGGGGGTAAATGTGCTTTGCAGAATCGGTATCAGCTGGGCCGCATCTTCTTCTCCGATTTCGCCTACTCCATGAAGTATGCCTAATGTCGTAACTACAACTTCCTTGGCAACAAATCCTGTAATAAGGGCAACAGAAGATTTCCAGTCACCAAATCCAAGGGGAGCGAATACTGGAGCAATTACCTTACCAATCTGGCCAAGGATACTGTCACCCGGGTCTTCAACCATTGTTAAGGAAAAACTGAAAGCCTGCAGGAACCATATCACGACTGCCGCCGCAAATATTACCGTTCCGGCTTTCTTGATGAATCCTTTTGCCCTGTCAAGCATGTGGATATAAATACCCTTTGGGGTTGGAACCCTGTACGGAGGAAGTTCCATTACAAAAGGAGCCGTTTCCCCCTTGAATACGGTATTCTTTAGTATAATTCCGGATACGATTGCCGCCGCTATTCCCAGCAGATATATGGAGAATATGATATTTGTCTGGTTCTTTTCAAAGAATGCCGCTGCAAACAATGCATATACAGGAAGTCTGGCACCGCATGACATATACGGAATTAACATGATTGTAAGCCTTCTGTCCTTTTCATTTTCCAACGTCCTTGTAGCCATTACAGCCGGCGTGCTGCAGCCGAAACCCAGAAACATTGGTATGAAAGCTTTACCGCTGAGCCCGAATTTCCTTAACAAGCGGTCCATAATAAAGGCTGCCCTTGCCATGTAACCGCTGTCTTCAAGGATTGAGATAAAAAGGAACAGGATCATAATCTGGGGTACGAATACCAGCATACTGCCCATCCCGCCGATTATTCCGTTTACTATGAGTGCTATGAGCCATTCAGCGGCTCCTGCTGCTTCAAGCCATGACAATACCAGCCCTGATACGGTTTCATTTATGAATACATCAACCCAGTCTGCCAGGAACGAACCTATGGGTCCAAAGGTAAACCAGAATATTACATACATTAATAATAAGAAGATCGGTATAGCCAGTATTCTGTTGGTTACGATCTTGTCAATTTTGTCAGATGTGGTAAGCTCTATCCCTTTCGATTTCTTTTTGACGGTTTTCTTTACAACATCCGAGATAAATTTATATCTGCCGTCCGTAATGATGGTTTCAACATCATTTCCGTATTCTTTTTCAAGTTGTTCACGGTAAGGCTTTACTTCTTCAATGAGGGCCTGAGGAATATTCAGTTTTGCTATCGCCTTGCTGTCTCCTTCCAGGAGCTTTATGGCGGCCCACCTTAAACTGTATGCCTTTTCATCCAATGTGGAGGAAAGTTTTTTCTCTACTTCTGCAATACATTTCTCTATTTTTTCATCAAATATTTTAATCTTATAATTTACATTCTCCAGTTCTTTCACTTTAGATGTTTCATTTTTTGCTATTTCAAGGGCCTTTTTAATTACATCATTGACTCCCCGCCCCTTGTTTGCCGCCGTACATATAACGGGCACGGAAAGAAGCTCTTCCATGAGCTCCACATTAATCTGGTCACCTTTTGCTTCCACTTCATCCATCATGTTCAGTGCAATAACTACCGGTATTCCAAGCTCTATGACCTGTGTTGTCAGGTAAAGGTTCCTCTCAATATTTGTTGCATCTACGATGTTGACAATCACATCAGGTTTCTCATCCAGGATGTAATCCCTGGAAACAATCTCTTCCATGGAATAAGGGGACAGCGAATATATTCCGGGTAAATCAATGATCCTGATATCCTCTTTGAATTTTCTCGCTACTCCTTCTTTTTTTTCTATGGTCACTCCGGGCCAGTTCCCAACATACTGGGTACTTCCGGTTATATCGTTAAACATCGTGGTTTTTCCGCAATTAGGATTCCCCACAAGTGCAAATCGGAAATGCATTTTATATCCCCCTTTTTTGCCCTAGCCTATTGTTTTTCTACATGTTTTCTTTCTTCTTAATATTGATAATCATTATCAATAAAATTCAACAATACGCCCTAATTTCTTAAAGCAGATACCCCTGCCTTACTCTTGGTCTTTCCGTCAGCTTATCTTTCTTACAACTATATTCGCAGCTTCACTCTTCCTAAAAGCGAGCTCACAGCCGCGTACATTGACCTCCATCGGGTCCCCCAACGGAGCAAATTTCTTCACAATTACTTCAGCTCCCCTGGTAACGCCCAAATCCATAAGTCTTCTCTTAATAGCACCTTCGCCGTTGATCTTTAATATAACAGCCCTATCTCCAGGTTTTAATTCTTTCAAAGTATTCTCCATTTTCAGCCCCCCCTATTCATCAACCTTTATGTTCTTATATCTTCAATCTTTACCTTCTTTTATCCTCGCCGATTCCGTTTATATGTACTTAATTTACATAGCTTGGTCCTTTAATCTATATCCAAGCAGTTTATCCGTAACTTATATTGCAACGGTCTATTGGAACGGTCCCTTTTGGGATTCCACTTGTTAGGTTCGTTGTTTGAATATTCAATATATTTATATTTGTATTTGTCAAAGCATGTGATATTGATAATTACTATCAATAAAATTTCCTGGTTATAATATTAACAATAAAAAATAATAAAGTCAATAGAGATAAATAAGTTTTATGAAAAAATCACAAAAGGCTTGACTTAAACTATTATCGGAGATGGTTAATATTAATAAATGACGGCTATAAGCTTTAAACCTCTCGGGGCGCTGATATCGTATCGCCGGCAAAGCAAATCTTATTCGGCCCGGGTTTTATACAAACTCTCAACAAGATTTTTCTGGTTTTCGGTTGCCATTATTGTTTTATCCTGTCCACATAGGCCAATACTTGAAATAGTGCTTTAAATTTTTAAACTCTCCCTAATCTAAAAAATCGGAAACATAATATAGCCGTAAGCATACCTATAATTTTATAGCGTATAAAAGCATTATAATTTGGCATTTTCATGTAGAGTTACTTCATGCATGGCTATGGATATGTATAAAGCAATGAACATATTATAAATAGTTCTTAATAACATATATATAAACCCCGCCATTATAGAAAAAATGTTTACATACGAATGCAAAATGTGGTCAAAAAATCCCGTGTAAGGATAAATTAAAAAATTCTTCCGTGGGGCTAAATAGTACTGGGACTTTTTAAGATAAGAAGCTATCGGTGCGTTGACTAATATTACGATTATAATCATTACAATTATTTTGCCCCATGTCTTTTTAAAATCACTATCGCTTATATCACCAAGCCCGTTTACTTTTACTATGTACCTATTACTTATAATTAGAAGTGTGTAAAATAAGACGGCGTTTTTTAAAATTTCTAAAAAACAAACGAGTAAACGACCTTTAAATTTTATGAATTCTCCACCAATCATAAGCTTATTAATTATTATTTCAATAATTATATCCATTGGTACTATCACAATTGCCATTGCAATAAGATGCTTATGCAACAGTGCTTTTGCGAAACCTTTATATTCAATGTTTATTCCGTTTTTACCATATAAATATTTAAAATAGAAATAGCAAACCAAATTATAAACCATTACTGAAGCCAAAACACTTATTAATATTTTTATTAACACATTTATGCCGTGAATACTCTTTGAATTATTTATAATAAAAAACCGGGCCGTTTCTATTGTTATATATTGATCTACCCCCAAAACCACATTTAAAACTTCCAGTCCGAAGAGAACCATAAATATATGGTTAGTACTCATTTTAAATACTAAGCAATCAATAATACTTTTCAAGTATCTTTTTATTACTTAAATCACCTACCTTTATCGCTTGCTCTTACAGGCATTTGTTAAGGCAATAATTTAATTTTCGGCCCATGCCATTTGATGTAGATTTTTTATATCTAATACTACATTTTAAGGTTAGTTCACATACTCTCAATATCAATTTATTGTTCTATGAGTATAAATTTTACATTAAATCCAATATTTCTTTTTATAACATTATAACATATATGGGTTTATGGAAAAATAATTTTCATTTATGATAAGATATCTTAAATTAGTAATTTTTTTGATGAATACTTTTACTCTGATTTATTATATTTATTATATTTAGTTGAGTTGAACACTTCGGGCAGTGATGTTTTCCTTAATATTTTGATATTTGCTTGTTTTGGATTAGTTTCTATATGCCCTTTTTCTTCAGTACACACTGCATGGATAAATGTATGATTTGTTCCTTTCAATTCCTTTATATGCTTGTTCCACGAATCATATTTATTGAAGATGGTTCAGGTTATCGTTGTTGTCATAGCTGTACTCATACCTGTCTATCAGGACCGGCACACCGTTTTCCACTCTGTAGTTCTCCAGCTTCTTTAATAACCCGTTGGCATAGTACTCATATACCTCTTTTGAGCCGCCGGGGTACTCTATCGACTTCCTGCTCCCGTTGTCGTAGTACGTATAT
>Ga0134092_1001297_pt1 | contig 22266 bp, 22 predicted proteins | sample 3_6taG_FD_94454 | JGI IMG/M metagenome (GOLD analysis project Ga0134092, IMG submission 94454) | Switchgrass degrading microbial communities from high solid loading bioreactors in New Hampshire, USA - 3_6_20_6_A3 metaG | ecosystem: Engineered > Bioreactor > Semi-continuous > Anaerobic >... | reverse complement strand
CATTGACACCAGTAGCTTTATTACATAAATGAGGTGAAAAAATGATAAAGTAGAAATCATTTTACACCACTTGACAAGACACTATCCATATGTCATGTTAGGAGAGTGGAATTATGATAATTACTTGTTCCGTGAAACGGACATGAAATATAGAAATATAACACATGCCAAATTCATAGAACGTTTAAACCGGTTTGTGGCCCATGTTGAGCTTGACGGAAAGGTTGAAACAGTGCATATAAAAAATACCGGACGTTGCAAAGAGCTGCTTTTGCCAGGAAGCCACGTTATACTTGTAAAAACAGATAATCCTGCAAGGAAAACCCAGTACGATCTGGTGGCTGTATATAAGGATGGGCTTGGCTGGGTCAATATTGACAGCCAGGCACCGAACCAGGTGGTTAAGGAATGGCTGGACAAATCACCGGGGCTGTTTCAAAACATCACCTTGCTAAAACCGGAATATACTTACGGAAAGTTTCGGGTGGATTTTTACCTGGAGTGTGGCTCCCGAAAGATTTTTATTGAAGTAAAAGGCTGTACCCTGGAAATAGATGGTGTCGGATATTTCCCTGACGCACCGACCGAGCGCGGGGTAAGACATTTGTATGAGCTTGCCGAGGCGGTAGCAAAGGGATATGAATGCTACATTGCATTTGTCATCGCTATGCCCGGAGTAAGAAAAGTGCTGCCCAATGTAAAAACACACCCTGATTTTGGTACAGCCTTGACAGCGGCAATGGAAGCAGGCGTAAAGGTACTTTATCTTCCCTGCAATGTTTCGCCGGATGAAATGAGCATCGCGGATGTGGTGGTAGGCAATTGATATGCTTAATTGAGCATTTTAATAATGAGTATTTAATTTGGTATTTCAATAATGATTCTATAATGATGTTTTTGATTCGGACATGAATGTGGTTGGCATCTTTCAAAGTTATTGCACTCTTTATTGCTCTCTTCAAGGTTGTTACAGTCGGCGGCAAATTATCCGGTAAGACATATCTCGGTAAGCAAGTTATATCAAGTTAGTATATATTATGAAAGTGAGGTAGAAGTAAATGAATCCCACAGAAAAGCTTCCTCTATTTATTATTACCGGAGCAAGTTGTGTCGGCAAATCAACTACGGCTGAAGTGCTCTTTAAAAAGGAAACTGACTACATTGTAATGGAGGGCGACTTGCTGTGGAATGATGTCTATAACACACCGAAAGATGATTATCGGGCTTACTGCGAGCTTTGGCTGCGTGTATGTGCCCACATATCTCAGATTGGGAAATCGGTTGTACTTTGTGGCTGTTCAACTTCAAAACAGTTCGAAGTTTGTAATGGGCGAAAGCTGTTCTCAAATATTCATTATATCGCCATTGTTTGTGATGATGAGTTACTTGAGAAGCGTATGCGGCTTGGAAGAAAAGTGACGGATGAAAACTGGGTGACATGACTCTTCTTGATAATTCCAATCTTACGTCTGAGGAAACAGCTGAGATAGTTGACCGGTGGATACACAATAATATAAAAATATAAAAGGCATGGATACAGAGATAGATAAAGGTATAGGTACAATAACATGACAGAGACAGATATCAGAGCAAAACCGGAAATTACAGACGAGATACAGACGAGAATCGTAACATCAAATCCATTAGCTTGTGCCGTGTAAAGCATGCAGTCTTGATGTTTAAGAGGGGTGATGTATGGTAACCCGGACGGATTTTACTTAAAAAGTATGTTAAAGATGCTTCCATTAATGAAGGCGGTTCGTGCGGAAGGTGACTTATCAAATCTTCTTTCAGGGGCAGCAAAACACAGCGGGCTGTTTACGTGTCCTGATAGTGTGGTAACTTTTAAATTAGCGGCAAAGAAAAATACCTAATTAAAACAAGATCAAAAAGATTAAAAGCAAAGAGAGGCACTTAAGAAGTAAAGCACAAAAGCAGGGTAATGTAAGGTAAAATGGGAGGTAACCTTTAAGTGATTTATGTAATGATTTATGTAATTAAGTAGCAAAGTAATTTAAAGTGACTTATCCTAAATCTTTATTAAATACTATAATACTATAAATAGATGTAAGGAGGCTTATATTTATGAAATATTCGTTTATGAAATGTCGGAAATATCCCTGAGTATTACGAAATACTGCGGTTTATATGAGAAAAACAGTCCTAATCTTTCCTTAGGAACAGCTAAAAAGGTATACCAAGGCACTCATATTTTAACAGATCCCTTTGTATGATTAAGGAGGTTAAGATATGGAAAAGTGCTTGCTGTCAATAGATTGGGACTATTTCATATATACCAGGGATAATTGGGGTACCTACTTGGAAAATAACAGGAGTTTGATTGACCTTTGGTATAAAAGGTATATTCAAGGAAAGATCCGTGGAGAAGATATTCAAGAAGCGTATAATCTCTCTCCTGAATTAGATAAGTTTTGGGATAAAATCAAGAAATGTTTTATATTTGAAAAGGACATAAAAGCTTATGTTTCCGACTCTCATGCCTTATCATATAAAATAGCTAAAGAAAACAAGTGCACAGCTGTATACCTTTTTGATTCCCATGCCGACCTGGGATATGGCGGGCTTTCGTCCCTTAATTTTGAAGTCAATTGTTCCAACTGGCTTGGCAAACTGCTTAAAGAAAAGCAAATCAAGGAAGCCTATATTTTTTACAGCCCATATACAACAGAGAAGCCTGAATATTTCAAGCCGATAAATAACATTTATAATATAAGGTATTGCGATTTTAATGGTTTTAGTGATTTCAATGAATGTATTGCGGTGTCAGCAATTCATCTGTGCAGATCCGGCGCATGGACTCCTCCATGGCTGGATGACAAGTTTAATCAATTTATTGATAGCTTGGGAATGCCATATGAATTGGTGAACTGCCCGGAAAGAAAGTGGGATCCGGCCAACATCAGCTTTTCAGATCAGATCAATTACTTAATGGCATGAACTTGGTGTGGTTCGTACGCTAATGATGAGTGCACAGGGCATCTTACATAAATCTGCAATCCGCAGGATGCCTTGTGCTTTTATTTTTTTATTCTCTCACCTCGGTGACTACCGCCACGCAGAGATTAATAAAACTTATTGTTTAAATAGGTTAGGTTGATGAGATGGAATAAATATGATAAAATAACCTAAATATTGGATTTCTTAGGTTTAGGCGGAACACGGACCTATAGCGGCAAATTATAGGTGGATTTTATATGAGGGTACTTGATGATATTACAAATTTTATTTTTGTTAATGACGAACCGCAGAAGTCTGATATTATTTTCATTCCAGGAGGTTCATGGCCGGAACCGGCAGAAAAAGCAGCAGCTCTGTGGAAAGAAGGATATACCCGCTATGTTCTTCCTTCCGTAAAATATAACTTAAAAATTGGTTACTTCCCGGGTGCAAAGTCTAAAAAGGATATACTTCCGGGTGATTTTGAAACTGAATGGGATTTTTTAAAGCATGTATTGGTGAAGTGTGGAGTTGACGAAGCATTGATACTTAAAGAGAACGAATCAGCGGAAACATACGGAAATGCTTTTAACTAGCGGAAAGTTACCGATTCATTAGGGCTTGAGATAAGAAAGGCAATTATCTGCTGTAAATCATTTCATGCAAGAAGATGTTTAATGACATATCAGTTGGCATACCCAGAAACCGAATTTTTCGTATGCCCCGCAGATATAATAAACAGGGGAAGGACGGATTGGTTTACTAATAAAGAAGGCATAAAAACAGTATTGTCAGAATTAAAGAAGTGCGGCGAATACTTTGAGCGGGCAATTAAAGTGTATACTGCCCAAGACTAAAAAGAATATACTACTCAAGAGTACTACTAAAGAGGTAATTGATGATAAAGCTAATTAAAGGATGGTGTGTATGCAAAAAAAATTTGAAAATAGCGTTTTTCCTGCTGACAGTATTTATACTTAATATGACAGCATTTACCGCTTGTGAGAATATACCTGACGATTGGCCAACACCTGATGAGATGATAGAGAATTTACAAAACAAAGGATATACCATAACCGATGATGATAAGATAAAGGTGAAAGATGAAGAGTATGCCGGACGAGTAGTCATAGGGGAAAAAGGTTCTGAATTTGTGGCAGGATTTTGGACAGAAGATATTGAGTCAGCAGAAGCAGTTCATGATTACTGGGGAGAAAAATATCAAGCCAAATATATACTACGTGTCGGTACGACGGTTTATTGCGGAACAAGCAAAGCTGTAAAACATGCCGGCATTAATGTAAAGTAAAATCTTGTTTTTTATTAAAAATTTAATCCACATGATTATTTTGAAATCATCAATATATACGGTTTCTACCTTTTTCGCCCTCGATATGTAAATGCAAAAACATATAAAAATGGTTACTCTGCAGATAATATAGAATAGAATCTTTTAATGCAGAGCCAACTTTGATAAAATTTTGACAAAGTGGATAAATTATGTTATATTCAACTAAGGTGAAAATTAATATTACAATGTACGGAGGAATTGATATGGGTAAATTACAAGGCAAAGTTGCAATCGTTACGGGGGCTACTTCAGGCATTGGTCTCGGAATAGTGGAAGTTTATGTTGAAGAGGGCGCAAAAGTGGTATTCTGCGGCCGTCGCGAAGAACTGGGCAAGTCAATCGAGGCTGATTTGCGTGCAAAGGGCTATGATGTAACGTTTGTAAAAGCAGATATGCTAAAGGAAGAAGATATAAAAAACCTTTTTGACACAACACTTTCAAAATACGGCAAAGTTGACATCCTTGTTAACAATGCCGGTATACTGAAAATGTCACCTTTACTTGAGATGGATGTTGAAAAAGATTGGGATTCAGTTATCAATCTCAACTTAAGAAGCTATTTTGTGGCGACCCAGTATGCTGCAAAGTTGATGGGACCGGGAAGTTCCATTATCAATATAGCTTCGGTCGGAGGTCTGGGTGGTTGCCCGATGTTGGCATCGTACGGAGCATCAAAGGCTGCGGTTATTTCATTGACCAAGACATGCGGCGTGGAACTGGCACCCAAGGGAATAAGAACAAATGCAATTCTTCCGGGAACAATCTATTCGGAGATGATGCCAAAGGACAGTGAATTTACGAAATCCACATTATCTATGATTCCTATGGGCCGTGCCGGCGAGCCGAGAGAGATTGGTACCGTTGCTGCTTTCCTTGCCAGCGAAGAAGCATCATATATTTGCGGCGCATCAATTGTAGTTGACGGAGGTATGACAGCATCATAACAGTATTATAGCAATATCATAGCCAATATCATAACAGCATTATGACACATAATTTGAACGGACAGGAATATCATCGGCTGCTTTATATATGAAGCAGCCTTTTTTTTGCATTATATGGAGTATTAGAGGACAAACATAGGTATTTATAAAAAGAAAAACTCCACGGTTTGTTATAATAGAATAGATGTCTGTGGAGTTTTTTGACTGATATTTAATACTTTAGTTTAAATCTATATACCGGGCAGTTATGCCTTCCAGGCTGTTGAGCTCCTGAACCAGGGCTTCCACATCTTCTTTAGTACCATAAGGCTGCAAAACGATAATACCGTCATTTGAACATGCGTCGTCACTTACTTCATGTAATCCCAAACGGGTTTTTATCTTGCACCCGTTCTTTGTGAGCACTTCCTGAAATTTTACCGCATTTTCAACCCTGTTGACCATTCGGACACCGATAATATAGTAACAAGACTTCATACAATCTTCCTCCTCGTTTATATCTATATTATCATTTATTCTCTTTATTATCATCATATATTAGTATCATTATAGCATATAAGATAAAAATAAGAAGGGGTCAGGTTTAATAATTCAAAGGAGAACCTTGCATTCTTGTTAAACTATGATAATATGTACTTTAAACTAATGATAATATGTACTTATATTTGAAAACGGATATAGAAATGGATGTAGATGCGGATTTGAATTAGTATTGCCTTATTAACTCAAAATCCCGGATAATATTATATACTGCCGGATTATGTAAACCATGTTTTATTGCACTTGACTATTATGCATAATTCAATTTAATGCAGATACATAATTCTCTGCAGGTGAAAATGAAAAACATGTAAAAAGAAGCTACTGTGATGAAGAAGGCTTAAATACGTCAACTTGCAATCCCGCCAAACAAGCGAATTATTTGTATAAGCGATGTACATGGGCAACTTGATGTGTTTAAAAAAATTCTTGGAAAAGTAAAGTTTTACGATGAAACATTGAAGGCAAGAGCTGCACAATGGTTTGATAGTCTTCCGCACATTATAGAAACAGAGGAGTTTATCTTTTTTTGACATTGAACGGCGGATTATTTCAATTGACGGTAGGCTTGATACCTGGGGATGTGGGCAGCTAAACGCCTTGATTATTCAAAACGGGAAATTTTCATATCTTTCCGCAAATAATCTGCCAACTATTTATGCAGAAAAAGCACAGCCCGCAAAAGGTGGTGAACTCAGCATTGTGTGGGTCAAGGATAAGGAAATTGAACTTATTGAGGCAGGCGAAGAATTCAGCATTTGCAGGCATGTCAAAACAGGTAAAATAATCGAATTGTCAAACTTATCTATAAACAGACAATGACAGAATATATGCCAAAAAAGACGGAGTCATAGGCTATTACAGGACGAATTAAATTTATGCAAAGTGGATGTAGGTGCTGAAAGCCTATTGCTGCTATTTTTCATCACTATTATAAAAGTTTTGCATATAATGCAATAGTGTATGGTATGTGACAATGAAGTTGGAGAACCGGCAGAACAGGCTTATAAAATCTGAACCGGATAATTGGGACATGCAAGCGCATTAATTGGTTGCTTTGCAGTCTTATTATGTTATAATAGCTATTGTAGGCTACAAAGGTTACATAAAATACTGCTCAAGTCTAAATAATGAATATAACAAGTAAAGGAAGAGAATATTCGTATGTCATCAAAGAACCGTGATATTGATATGTGCAACGGATCGCTGTTCAGCAAGATATTAATATTCGCATTACCTATCATTGCAATGAACATATTACAGTTAATGTTTAATGCTGCGGATATGATAGTTGTCGGACGGTTTTCAGGCAAGGAAGCGCTGGCTGCAGTAGGTGCTGCGGGCCCCCTGATAAATCTTATAGTAAACACATTTATGGGGCTATCGGTAGGCACGGCCGTGGTAGTGGCGCAAGACTACGGAGCCGGTCAAGCGTCAGGCTTGAGTGATTCTGTACACACCTCCATATCTATAAGCATAATAGGCGGCCTGTTTGTTATGGCAATGGGATTAATTTTTTGCAAGCCCCTGCTAATTCTAATGGGCACTCCGGAAGATATATTGGATCTGTCGGTTCTGTATATGAAAATTTACTTTGTGGGAGTACCTGTCACAATGATATATAACTTTGGTGCAGCAATTCTGCGTGCTGTTGGAGACAGCCGGCGGCCGATGTATTACCTCTTCATTTCAGGAATTGTGAATGTAATACTCAACCTATTCTTTATAATAGTGCTGCACATGAGTGTTGATGGTGTTGCATGGGCTACGGTCATATCCCAGTCTCTTGCCATGGGGTTGGTTATGGCCTGTTTGCTTCGGAGCGACAGGGGTATACGTTTTATACCCCGGCAGATACGTATTAAAGGGTACAAGCTGAAGGAGATAGTGAGGATTGGCCTGCCTGCTGGTATGCAGAACTTTTTATTCTCCATTTCCAACGTACTTATCCAGTCAGCGGTCAATTCTTTCGGATCCGTTATGGTGGCTGCCACTTCTGCTTCAAAAAATATAGAAGGTTTTGTAGGCACAGCGATGAACGGATATTACAATGCGGCCATTACTTTTACAGGGCAGAACATGGGAGCGAAAAAGTATGACCGAATTGATAAAATTGCAAAGATATGTACAGTACTGATTTTTTCTACATGGATTATCATGGGTGGTGCCACATTGCTTTTTGGAAGGCCGCTGCTTGGCTTGTATACATCCGACTCTGAGGTCATCGAGCTTGGTATGCAACGTATGAAAGTCTTGATGGTTGCGTATTTTACCTGTGGTATGATGAATGTATTCCCCGGCCTGAGTCGTGGCATGGGTTATTCGTTTTTGCCTATGATATGTACACTGATAGGAGCCTGCTTCATGCGTATTATCTGGCTTAAAACTGTCTTTGTCTGGTCCCCCACAATAGTTACGCTTTTTGCCTGTTATCCGGTTACCTGGGGATTAACAGGGCTTGGCCAGGTCGGCATCTTCTTTTATGTGCGTCATAGGATTCGGAAAAGCGAAGAGCCGGCAGTTGAACTTAATACCAATGCACTGTGTTCTTGATAGAGTATTTTGAAGAAGGCTCCCTCCAGGACTAATAAATATATGCCGAAATAAAACAACATGTAAAAGGAAATGGCCGTAGTTACAGAGAGGTATTAATAATGATAAAGACAGGTATATATTACTGGTTTGGATACCAGATAAAAAATGAAGAGAGAGTTAAGTTAATAAAGGAAGCTGGTTTTGATTATGTATTTCTTTGATGGGGAGATGAATTCAAAGATTTTGAAGGTGATAAAAATCTCTTACCGGAAATTGCAAGGAATGCAGGATTAGAAATTGAGAATATACATGCGCCCTTTGATAAGACAAATTATATATGGACGGAAAGTATATACGCGAAAGATATTGTTAAAAGGTATGCCCAATGCATTTTGGATTGCTCCAGACACAATATTCCTACGGTAGTAATACATCTGATCAATGGAGATACACCCCCGCCGCCGACACAGCTCGGGTTGGACAGAATAAAATACCTTGTTGAATTAGCGGAGCAAAAGGAAGTGAACATAGCGCTGAAAAACCTGAGAAGGCTTGAACATCTGCAATTTGTTTTTGAAAATATTAAATCCGGCAGGCTTGGATTCTGCTATGACAGCGGACATGAAAACTGCTACACAAAGGGGGCAGACTTGTTAAGCCTGTATGGTAATAGGCTTATGGCGTTACATTTGCATGATAACGACGGAACTTATATGTCGGCACAGGAATTTTTAATGGTAGCAAATGAGAGAGTCAGGATGCTGTTTTTATAAAAGTGCAAATGTATCGAAAATCTGCAAAGAGTATAATTAACCAAATCAATGGGATAATACCACAAAATAAAGTTTTGTTATAATTAAAAAATCTCTCTGCCAATATGTTGAAAACTATGCTCATAAAAGGTAATATATGTATATCAGTAGCTGCCAAACCCGTAAATGAAAGGGGAGATGTTTATGACAGCTTTATATAAGGTGGTTATATCATAAAACTGAATAGCGGCATGGTATATGTAAAGTAACCTTTCGTGAATACTGTAAATTATACGGCACATCGAATAGGTGTGCTTTTTGCATGCTTATTCGTAAACCGCAGTTTGCAGTAACGTCTAAAGGCTGCTTTCTGCGGTATTTTTGTTTTCAGACCTGTCCAATTCATGCTTTCCGTTTTTAGTTTATATAATTAACTTAATATTAATCGAGTACCGAAAGGAGTGGTGATTTATGAAAGAGATTATCTATTTTCTTAATAATCTTAACAATAGATCAATACTGATGATACTGGAGGGTTCAAATGTTGAATTTGGAAGATTACGGGTTTACTTCATCAATGATGCCGGAAGACACAGACGGTATCCCGGCCCGTGTTACGGCAGTACACAAGGAAAGGTATGAACTAATTTGTGAATATGGATATATATTTGGAAGATTAAAATCAAGCATATATTATTTCGGAGGGTTGGAAGCTTTTCCGACCACAGGCGATTTTGTGCTGATAGATTACAACCCTAGAGGGGACAGCCTGATTATAAAGACCCTTAAAAGAAAATCTTTCTTTTCAAGACGTGATCCCCTGCCCGGCCGCGGAGAGCAGGCAGTAGCGGCAAATTTCGACTATGTATTTATAATGCAGTCACTTAATTATGACTTTAACCTAAAGCGCATGGAACGATACGTTACCCTGGCATGGCAGTCCGGAGCTGTGCCGGTGGTTATACTGACAAAGGCTGACCTGGTGGATGATTACTCTGAACAAATGCTGGCGGCGCAAAGGGTTGCAGCAGGAATAGATGTGTATGTAATAAGTATAAAAACGGGTTTCGGGCTGGATTCGTTAAAGAGTTACTTGAAGCCAGGCAAGACAGTTGTATTTCTCGGTTCATCCGGAGTTGGCAAATCAAGTCTTGTTAATGCACTTGCTGGACAAGAGATTATGGCGGTAGGCGATATTCGCGAAGATGATTCAAAAGGCCGCCATACGACAACCCGTCGGCAGCTTATTATGCTGCCGGACGGGGCTATGATTATCGATACGCCTGGCATGCGAGAGCTTGGCATGTGGGATGTAAGCATTGGACTTGGGGAAGCCTTCAACGACGTGGAGAGTTTTTTTGGCAAATGCAAATTCAGCGATTGCCATCATCAAACCGAGCCTGGGTGCGCAATCAAGGCTGCAATCATGAAGGGCGAACTCTCTAAAGAACGATGGGAGAGTTATTTGCGGTTAAAACGGGAAGCAGAGTTTTCCGACGACAAGGCGGGGTATTTGCGGCAAAAACAGCAATGGCATAAGAACCTTGCCAAATGGAGCAGGCAAAGGAAGAAGAATGGTGGGCTAAGAAATGAATAATTATAATTATATAATCCGATAGATAAAACTGTATGAATATGAAACTGTAAATAGCCTTGCAGTCAGGCATGGGGAGAGTGATAACCATGCTGAGAAGAAGTGCGAGTTCCAGCGAAAGGGCATCGGTACAGCCATTGTCAAACACGGGCTTGAGGTCAGAATCTGAAAATATGTAGTTAAAGAGGTTGAGTAGGATTATAACCCTACTCAACCTCTTTATTATTTCATAACTCCAACTATATATTTATTATTCTTTTCATGTTATAAGCTAAAAAGCCAAAAAAGACTTACATTTTTCTTGTATTTAGCACAGCCTGACGGTTCTGTGCCTTAATGCAGGAATACAGAATTGTCCTCTGCCTTAGTCCTGACTTAATTGGTAATTATTACTGTTGTGATTCAATACCAGTGCGTTCTATTGGCACCTATATTTGATATTCAATCGTAATTCGAACACCTACATCCGGGACATAGGTTAATCGCAGTGTTACTGACATATCCTTTTCAGCCTTCCATGTTTCCAGATAATAGGATACGTCTCCAGACCCTATTTTTTCATAGCTTGGCATATTCAACATTCTATGTGGTAATAAGGGATATGTTATAGGCTCTCCGTATTCTTCCTTTAAAGCATCATATAATTTTTTTGCAAGATTATATCCCTCTTCGGGTTTGTTTTCAAAATCTTTAATATACATGAATCCGTACATTTTACCATTTTTTAAATCAAAAGTAAGAGCAAGAAGAAAGTCTTCATTGGCAAATTTTTGCTTAGTTTTTAAAATGTATGCACCGGGTAATTTATCGGATAATTCTACATCTTCACCTTCAACAATATTTAAACTCTCAAATACTTCCTCCTTAGTTTTTCCTATATTTTCAGCCAATGTATTTATCTCTATATCTCCGCTTAAACTTGCTTTTTCTGAGTTGTTTTGCAAACTACACGCTGAAAAGTTCAGAGTTACTGCCATGATAATCAATATTAGCCAGATTTTCTGCATTTTTATAACTCTCCTTTGCAACTGAAAGTACGGTGTTGTATGAATCTCCGGTGATGTTTCGTTTTTCTTTGTTAATGGTAATACTTCAATAATTGAATCTTCATTTATAGCTATTCCGTTTTCTACATGGTAATCTGCAATAACTTTGGGTGCAGACTAAGCACTCATATGATGGCTGATTGATTTGGTTTCAATTTGGTTAAGTATTATCAATACAATATCCTTTCATAGTTATACTAATACAAACATTCCTTCCACAATATCCAATAATAGACATTATCTAGTTTATAACATAAACTAATAAATAGCAATGCTTGAGAACTAACAATTTGAAATTATTTACTTAGTTAATTATTAAACTAAATGCAGCCCCTGAAGCAAAAAGAGGTTACAACAAAAAAGAACGTGAAAAACAGATAGTTAACATGTTGGATATACCATTTTTATTATTGATAAGTTCAAAATGGTAGTTTATAATTATTTAACACAATATTTTGCAAGTATAGTTAATGTATGTTAATATAGAAATTTCAAATACATACTATTTTGCAAAAGCAATGCTCACTCCTGCCGGGTATTGAAAGGAGGACACGAATATAGATATTGTTTATCCGGATTACAACAATTCAATAGCGAATCTTGCAAATTCAATTTTGAAGAAATGGGGATTACCTACAAACGGCGGAACTCTTAAGCTGCTCGACCGGTATCTTGAGAAAGATTATAAAAATGTCGTAGTTATACTTCTTGACGGAATGGGTAAGTACATTATTGAACACAATCTTGAAAAGAACGGATTTTTCAACACCCACATGGCAGGAACATACAGTTCCACTTTTCCGCCGACTACCGTTGCGGCTACAACACCAATTGCCAGCGGCCTTACTCCCTGCGAACATGGTTGGCTTGGGTGGAACTGTTATTTCCCGCAGATAGACAGGAATGTGATAGTATTTCTTAATACTGATACCGAGACCGGAGAGAAGGTGGCTGAGGAAAGTGTTGCTTGGAAATATTGCGGATACACAAGCGTGATTAAGAAGATTAATTCTGCAGGTGGAAAAGCATATTTCGTTGCTCCCTTTCTTCCGCTATTGTTATTGTGATGAGCCGGACAGCATTATGCACTTAACCGGTTGTTACAGCGATAAAGCAAAACGGGTGATTTCATCACTTGAAAGAAGGATTAAGAACCTCGCGGCTGAACTAAAAGACACTCTTGTTATTGTAACTGCCGACCACGGTCACGTGAACTCGAAGGATGTATGTATCAAGGATTATCCCAAAATTATGAATTGCCTGAAAAGAATCCCCACTATTGAACCCAGGGCTTTGAATCTGTTTGTGAAGGAAGACAGGAGAAGCGAGTTTGAAATAGAGTTTACCGGGGAATTCGGGGATAGCTTTCTCCTTTTGCCAAAAGAAAAAGTGCTTGAAATGAAATTATTCGGATGGGGAACTGAGCATAAGGACTTTCGCAGTATGCTGGGAGATTATCTTGCTGTCGCGACAGGTGACATATCCATCGTCAATACAAAAGAAAAGAGGTTTATTAGTGATCATGCAGGATTTACGGGTGACGAGATGATTATTCCGCTGATTATTATAGAAAAAGAATAGGGAAAAGGAATGAATTTGAATAACTGATAATGAATTTGATTCCCTGACTATTCCCTAAATAAGGAGGGTGCTTCAGTTGAATATAATATGGTCTACATATATACAAAAAATTAATACTCTATATTTATCACGGACGCTTAGATTTTCTGATATCTTTAAAGAGAAATACCTGAAGGCATTTAAAATTGACGACAAATGCAAAATTCTTGAAATAGGCTGCGGACCCGGTGCATTATTCCAGGCGCTGCACCGTTGGTATCCGAAAGCTGAAATTGTGGGAATAGACAGGGATAGTAATTTTATTGAGTTTGCGTCGCGCCATGCTCCGAATATTGCTTTTATGGAAGGAGATGCTACCAGCCTGCCTTTTCAAGACGGAGCCTTTGATGTTACCATATCATATACCGTACAGGAACATATTGAACCGTCAAAATTTTTCGGAGAGCAATACAGGGTATTGGAAGATGGCGGAGTATGTCTTGTATTATCCGCAAGGAGAGGGATAAATATTACCGCTCCCTGTATTTTGGAACAAACAGAACTTGAAAAAGAGATATGGAAAAGAGTAGAAAAACATTGCAATGAAATAAATAAAAAATACAATGTCTGCGCTTATCCGCTAAGTGAAGCGGGACTGCCGTCAATTATGGAATTACACGGCTTCAAAAATGTTACCACCGATTACATAACCATAAATTTGACTCCTGACAATCCCATATACTCAAAAGAAATGGCGCACGATATGATCAATGCTGATCGCGGAACAGCACTTGACTGGGCGGAATCTCTGCCGGATATTGCGCCGGGTGTTGTGACGGAAGAAGAGGTTAATGAGCTTAAGAGAATCATAAACAGAAAATATGATAAAAGGATTGAATTGTATGACAACGGAATAAAACAATGGGATACATCAATGGTACTTACAATGATTGTGCGAGGAACAAAATAATGATTGTGATGACTGAAGGCATGACCGGGGGTATGTTCGGAATTAAAAGAAAAATTCTTGCTGACATTGCGGAAGCCTTTGCGGCAAAGCACATCGTCTATATCTCAAACTATAGCAAAGGAAGAAGCCGTGGTGAAGTGAAAAGCACGGAAAAGCCACGTGAAATGACGCAGCTTGGTGTAAAAGAGATTGCTTGTTATGATAGCACAGCACTGCAGGAAACGGTAGATAAAATAGCCGCATATTTTTGGATAAATATGCAGGTGTGACATCAATATACTCAATATACAATCATATTTTTTTCTTTTACGAGACTCGAAATTGGAAATATGTTTCTGTGTTTACACATGTGTTTTTCCCTCCATGTATTTTAACACCGCACATTTATAGAGCATGACACGTTATACATAGTGGATAGCAGAAGGGGGTTCTTATGTCACTGAACTTACAGGATCAGTATGACAAGATATACAAATACTGTTATTTTAAAGTAAAAAATAAAGAGATAGCAGAAGACTTGACGCAGGAAACTTTCCTGAAATATTTCAATCGAAAACCCCGTATTAACAGGGGAAAGAACCTTGCTTATTTATATACTATTGCTAAAAACCTGTGTATTGATTTTTATAGAGAAAGAGGCAGAAGTGATGCCCTTTATGTTCATGATGACAAAGTTCAACTGCAGAGTAGTAATAGCGATGAAGTTTCAAAATTTGAAATAAATTATGCCGTAAGACAGGCTGTATCCATGCTGCCGGTCGATTTGCAGGAATTACTGTTACTTCGGTATGCAAACGAGCTTGGTATTAACGAGATAGCGAATATTATGAATATTTCCCGGTTTTCGGTTTACCGCAAGCTGAATAAGGCATTAGATTTACTTAAAACCGTTTTGAGAGAGGAGGGTTTCTAATGCTAATGCGGAATAAGCATTATAATTCCAAAAAAGAAAAGCGGTTTAATTTGGAAAAGGAGTTAAAACATGCCTTTGATACTCCGCCACCTGCAAGGAAAGAACAGTTTATAAACCGGCTGGACTATCCCAGGGCAAGCCGATTTGAATTTATCAGCTCTCAGATAGGATATATAAGAAAACGGGTTTGGATTTGTTCATTGGTATTATTTATGATTACGCTCATATGTCTATACTCGACAAAAGCTTCTGTTTCCCTTATTTGGGTTGTATCCTCCGCTTTTCCTTTTATTTCTCTTTTGAGCATAAGTGAGATAGCAAAAAGCACCACATACAACATGGAAGAGCTTGAAATGAGTTGTAAATATAACCTTTTAGAGGTCAGCCTTATCCGGTTAGGAATACTGGGATTAGCAAATTTAGCCCTTTTGATTGGCATTATGCTTTTGCTCACGTGCAAAACCGACTTTGGACTGGATTTTGGATTTATCAGGCTTGGACTGTATTTATTGACGCCATACTTACTCAACTGCTATGGAACACTGTTTGTTATCAACCGGTTACAAAGCAGGGAAACAATGTACTTTTGCGGTGCTGTAACAACTTTTGTCAGTGCCTTGAATATTTTGCTTGCAACGCAGGTAGATGAAATCTATACCGAAAAATATCGAATATGCTGGGATATAGCATTCATTATCTTAGTTATTTTTTGTGTAAAAGAGCTTGTGAAACTATTTAAGAAAATGGAGGAATTGCAATGGAACTCGTCATTGACCGCTTAACGAAACAGTTCAAAAACAAGATTGCCGTTGACCGTATTTCCTTAACATTACATGAAGGTGTTTACGGGCTGTTAGGGCCGAACGGTTCGGGTAAGACAACCTTGATGCGAATGATATGCGGGGTACTGAAGCCCACAAGCGGGGAAGTAAAATTCAACGGAATTGATGTAAGCAGGGAAGAATTCAGGGATGCCCTGGGCTATCTACCACAGGACTTCGGGTATTATCCCGAATTTACGGCCTATGATTTTTTACTCTACCTGGCAAGCTTGAAAGGTATTAATAAATCCAGGGCGAAAGAAAAAGCAACGGAACTCTTGGAACTGGTGTCACTTTCAGATGTGGCAAAAAAGAAAATCAGGACATTTTCAGGTGGAATGAAACAACGGCTGGGCATTGCACAAGCATTGTTAAATAATCCCAAATTACTGGTGCTGGATGAACCTACGGCAGGGCTAGATCCAAAGGAACGTGTTCGTTTTCGGAATCTGATATCCAGGTTAGGGAAAGACAGAATTGTGCTCCTGTCCACCCATATTGTTTCGGATGTTGAATACATTGCATCAGTAATTTTAATGATGAAAAACGGGCAAATCATTCATAAGGGACGTCTTGAAGAAATTATAGACGTAATAGAGGGAAAAGTTTTTGAATGTTCGGTAGACAGCAGGACAGCAGAACATCTAATAGCTAATTATCCAATTATAAATATCCGGGAAGAATCTGACAAAACCTTTTTACGGCTGGTAGCGGACAAAACTCCCTGTGAAACGGCGGTCGCAGTACCGGCAGTACTGGAAGACCTATACATGTATTATTTTAACAAGGAGGTAAAAAAGTGTGAGTAGCTATTTAGAATTAGTTAAATTTGAATATAAAAAAATTCTTCGAAAGCGGAGTACCATCATAATCTTAGTTATTGGCATTTTACTTACTGCTATTAGCGGTGTTAGTCCTTTATTTGGATATTATTATGTAGACGGGAAAATATTAGAAAGTCATTACGAAGGTATGAAAAAGGACAGGGAATATAGAAGGGGATTGTCGGGCAGAGAAATAAACAGAGATTTATTGTCGGAAACAATAGAAGCATATTCCCGTGTTCCTGTTGCCAACGGAAGATATTCCGCTACCGAGGAGTACCAGGAATATGCCCGTCCGTATAGCGGAGTTTTTTATATTATTAGTCATGTATATAATCTAAATAGTAATACAAACGGAGTAACGGAAATGTTATTGCTTACCGAAGAGAATTTGAATAAATTCTACGATATAAGGCAGAGCATGGTTGAAAGAAACATAGAAAACACGACAATGAGTCCTGAAGAAAAAGCAAAATCCAAAGAATTAAGCAGAAAAGTGAAAACACCGTTTATATATTCATATACGGGCGGATATACAAGGTTTTTATCACAGATGTATGTAACAGCAATTTTAATCTGCTTTATCTGCTTAATTTGCATTTCCCCTTTATTTGCAGGCGAATATACGAATGGGATGGACGGTCTTATCTTTTCCTCAAAATATGGCAAGAATAAAGTAATACGTGCCAAATTATTTACGGGAATATCTTTAACTATCCTATTTAGCGTATTGCTTATAATTGCTTCGTACGTTACAATAATGACTGTTTTTGGATGGGATGGCAAAGATGCCCCGATTCAACTTCAATACCCGCTGTCAATTATTCCGCTTACCATGGGACAGGTCGCCCTTTTGTACTCCGCTATAGTTATATTTGGAAATATATTATCCTCTTCGTTAACAATGGTGTTATCAGCAAAACTAAAATCTCCGTATATAGTTCTTGTTATTATGACTGCATTAACAATTATTCCTGCATTTGTGAATGTATCTGACAGCGTGCTGTGGATTTACCATCTATCTAATCTTATTCCTGTAAAAATGTTTGATATCAATAATGTTATAAGCATATTTTCAATTAATTTTCCGGGTCTAACCATTCAACCCTACGTACTCATTATTTCTTTTGCCGCTGTTGCAAGCATGGCATTATTACCGCTTGTGTACAGGAACTTTAAAAAAACGTAAGAATTTAAGGTATAATTAATTAAAGAATAATTATAATACGATGAATTAGTACAATGGATCATAACATTATAAAGGGATATGCTGGCTGCAGTTGGACTGACTATTGCAGCAATGGCCGGAAATAGCTATTATAATGTGGCTATACCTATGAAAAGAAATGTGGAGAGATAAAGTATATGGATAAGAGCGATATTGCCACAATATTGAACGAAATTGGAATGATGCTTGAAATAAAAGGAGAAAGCCACTTTAAGTCGCAGGCTTACTATGAAGCTGCAAGAGCCATAATGCTGATGGAAGAAAATATCGGCATGTTGGTCAAGGAGGACAGGCTAAAGGAATTCAAAGGATTTGGAAAAGCCCTGTCCCAGAAAATCGGAGAGCTTGTGAACACCGGTAGGCTTGAATATTACGAGAAGTTGAAAAAAGAAGTCCCTCCTGGCCTATTAGATATGCTTAGAATACCCGGGCTGGGTCCTAAGAAAGTCAGGGCTTTATATGAAAATCTCGGGATAACGACAATAAGTGAGTTGGAGCATGCTTGCCTTGAAAACAATCTTGCAATGCTTAAAGGTTTCGGAGAAAAAACCCAGCAGAGAATTCTGGGGGGCATCAGGAATTTAAAGAAATATGAAGGGCAATACCATTATCCGGATGCGGAAAGACAGGCTGAAGAAATCATAAAAACGCTCAGGGAGAGCGGTACGATAATAAGGTGCGGCGAAGCCGGCAGCTTAAGGAGAAGGAAAGAAACCGTAAGCGGTATCGATATCATTGCAAGCGGCAGTAATGCCGGAGCGGTCACTGATCTTTTTGTTTCCCATCCAAATGTAGTGCAGGTTAACTCAAGGAGTGACAACAAATTGTCGGTTTTGCTTAAAACCGGGATTACTGCAAATTTAACAGTTGTGAACGACAAGGAGTACCCGTATGCACTTCGTCATTTTACGGGAAGCAGGGAGCATAATATTGCATTAAGGCATATTGCCGAACAGCAAGGCTTGAGAATAAATGAATATGGTATTTTCAGGGGTGACCGGCAAATAAAATGCGAAAGTGAAGAAGATATATACAGAGTTTTCGGATTGGACTATATACCACCCGAGTTACGTGAAAATAACGGCGAACTGGAAGCAGCAAAAGAGGGCAAGTTACCTGAATTAATAGAATGCAGGGATATAAAAGGAGTACTTCATGCGCATACCTTGTACGGGGATGGTATAAATACAATAGAGGAGCTGGCTGAAGCCTGTATTGAAAGGGGATATTCATATTTAGGAATTACCGATCACAGCAAATCTGCATATTATGCAGGTGGGCTGAGCGAAGAAGATATAAAAATTCAGCATGAAGAAATTGACAGGTTGAATGAGAAAAATAAACATAAAGGTTTTATGATATTAAAAGGGATAGAATTGGATATCCTTCCGGATGGCAGTGTGGACTATGATGACATGGTTCTGTCAAGGTTTGATTTCACCATAGCTTCAGTTCACTCGGCATTGCATATGGATGAGGACAGGATGACCGAAAGGGTAATAAGGGCTATGAAGAATAAGTATGTTACCATACTGGGACATCCCACCGGAAGACTGCTGTTGTCGCGCGAGCCAATAAAAATAAATATTAACGAAATAATCAAGACGGCAGCCGAGGAAAAGGTAATTATTGAAATTAACGCAAATCCCTGGAGACTTGACCTCGATTGGAGATACTGCAAATATGCGAAAGAAGCCGGCTGCAGCTTTATAATTGCACCGGATGCCCATTCAATCAATGACATAGATTATATACGGTATGGCGTTAATATAGCCAGAAAAGGATGGCTTGAAAAGAAGGACATTGTTAATGCTGCCGGTGCCGATGAGTTAAGAAGATATTCACGATTTGCCGTCTTCTTAAAGTAAATGCAGACGAATATTGCAGGAATTATACGCTTGTAAATAGGCTTGCATATCTTTGGTATCAGGATGAAAACATATAATACAGGATGCTAAAAAGATAATTGTGATAGGAAATAAATATTTCTGCCGATGGATTTATTGCTTCATTTATCTTAATTTGGAAAACATGTTATAATAAACTAAGAAAAAAGGTGATATGGGAAAAGGATAGACAGAACTAGTTTAAAGCCTGAATTCCAGCTAAAAACAAGTAATACTGCGAATAAACTAATTCTTTACAGAAAGGAGTCTTTTAATTGAAAAGAATAAGAATATTAGCCATTGTTGGTTCTCTACGGAAAGAATCCTATAACCGGCAACTGGCTTTAGCAGCGAAAAAAATTCTTGAGAACCGGGTGGATTTTACCATCCTTGAATACATGGCCGTTCCCCTATTCAATGAAGATATTGAGTTTCCTGCGCCTGAGCCGATAAAAAGAGTCCGTGAGGAAGTAAAATCAGCAGACGGTATATGGTTCTTTACACCTGAATACAATCATTTCTTTCCCGGTGTACTGAAAAATCTCATTGATTGGTTATCACGCCCCGTCAGCGATGATGAACCGCAGGTTCTTGCAGGGAAGCCCGCTGCCATAAGCGGTGTTTCATTAGGTATGAGCGGGACATGCATAGCTCAGGATCATCTTATTACTCTCTTAAGTTTTTTAAATATGGATGTAATGAATCAGCCTCGGGTTGTAATACCGAATGTCATGCAGCAACTTGACAGCAATGGCAAGCTGGCTCTTAAGGAAAGTTATCCTTTTCTTGAAAACCAGGCAAATGCGTTTGTGGATTTTATCGAAAAACGAATCAAATGCAATGAGATAAAGTGAACATGAATGAACAAGCTGGGTGAGACTGAGGGGCGAGACAGAGGACGGTTCTGTGTCTTATTACCGGGATATAGAACCGTCCCCTGTACTATTTATAAGATATATTGCAAATTCTTGTTATTTCACATATAATGGAAATAAAAAATGTATGCTCTTTGGTGTTTTACTCATTGGAACGGAAACAAGGCCAACATACAAGTAAGAAAAAAGGGGAGAAAATAAAATGGCAGAATTACCTGAAATTTTTAAGCTTTCAGGGCAAATGAGGGATACCCTGTGCGGAAAGACAATACAATCTGTCAACCTGTTACAGGAAAAATGCTCTAATGTCCCACCTGATGAGTTTCAAAGGCGGGTGACCGGTGCTCAAATTAAAAATATCCGTAACAAAGGAAAATGGATTATCACAGAGCTCAATAACGGTGAAAACATACTTCTATCTCTAGGTATGGGAGCGGACATATTGTATTTCGATAATGAGAAGAAACAGGCTGGAAAGTACCAGGTAAAAGTTGTTTTTAGCGATGGAAGCGGATATACAGCCCGTTTTTGGTGGTTTGGGAAATTTTTGCTTATTACGGATGATGAACTTGCATCAGAACCTAACACAAAAGATATAGGGCTTGATCCCTTTGATGAAAGATTTACATTTGATTATTTTTCATCACTCCTAAAAGGTAAGAAAACCCAGATCAAGGCCTTTTTGATGAACCAGAAATACGTCAGCGGTATCGGCAATATGTATATGCACGATATTTTATTCAAAGCCCGCCTGCATCCACAGAAGAAAATATCGGACATGAAGGAGGATGAAATCAAACTTCTTTACAAGAGTATAAAGGATATATTGAACCTTTCGCTTGAAAAAGGCACGTTTGCTTACGAAAGAGATTTCTTTGGACAAAAAGGGGGCTACACAATGGATTACTTCCTTGTGGGTTATAAGGAAAATCAGCCATGCCCGGTGTGCGGTGAAACAATAGTTTCAATAAAAACCGGAAGTACGACATCTTATATATGCCCTGCCTGCCAAAAAGCATAGATTAAATGTAATGAATTAAATATACCGTTTATATTTTATATTATAAATCTGAATGACAATAGATGCCCAAATGCTTATTTCAGTCCTGCCTGTATTTATTATAAGGCTTTTATTGAATAAGATAAGAATCCGGCTGTGCCAAATGACACAACCGGATTTTGTCAAAAGGATTTAGGCTTTTTTAGCCTTCCGCTGAATCAGTTTAACCAGCTCGACGATGGGTATTACTAAGATAGATAGTGCGAGAGCAGTTACGTACTCAATGAAGCTAATAGGTGCAAAACCAAAAGCATCGCGTAAAAACGGTATATATATGACGGCTGCTGTAAGGATGAATGAGAGAATCATTGAACCAAAAAGGTACAAGTTATGGTTTTTAATGCCGAAAATCGATCCGTATTGTGAGCGCATGTTGTACGAGTGGAAGATTTCAGCCATTGACATTGTG
>Ga0134092_1001285_pt1 | contig 22381 bp, 20 predicted proteins | sample 3_6taG_FD_94454 | JGI IMG/M metagenome (GOLD analysis project Ga0134092, IMG submission 94454) | Switchgrass degrading microbial communities from high solid loading bioreactors in New Hampshire, USA - 3_6_20_6_A3 metaG | ecosystem: Engineered > Bioreactor > Semi-continuous > Anaerobic >... | reverse complement strand
CACTTGATCCTAACTATGCAAAAAACTTAGGAGTCGATATTGAAAATCTAATTGTTTCCCAGCCTGATACAGGAGAGCAGGCTCTTGAAATTGCTGAAGCTTTGGTTAGAAGTGGCGCTGTTGATATTATAGTAATAGATTCTGTAGCAGCTTTAGTTCCAAAAGCAGAAATAGAAGGAGAAATGGGAGATAGTCATGTAGGGTTACAAGCTAGACTTATGTCTCAGGCTTTGAGAAAGCTAGCAGGAGCTATTAATAAATCTAAAGTAATTGTTATTTTTATTAACCAATTAAGAGAAAAAGTGGGCATCATGTTTGGTAATCCTGAAACCACAACAGGAGGTAGGGCCTTAAAATTCTATGCTAGTATACGTTTAGATGTTAGAAAAGTTGATTCCATAAAACAAGGAGATAACGTTTTAGGTAGTAGAACTAAAGTGAAAGTTGTTAAAAATAAGCTAGCACCTCCATTTAAGCAAGCAGAATTTGACATTATGTATGGAACGGGTATATCCAGAGAAGGAAACATAATAGATATTGGAGTAGAAGCTGATATAATAAATAAATCCGGTGCATGGTATAGCTATGGTGATCAAAAACTTGGTCAAGGTAGAGAAAATGCTAAGGAATTCCTTAAAGAAAATCCTAGCCTATATAATGAAATTGAGAATAAAATTAGAGAAAAATTTAATCTCTCATCTGATGTAACAGAAATAAAACCAGATGAAGATAATAAAATTAAAGATGAAAAATCAAAATAAACCTCCATTTGGAGGTTTATTTACAAGGAGTGTCATAGTTTGAGATTGCTTTTTATAACAGATACACATATTAGAGGTAATACACCTAAAAATAGAAAAGATAATTTTCCTGAAACAATAGAAACAAAGTTAAATGAAGTTAAGCAAATTATTAGAAAATATAACATTGACTATGTACTACATGGTGGCGATTTGTTTGATAGACCAGATGTTTCTATATCTATAGCAAGCAACTTTTCTAAGATTTTGAATAGTTTTGGCGTACCTATATACATAATAAGCGGAAATCACGACGTATATGGTCATAATCCTGATACCGTTAGTAGAAGCATATTAGGTCTATTAGATGCACTAGATGTAGTAAGATTGATTAGAGAAGGTGAAGTTATATACCTAAATAAAGATGGAATCAAAGTTCAGTTAACGGGGCAGCCATATGTATACAATATTGATCATGAAGGGTATAGATCTAATTATATAGTAGATGAGATTTCAGAAGAAGTTGATTATTCAATCCATATGGTCCATGGAATGTTGCTAAATAGGCCATTTATAGAAGGAATTCCATATACATTAATAGATGACATAAAAAGCACAAAAGCAGATATAACCCTTTGTGGGCATTATCATTCTGGATTTGGGATAATAAAAGTAGATGACAAGTATTTTGTAAATCCCGGCAGTTTAGTTAGAATTACAAATAGTTTAAGTGAAATAAATAGAATACCTAAAGTTGCAATAATTGAGCTTGAGGATACTATTGATATAAAACTGATTAATTTGGAAACAGCTTTGGATGGCAATGAAATATTGGATAGGCGTGAAATAGAAAATCACATTTTTAAAAGTGAAATGCTCTTTGATTTTAAACAGACTATTGATAGGGTTATTAACTTTGAGAAATTAGAGATAAACGAAATCTTATTGGAAGTATCTAATGCAGAAGGAGTTTCTGAAGAGGTTAAGAAAGAAGCACTAAGGCGAATATCTAATTCTCAGATGAAAAATTTAGGAGATGAACTTTAATATGATCTACATTAAAAAGATAATACTGGAAAATTTTCAATCCCATAAATACACTGAGTTAGAGTTTGACTATGGATTAAATGTAATAGTAGGTCCATCTGATCAAGGGAAAACTGCCATAATAAGAGCTCTTAAATGGGCACTCTTTAATGAACCCTCTGGAGATTTTTTTATAAGAGAAGGAGAAAATGAATGTAGCGTAACGGTTGTATTCAGCAATGGTATTAAATTAAAAAGATATAGAAGCAAAACTAAAAACTATTATCATCTGTATGACAATAGTGGGCAGGAAATTGTTTATGAAGGCTTTGGTACAAAGGTTCCTCAGGAAATAATCGATAAGATTTCCTTAAGAAAAGTATTATTAGATGAGAATAGACCCAATTTAATCACTATAGGCGAACAGTTAGAAGGCCCATTTTTGCTATCGGAAAAGAGCTCTACAAGGGCTAATGCAATAGGACGATTAGTTGGGGTACACATTATTGATGATGCATTAAAGGATACGTTAAAGGATAATAGGAATTTAAATATGAAAAAGAAAAGTCTAGAAGAATCTGTAGAAAAATTGACTGCCAGTCTATTAGAATATGAGTATTTAGATGATTTAATTATAAAAGCTAATAAGTTAAATGAGATAAAAAATGAAATTTATAATAAACAGTTGAGATTAAATGAACTTCTTCAGAAAAAGAGGGAATTAGAACAAGTTACTAAAGAAATTAAATCTTTAGAAATTTATATAAATAAATTAAAAAATCTTGATATAATAGCGAATTTAGAAATTCAATTATCTGATAAGGTAAGAAAATATAAATATATTTTTGCAAAATATGAAAGTTTAAACATAGTGAAAAATAATATTAAGTATAATGAAAATGTACTCTTATCTTTAAGAAACATTGACATGGTAGAAGATCAGATAAAAAGGTTAAATCTAATGATTGATAAGAATGCTAGACTAAATAGCATTTTAAATAAATACAATGCTGCAAGAAAAGAAATATTTCTTAATAAAAATATATTAAGCAGTTTAAAGGGAATAGATAGCGTTGAAAAAAACTTAAACTTAATAAGTACAAAGTATGATGAACTTATAAAAATGCATGAATTAAAAAGCAAATTTGATAATATTAACAAGAACATTTCAATTGGGAAAGTATATATTGACAAATTGTCAAATATAGATCTAATTACTCGCCTAAAGGATTCTATAGAGTGTAAGTACAATTTATTGCTTGACTTATTGTCAAAAAAGAAGAATTATGACCTTACTCAAAATGAGATATCAATGGTAATAAGCAATCTACAATCTTTAAAAGATGAAATGAACAATTACCTAGAACAATATAGGAGGATTTTAAATAATATTAAAATTTGTCCTTTATGTTTTAGTCATATTGGTAAAGAGAATATTGAAACTATAATCCAAAATTATCAAAGGGAGGAGATACATTGAAGAACTACGAGAAAGAATTAAATACTTTAAAAGAAAAGCTAGAAAAGGCAAAAAGTTTAAAATATAGAGCAGAAGCAAGATTAGAACAGCTTAATAACCAGCAGCAAGAAATAATAAAAGAATTACAAGAACTTGGTGTTAATCCTGAAGATTTAGAAAAGGAAATCAATAAGTTAACTGGAGAGATAGAAGAACTATTTAAAGAAGCTAATGAATTAATGCCAAATGACATTTTAGAAAAGAAGTGATGCTATGATTAGAGATTATAATGAATTAGATAGTTTATTATTGAAACTTAACTCTTTTATTTCAAAAGAACAAGGGAAGAGGGAAAGCATACTGGAGCAAATTGAAGAAGATAAGAGAAGAATCAAAGAAATAGAAGAGCAAATTCAATTAAATGAAAAAGTAGTAATATTGTTGCAAAAGACTTCTGAATTTGCAAGAAATCAAGCTAAGCTGCAAATTGAATCCTTAGTCACAAATTGTCTACAATATATATTTGAAAATAATATTGAATTTAAAATCGAGATAGAAGAATCTTATAATAAACCAAGTGCTGATTTTTTTGTTATTACCAAAGATAATGATGTTACAATAAAAACTAAACCAGAACTTTCGAGAGGCGGAGGTATAATAGATATTATATCTTTAGCTTTACGTATTGCTTTTTTGCAAATACATAAACCCATTATTGAAGGCCCTCTTATATTAGACGAACCTGCAAAACATGTGAGCGAAGACTATATCTATAATGTTGCAGAGTTTCTGAAAAAAGCATCAGAAATGTTCCATAGACAGATAATTATGGTTACTCATAATAATCATTTAGCTGCTATTGGTTCAAATACTTATAGAGTTGAACTTAAAGGTACTGTAAGCCAAGTTGAAAAAGTAGGATTAAATTAATATTCTTGACAGATTTATCAAAAAGTAATAAAATAATAGCGAACTATAATCATTTAGAATTTGGAATTAATGTGTATATTCTATAAGCCGGAAATAAAATACGGTTTATATTTTTATTCTTTTATATTTTTATTCTAAATAAATAGATAATTTAAACTGATGAATGAAACTTGAAAACTTAATAGAACGGAGGTGCATCGTTATTGATATCATAGTTTACATTTTAGTAGCTGCCATAGGAATTATTGCAGGTTTTTTGATAAGAAAAACCATTGCTGAAAAGAAGATAGGAAATGCAGAAGAATTAGCAAGAAAGATCATTGAAGATGCTAACAAGGAAGCTGAAACAAGTAAAAAAGAAATATTATTAGAAGCTAAAGAAGAAGCGCATAAAATAAGGCTTGAAAATGAAAGAGAAAATAGGGAAAGAAGATTAGAGATTCAAAAACAGGAAAAGCGTTTATTACAAAAAGAGGAATCTCTAGATAAGAAAGCTGATTCCTTAGAGAAAAAAGAGGAATCTTTGATCATAAAGGAAAAAGAGCTTGAAGAAAAAGAAAATAAGATCAATGAATTGTATGATCAACAAGTTAAAGAGTTAGAAAGATTATCAGGACTTACTTCAGAAGAAGCAAAAGAATTATTGCTAAATGATGTTAAGAAAGAAGTAGATTATGAAGCTGCAATGCTAATTAGAGAAATGGAAAGCAGACTTAAAGAAGAATCAGATAAGAAAGCTAGAGAAATAATCTCATATGCTATTCAGAAGTGTGCTGTTGATTATGTTGCTGAATCTACTGTTACCGTAGTTTCTCTTCCTAATGATGAAATGAAAGGTAGAATAATAGGAAGAGAAGGCAGAAATATCAGAACATTAGAAACATTAACTGGTATTGATTTAATAATAGACGATACTCCTGAAGCTGTAGTACTTTCTGGTTTCGATCCTATTAGAAGAGAAATAGCAAGAATTGCACTAGAAAAATTGATAACTGATGGTAGAATTCATCCAGCTAGAATAGAAGAAATGGTTGAAAGAGCAAAGAAAGAAGTCAATAATTTAATAAGAGAAGAAGGTGAACAAGCAGCTTTTGAAGCAGGAGTACATGGTCTTCATAGTGAATTAATAAGATATTTAGGTAGATTAAAATTTAGAACAAGTTATGGACAAAATGTCCTTAAACATTCAATAGAGGTTGCTAAACTAGCTGGTACAATGGCTGCTGAATTAGGGGTAAATGTAAAGGTTGCTAAAAGAGCAGGTTTGTTACACGATATTGGAAAAGCAGTTGACCATGAAATAGAGGGACCTCATGTTGATATAGGAGTAGAACTAGCTAGAAAGTATAAAGAATCAAATGAGGTAATTCATTGTATTGCAGCTCATCATGGAGATGTAGAACCAAGAACTGTCGAAGCTGTGTTAGTACAAGCAGCTGACGCTATATCTGCAGCAAGACCTGGAGCTAGAAGAGAAACTCTAGAGGCATATATTAAGCGTTTAGAAAGATTAGAAGAAATAGCAAATTCCTTTGAAGGAATAGAGAAATCCTATGCAATTCAAGCAGGCCGAGAATTGAGAATTATGGTTAAACCAGAAGAATTGGATGATAATCAAACAGTTCTTATTGCTAGAGAAATAGTCAAGAAAATTGAAGAAGAGCTAGATTATCCAGGTCAAATAAAAGTTAATGTCATAAGAGAAACTAGAGCAATTGAATATGCTAAATAACCATAACTTGTTTAACCGTTAAAAATTTTTATAAAAATCTCATTATTTTTTTAAAATAAAAGAGGAATTTTATAAAATTTGTAGAATATTTAATAAAATATAAATTAATCATTATTCAAATAATTTTAAAAGAGGGGGATATATAATGGATGTATTAAAAGTATCAGCAAAATCAAGCCCAAATGCTGTAGCAGGAGCACTGGCTGGAGTTTTAAGAGAAAAAGGCAATGCCGAAATCCAAGCCATAGGAGCAGGTGCTTTAAATCAAGCAGTTAAAGCTGTAGCCATAGCACGAGGATTTGTAGCACCTAGTGGAATTGATCTAATTTGTATACCAGCGTTCACAGACATTGAAATTGATGGAGAAGAAAGAACAGCAATTAAACTAATTGTTGAACCAAGATAATTTTTTAATGGAATAAGAAAAAACCTACTATTTTTTAGTAGGTTTTTTTATTTTGTAAAAAACTCAATGATTGTATATAATATACTTGTAGTATACTTGAGAGCAAAATAATCAATTTAAAGGAGAGTTGTAATTGATTTTCGATTTACATATTCATACTAATTGCTCAGATGGATTATTAACACCTGAACAAGTAATTGATATAGCTGTTAATAAAGGGCTCGATGGTATAGCAATAACAGATCACGATACGATTTCCTCCCTTGAAACTGCCATAGAATACAGTAAGAAATATAAATTTACTGTTATTCCAGGTATTGAATTTGGCTGTGTATTTCATGGGGAAGAAGTGCATGTTTTAGGGTATTTTATTGACTATAAATCTTTAGATATAATTAAAGCAACGGAAAAACTAAGAGAAAACAGAATCAATAGGGCTAAAGAAATGGTAAAAAAGATAAATTCTTTAGGTATGAAGTTAACATATGAAGAAGTAAAGAGATTTTCACAAGATGACTATGTTGGTAGACCTCATATAGCTAGAGCTTTAATTGAAAAAGGATATTTCTGCAGTATGGAAGAAGCTTTTAATAAACTGTTAGATAAGGGAAAACCAGCTTACATTGAAAGAAAAACATTAGGATTAAAAGAAACTGTAGATTTAATACATAAAGTAAATGGAATTGCCATATTAGCACATCCTGGAATAATAAAAAACAAAGAAGTAATTGATTATTGCATCGATAATGGAATAGACGGTTTAGAAGCAATTCATTCCAAACATAAAGAAATGGATGTTAAGTATTTGCTAGATTTAGGAAAAAAATATAATTTGATAATAACTGGGGGTTCAGATTGTCACGGAAGAATAATTAATGGAGATTTTCTTATGGGAAAATATTACGTAAATTTAGATTATATCCCCAAAATGAAAGGAAGATTATAATTGGTTGATTATAAGAATGAAAGAAATAGACAGTTTCCATCAAAAATCAGTACTACTACCTTCGTGAAACTTTATATATTACATTTGCTAAAAGAAAGAAGTTATTATGGAAATGAAATAATTGATGAAATAAAAAACCGATTAGATGGAAAATGGGAACCAAGCCCTGGTATGGTGTATCCCTTATTAAGAGATTTAGAAGAAGAAGGATATGTAAAAGGTTGGTGGGATGAACCTGATAAAAGGTCAATTAGAAGATATAGGCTTACAGATGAAGGATATAAGCATTATCAGGTTATTTTATTGCAAAATAAATCTGTGTTTGAAGACTCTTTGATTATAGTTAAAAATATCTTAAAAGATATATATAATAAAAAACTATAACATTATACAAAGATTATGGAGGTTGATGTGATGAATTTTAATCTATCTAAAAAGGGGTTGGAGATTTCTCCATCAGTTACACTAGAAATTACTGCAAAGGCCAAAGAAATGAAGTCAAAAGGCATAGATGTTATTAGCTTTGGTGCAGGAGAACCAGATTTTAATACCCCAGAAAATATCAGAAAAGAGGGAATTAGGGCTATAGAAGAAGGATTAACTAAATATACTCCTGCTTCTGGTATTAAAGAGTTGAAAGAAGCTATATGTGTTAAATTCAAAAGAGATAATAATATTGAATATAGCCCCGAAAATATAATCATATCTAATGGAGCAAAACATTCATTATTTAATGCTTTAATGGCTATTATAAATCCTGGAGATGAAGTTATCATAGGAGTACCTTATTGGGTTAGTTATCCCGAATTAGTTAAGATTGCAGGAGGAAAACCTGTTTTTATTAATACATTAGAGGAAAATGAGTTCAAGTTTACAGTTAATGATTTGGAAAATGTTAAGACAAGCAATACTAAAGCAATAATATTAAACAGCCCTAGCAATCCTACTGGATCTATTTACAATAAGGAAGAATTAGAGGAAATAGCAGATTGGGCAGTAAAAAATAGTGTATTTGTAATTTCAGATGAGATATATGAAAAATTAGTATATGATGGTGAACATGTTAGTATAGCTTCATTAAATGAGGATATAAAAAATCTCACAATAGTTATAAATGGAATGTCAAAAGCTTATTCAATGACAGGATGGAGAATTGGATTTTTAGCAGCAAATAAAGAGGTTGCTAAGGTAATAAGTAATATTCAAAGTCATACTACTTCTAATCCTTGCTCTATTTCTCAATATGCTAGTGTAGTGGGGCTCAATGGAGATCAAACTGCTGTAGAAGAGATGAAAAAACAGTTTGAAAAGAGAAGAAATTATATGGTAGATACTATTAACTCCATATCAGGATTAAGTTGTAGAAAACCTAAAGGTGCATTCTACATCATGGTCAATATTAAAAAGCTAAAGGGCACAGTTATTAAAGGAGTAAAAGTAGATAGTTCATTAGATTTAGCTAAAGTACTTCTAGAAGAGGGTAAAGTTGCTGTAATTCCAGGTATTGGATTTGGGGATGATGATTATATTAGGTTGTCCTATGCAACCTCTATGGAAAATATAGAGGAAGGATTAAGGAGAATTAAGGCTGTAATAGAAAGTTAATAAAATAAATTTGAATAGAAATAAAGTTTACATAATAAAATTATGTAAACTTTATTTCTATTAATATAAGCTCAAGGGGGGATTAGAGTGAAAAAAAGATACTTAAGGAATATGAAAACTTTATCTGAGGAGGATATGAATAAGCTAAGTAGAAGTAGAGTATGTGTTGTAGGTTGTGGAGGTTTAGGTGGTTATATAATTGAAATGTTAGCAAGAATAGGGGTAGGATATATAACAGCAATTGATGGAGATGTATTTGATGAAACAAATTTGAATAGACAGTTGTTAAGCAATACAAAAAACGTTGGTCTAAGTAAAGCCTATGAAGCAAAGAAGAGAGTAGAAATAGTAAATCCTGATGTAATAATAAATCCTATAGCAGTGATGATAGACAGTACAAATGCATCTACTTTATTAAAGGGTCATGATATCGTTGTTGATGCATTAGATAATATAAATTCAAGAAGATTAATACAGAAGTATTCATCTGAGTTTAAGATTCCAATGGTACATGGTGCAATTGCTGGATTTTTTGGTCAAGTGACAACTATATTTCCAGAGGATAATACATTAGATTTATTGTATTCAGGAGATGCAAATTTAAATAAGGGAGTAGAAAAAGAATTAGGCAATCCATCATTTACACCAGCACTAGTTGCATCAATTGAAGTAGCTGAAGTAATTAAAGTATTACTTCATAAAGGCAAACCTTTGAGAAAAAAAGTTCTGTTTATAGATTTACTAAATAATAATTTTGATGTATTAGATTTTTTCTAAATTAAAACAAAAAAGCAATACTCCAGAAGAAAGTTTACATAATAACATTATGTAAACTTTATGTCACCTATAAAAAATGCCTTACCCCTTAAATTCAGTAAGGCATTAGTTAGTTATATCAGATTAAATCTTCTAATGTAGCGTTTATCCGAAGGAGTATTGGTTCTTCAGGTTCTAACATTTCAGTCCAAAGGTAGAAATCTCTTCCTGAAAGTTTAATAAAGTTGTGTTTATTAATCAATGTATTTGCTATGCTATTATCTACTTCAATTAGTGGTTTCCCAAAATGTGAAACTTCCAGTCTATAGTAGTTATTATCTGCCCGTGGAGCCTCTGTACTTTTAAATTCTAATAGTTTAACTTTTCCAACTGTATCAGTATAAACATTCCCGACATAATCTATTGATATAGGCTTATTTTTTTCAAGGCTATATGTATATTTTACTAAAGCATTAAAGCGTATTCCTATACTGTCATAAAAATGAGTTGTTTGCAAAATAGCTGTTCTGATTTCCTCGTCGTATCCTGAACTATTTATTCTTTTTTCTTTTTCATAGGATTTTTCTGCTTCTTCATATGTTAGGGATTCTTTTTGAATAAAATTTTCAATAATTTCTTCTTTAGTAGCAGGTCTAATAGTTGTTTTAATATTACCTTTATATAGGATAATTTTGCTGTTGTGAGATCTTGTGTCATTTGCGTTTTCAGAATTTACATAGATTGATATATTACTGCTAAAAAAACATATAAGTATAATTGAAATAATTATAAATCTTTTATTATTCATTAAACTCACCATCTCCTTCTGTAATCAAATTACTGTTTATGGTAAGTGTATTTAAAATACCATAATAAAGAGCAATGATGTAATATCCTTTTATTTGCTAAATTATTATTCTGCTAAAATACCATTATTTAGTATTTATATAACATATATTTTATAAAATGTAAATAGATATGGGTAATAGTTTATTTCTATTACATCCAAACTGAAACATTGGTATAAAAAGAGTACAATGTTCATGCATGAGAATATAAAGAAAACTTTTAGGATTATTTTCATTATTGTTATTGTGATATAATAATATTATGGACTGGGAAAAGTCTAATATAGGAGGCATACTACATATGAAAGAATTAAAGGAGTTTTTGACATATCTGACGGTTATTCAAGGAAAATCAAATAGAACAAGACAAGAATATGAATATGATCTATCTTTATTCTTGAGGTATTTAAAAATAGATAGGTTTAAGCTAAATTTAAGCGATATTGATACAATTTCAATTGATGATTTAAATATAGATTTTATAAAGAGTATTACTTTAGAAGATATATATAGTTTTTTGGAATATTGCCAACTTAATAGAAGTAATAGTCCTTACTCTAGAGCAAGAAAAGTTGCAGCTATAAGAGCATTTTTTAAATACCTTACCAAAAAGAAGAAGTATTTTATAGAAAATCCAGCAGAAGAATTAGAAACCCCTAAAATAGGGAAGAGAAATCCTATTTATTTGACTCTTGATGAAATTAAGAAATTATATTCTGGATTATCTGAACGCCATTATTATAGAGATTTTTGTATACTTACAATATTTTTGAATTGTGGAGTAAGGCTTTCTGAACTAAATAGTATCAATTTAAGTTCGATCAAGGAAGATAGGTTTTCTGTAATAGGAAAAGGAAACAAAGAAAGAGTTGTGTATATGAATAAATCTTGTCAGATAGCAATAGACGATTATATTAAATATGAACGACACAAAATAAGAAATGCTGATAAAAATGATGCTCTTTTCTTATCTCAAAAGGGAAATAGGTTAAGTACCAGAGCAATACAAAGGATAATAGAAAGTGCAAATAAAAAATCTGGCTTAAATAAAGAAAAATTAAGCCCTCATAAACTTAGACATACTATGGCCACCTTACTATATAGAAATGGTGCCGATTTAATTAGTCTTCAAGAATTACTTGGACATGCCAGCATTTCTACCACTCAGATTTATACTCATGTAGACTCTGAAACTTTGAAAAATGTTATAAATAACAATCCTTTAAATAGTTTAGAAACTGAAAGTACTTTAAAAACCAAATAATTAGATTATATAAAAAGAATAAGCCTCAGATTTTAATTTGTTCTATTTTATAATTTATTCAATATAAACTTATTGTCCTACAAAGTTATTTCGCATCAATATTATGTTAAAAATAACATATTAGAAACTTATTATTTTACTTCTATCTATTAACAAAAGGGGGATGAACTTTGTTTAAACTAAATGTATTACCAACTGCATTGTGGGGGGTTAATGTGGTTTTTAATGTAGTTAAATTAATAGCACTTGTGTTAATTATTGCAGCGTGTATAAAATATTTGAGAAATAATAGTTAAAATAATATACAAGTTTTATAAATGGACCTAGCGGGATTGCTTGGGCTGTTTAATATTATTGCTTTAGTATTGCTTGTGTTGACATTTTCCAAATCATTATATGTATTATATAAGTTTACATAATATAATTATGTAAACTTATATTGTTTTGATGTCTTGAATTAATCTAATATTAAACAAAGGAAATGATGTGATTTTGTGACGTAATTATGAGTTAAAGTTAAACGTTTAAGTTTGGAAAAATTTAAGAGCAATTAAGAAATTATTAATTCTAATATTTATATCAATGCAGCTGTTTTACACTTATAGCTAAATAATAGTTGGAATATACAAATTGAATATTTTATTGATCTGTCTAGGTATTTTTTAATATTTTTCCAAAACATAACGTCACCAAATAATAATTTGGTGACGTTATTGATTAAAAAATAAAAAGAGAACATAAATCCATATAATATTTGAAGGAAGTTAAAAATCAACAAATTCAAAGTATCCAAAATGAGTGGATCCTGTAAATTATTTTAATCATTAGCATAAGGAAACAAGTAGTGGAGTGTCATGTACGGACGAAATATTAGATGAGCAATTAAAAAACACGGTTTCTTAATTAAGAAACCGTGTTTTGCCTACTTTTCTTTGCTTACTAAAGGTATTTTTACCAAATCTCCAGGATATAAATCGGCAGTTTCCATATTATTGAATTCTCTAATTTCGAAAACCGCTTTCCTTACATCATAATCATCTGGCATGTGTTCTCTTGCAATATTCCATAATGTATCCCCTGCTTTTACAATTACTGTTTTATATTCTTGATTATATGTAGAACTATATACTTTATCCATGTTTATAAATAGTGATATTATAGCTATTGTGATTAGTGATATGAAAAACAAAGATAGAAAAAATCTTCTTTTGTTAACAATCTTATATTTTTTCCTCTTCATTTACAGCACCTCGCACATAAGTTCTAAACATATGTTCTAATTATATGATAACCAAACACTAGTTCTATGTCAATAGTTTTGTCAAAAATTAAGAACTAGTGTTTGAATAATTGTAAGCCCTATGATATAATGTTATAAAATAGCATTTTGTTTAACTAACTCTCTGTAATTATATGCGAGGTGTTAAATATGTATGAAGATTTGAACGACAGCCAAATTCAGATTTTACATTTTATAAAAAATCAAATCAAACAAAAGGGATATCCCCCATCTGTAAGAGAAATTTGCAAGGGGGTAGATTTGAAATCTACTTCTACTGTTCATAGACATTTGGAAAGGTTAGAAACAAAAGGCTACATTAGAAGGGATCCTACTAAACCTAGAGCTATCGAAATCCTGGATAATAGTGATGATAATCTGTTTTCTCCAAAAAAAACTGTTGATATTCCTATAATCGGTAAAGTAACTGCTGGAGAACCTATTTTAGCAGTTGAACATATAGAAGATACATTTCCAGTTCCTATTGAACTTGCAGAAAGAGGATCTCTGTTTATGTTAAGAGTTCAAGGAGATAGTATGATTGAAGCAGGTATACTAGATGGAGATTATGTTATAGTAAAACAACAAAATGACGCAATAAATGGTGACATAGTAATAGCGCTTTTGGATAACGAAGCTACTGTCAAAAGATTTTTTAAAGAAAAGGACTATATTAGGCTTCAACCTGAAAATCAGTCCATGGAACCAATAATAGTAGATAACGTTAACATTTTAGGAAAAGTGATAGGACTATACAGAAAATTTTAAGCTTAATATAGTTTATAAAAAATAAAATAAGCTAACTCAATAGTTAGCTTATTTTATTAATTAACTTCTTAATATATAAATTGTTCAGTGATTTCATTACTCCGAGTTTACAATGTTCATAGGTAAGGCCACCTTGGTAATAAGCGTAATAAGGTTCCCTCATGGGGCCATCAGCGCTCAATTCAATTGAAGATCCTTCTACAAATCCCCCTGAAGCCATAACAACTTTATTTTCATAACCTGGCATATCCCACGCTGTAGGTATTACATAAGAATCTACAGCAGAGGCACTCTGTATGCCTTTACAAAATTCTACTACCATTTCAGGAGAATTAAATTTTATCGCTTGAACTATATCACTTCTAATATCATCAATTTCAGGTACTATATCAAATCCTAATCCTTTATATACTGCACCAATAAGTAGTGCACCTTTTAAAGCTTCTGCTACAACATGAGGGGCTAAGAATAGTCCTTGCAATATGTTTCTTGTCATTCCAAAGGTTAATCCACACTCTTTACCTATTCCTGGAGCTGTACTTCTGTTAGCAACTTGTTCTATTAAATCTTTTCTACCTACTATGTAGCCTCCAGATAAAGCTAATCCTCCTCCTGGATTCTTTATTAAAGAACCTGCCATTATGTCAGCCCCAACATCTGTTGGTTCTAACTTATCTGTAAACTCCCCGTAACAGTTATCAACCATTACAATAATATCGCCATTATGTTCTTTTATTTTCCTTATGGCTTTTCCTATTTCTTGAACGGTTATAGCTTTTCTGCTGCTATAGCCAGTTGACCTTTGAATATAAATCATTTTTGTTTTATCGGATATGCTATGAATTACTTTGTCTATATCTATATTGTCATTAATAAGGGGGATTTCATTATATTCTATTCCATACTCCAGTAAATTACCTCTTTGATTGCCCTTTATACCTATTGCTTCTTGCATTGTATCGTATGGGCTACCAGTAATTGAAATGATTTCATCTTTTGGCCTTAATAAACTTGATAAGGCTAAAAATATAGCGCTAGTGCCTGAAGCTATAAGTGGTCTAACATATGCATCTTCACAATTAAATACTAGCGAATATATCTTTTCCACTTTTTCTCTTCCAATGTCTCCATATCCGTATCCACTTGACCAGTTAAAGTCAGTTGAACTGAGTTTAGCTTCTTGCATGCTTTTTAATACTTTATATTGATTATACTCCTTTATTTGATCAATATAGTTAAATTTACTTTTTATTTCATTTTCTTTTAAATTAACGTATTTAATTACTTCTTTATCTATTTCAAAAGATTCGTATAGTATCTTTTCTATTTCTTTGTCCATGTTCCCAACCTTTCTATTTTATGTTACATATAAAAAGTCTCTGAGCGATTCAGAGACATTTATACCGTATTAAATTATTATTCCTCAAAATTTTTGTTAATAAAATTTACAGGCTTACTTGGAGTTATTGTAGATACTGCATGTTTATAAATAAGTTGTTGCTTATCTCCGTTTTCCAATATGATTACATAATTATCGAATCCTTTTATTGTGCCCTTAATTTGATAACCGTTAATTAAGTAAATGGATACTTCTTTATTTTCCTTTCTAACCTTGTTCAAAAAAATATCTTGTAAATTAATATTGGTTTTCACAAAAAGTTCCCTCCTTAAAATTGATAACTTAACGCATTTTTATAGTAATTAACAATATAATTTCCAATTTCATTAACGCTGCTAAACTTGCTAATATCTATCCATTTTATTCTATCATCTCTTTTAAACCAAGTTAACTGTCTTTTTGCAAATCTTCTAGTATTTCTTTTTAAAATGCGTATTGCCTCTTGTAAGTCAATTTCACCATACAAATAGGATATTATTTCCTTGTATCCTATTGCCTGCATAGATGTCAGTTCTCTACTATATCCCATATTTAATAGATTCTGTACTTCTTCTATTAATCCTTCTTGAATCATCATATCTACTCTTTTTTCAATTCTTGAATATAGAGTAGCTCTATCCGTATTAATGCCTATCATTACTAGGTTATATTTGTCGGTTTTTTCTCTAAAGTCTTTATTAAAATATGACATAGGCTTTCCAGTTTCATGGTAAACCTCTAATGCTCTGATAATCCTTTTCATATCATTTGGGCTAATATTGCTAGCAGTTATAGGATCAACTTGGCACAACTTATTAAATAAATATTCAATTCCATATAAATTTGCTAATTCCTCACACTTCAATCTAAATTCCTCATTTTTCTTTATCTTAGCAAATTTAAGTTCATACACGATTGAATTCAGATATAGTCCTGACCCCCCTACTACAATGGGAACTTTTTTATTATCATTTATTTGTTTGATGTATTTCTCTGCATGATGCTTAAAATCTGCTACAGTAAATTCCTCATCTGGATACACAACATCGATTAGATAATGAGGAATACCTTCCATCTCTTCTTTTTTTATTTTCGCAGTTCCAATGTCCATGTATTTATAAATTTGCATGGAATCAGCAGATATAATTTCTCCATTCAATTTTTTTGCTACATCTATGGATACAGCTGTTTTACCAATGGCTGTTGGTCCTACGATAACCAATAAGTTTTGTTTCTGGTCCAATTTCATCATCCTTTTACATAATTCTCTTAAATTCTTTTTCAATATCCTTCTTTGATATTTCAATAATCGTTGGTCTACCGTGAGGGCATGTATAAGGATTTTTGGCATTTCTCAATTGTTCAATCAAGCTTTCTATTTCAATATTAGTGATTTTATCGCCACTTTTTATAGCTTTTGTACAAGCAATTTTCATTATTTTATCCATTTTCACTTCATAGCTACTATTAATATTAGATTTTAAGCTATCAATTAGTTCTAAGAAAAAATTTTTTATCTGAGGTTTACCAAATAGAATAGGAACTCCTCTTATAATAATGGATTTTTGACCAAACTCTTCTACAATAAAACCCAACTTCTTTAATATATCTAAGTTGTCTTTTACGAATTCTACTTCTGCACTTGTTAATTCCAATACTTCAGGAGTTAACAGTGTTTGAATAGCAATACTTTCACTTTCGTACTCATTTTTATATTTTTCATACATGACCCTTTCATGAGCTGCATGTTGATCCATTATTAATAGCTTATTTGCTTCACTGTCTTCCATTAAGATATAGGTTGAAAAAAGGACACCTAAAACCTTAATGTTTTCTAAAAAAATATCTTTCTTTTTATTTTCTATAATACTATCGACTTCATTATCAAAAGTAATTTCTTTTGTTTTACATTCAACCTCATCGTGTTCATTGCTGTAAAATTCCAACTCATTGAACGAAATATTTTCTTTAATGACTTCATTTCTATCATCGTTCCAATGATTATATATATTGCTTTTCTGTTGTTTTTTATCTGAAAGACTTGTTTCAAATAGAAGAGGTAATGAATTTTTTTTGTCCTCATCTTTTTCTTTATTAAAAGTTACTTTTTGTATATATAAGTTTTGTGTTAATACTTTTGATATGGCACAGTCTAAAGCATCTAATATTTCCTGTTGATTTATAAATTTTACTTCTTGTTTAGTAGGATGAACATTTACATCAACTAATGATGGTTTTATATCTATAAATATTATAAATATAGGAAACCTATTAATTGGTATTAGGGATTTATACTTTTCTTCAATAAAATTGGATACATCTTTATTATTAACATATCTTTTATTAACATACAAGTATTGGTGTTTTCTGTTGCCTCTATAAAAAGTGTTGTTTGATATATAACCATGTATATTAAAATTATTATTGGTTGCATACTCTATTTTAATTAGATTATCATAAAAATCCTTACCTAATAAAGTATAGACATTAGAACCTAAATCATTTTTAGAAGTTTTAAATATGACTTTATTATCTTTTACATATTTAAATGATTTATCGCTATTTCCAAGTGCCAATTTATATAGTATATCATCAATATGACTTCCTTCAATCTTATCAGACTTGAGGAATTTTTTTCTTACAGGTACGTTATAAAATAAATTTCTAACAATAATAGTAGTTCCTTTTGGACAACCAATAGGCTTTTTTACTAATATATTACCTTCCTCTACAAAAGCTTGAATTCCTGATATGCTATCTTTTGTTTTTGTTAGAACTTCCACTTTAGATACTGTTGAAATACTAGCTAATGCTTCTCCTCTAAAACCAAAAGTTACTATATTAAATAGATCATCAATGTTAAATATCTTACTAGTAGAATGTCTTTTAAAAGCTATATCTAAATCTTCATCTAGCAAACCGTCTCCATCATCAGTAACTCTTATATAGCTTTTTCCTCCATCAGCTATTTCAACTGTTATATTTAATGCGTTTGCATCTAAAGAATTTTCCACTAATTCTTTTACCACCGATGCAGGTCTTTCGATGATTTCACCAGCGGCAATTTTTTGTATGGTTAATTCATCTAACAACTTAATTTTTCCCATTTTATGTTCTCTCCTCAAGAGCTTTTGCTTCACTATTCAATTTATATAGTATATTAATAGCTTCAATAGGAGTAATTCTAGATACATCTAGTTTCTTTATTTTTTCAATAAGATAATCTTTCTTATAATCTAATAAATTGTATTGATGGTATTCTAAATTCTTTTTACTATTTTCGTTGACTAACTGCGTTTTCTGTTCGATATTATTCAATATTTCATTAGCTCTATCTATTATTCTATTATCAATTCCAGCTAACTTTGCTACTTCAATACCATAGCTTTTATCAGTGCTGCCTTCTATTATTTTCCTTAAGAATATTACTTCGTCATCTTTTTCTTCTACTAATATGGTTAAATTTTTAATTCCTTTTATCTCCTTCTCCAATTGGATTAATTCGTGGTAATGGGTAGCAAATAAAGTTTTTGCCTTTATGTTTTTAGCTATATATTCAACGATAGCCCAAGCAATACTTAGTCCATCATAGGTGCTAGTACCTCTACCAACTTCATCTAATATTATTAGGCTTTTTCTAGTTGCGTTTTTAATAATATTAGACACTTCATTCATTTCTACCATGAAAGTGCTTTCTCCTTGAGATAGGTTGTCGGAAGCTCCAATTCTTGTAAATATCCTGTCAACAATTCCTATATTTGCTTCTTTTGCAGGCACAAAAGATCCAATTTGGGCCATTAAGACAATAATTGCAACCTGTCTCATATAGGTAGATTTACCAGCCATATTAGGTCCTGTAATTATTTGTACCATGTTCCTATCGTTATCTAATAAAGTATCATTAGGTACAAACAAATTACCGGCAATAGTTTCTTCTACAACAGGATGCCTTCCTTCAATTATCTTAATTATACCTTCACTATTAAGTTTAGGTTTTACGTAATTATTCTTATAAGCTACTTGGCCAAAAGAGTTTAAAACGTCTATTGTTGCAATCAGTTTGCTTACCCTCTGAATTCTATTGATCTCGTTCTTAATGCTTTGTCTAATATCTTGAAAGATGTTAAACTCCATATCAATTATTTTTTCTTCTGCACCTAAAATCTTTAGCTCTATGTCCTTTAATTCCTCTGTGAAATATCTTTCTGAATTGGTTAAGGTTTGCTTTCTTATGAAATACTTTGGTACTTGGTCAAAGTAGGACTTAGTTACCTCAAAATAATAACCTGTTTTTTTATTGAATCCTATTCTTAGATTTTTAATTCCAGTTTTAGCTTTCTCTTTAGATTCTAAATTAGCTATCCACTGTTTTCCGTTAATGCTTATCTGTTTTAATTCATCTAATTCTTTATTAAATCCTTCCTTTATTAGACCTCCATCTTTAATTGTAATGGGAGGATTATCTACAATGGATTTATCTAATAATTCATAAATGTCTCTTAGTGTGTCAATTTGTTGCCCTAATTTTATTAGCTTTTGTTCTCCAGATTGAATTAATAAATCTTTTAGTTCTGGCAGTTTTTCCAAGGATAACTTTAAAGAGTATAGATCCCTAGCGTTGCAATTACCATAAGATATTTTACTAGTTAACCTTTCTAAATCGTAAATTTTATTTAAATATTCCTTTATTTTATCCATTAATACAACATTTGAAACAAATATTTCTACTATTTCTTGACGCATTTTAATTTCCGAGATATTTAACAATGGCTGTTCCAACCAACTTTTTAAAAGTCTTCCACCCATAGCAGTTGATGTTTTATCCAATAGCCAAATCAATGCGCCTTTTCTGTTTCTATTCATTATGGTTTCATGTATTTCCAGGTTTATTCTAGTATTAATATCTAATATCATATATTCCTGTGAATCGTAAAATTCAATAGTGTTAATATGTTTCAGAGAATCCTTCTGTGTTTCATATAGATAGTCTAGTAATTTTCCAATGGATAAAATGGAATACATCTTTCCATTTAAACCTAAATCATCAATATCTGCTGCATTAAAGTGTTCAAGAATTTCAGGTATCCAATTTTCTTTAGTAAAGGCAAAATCATCAAAAACTGTTATATATGGATTTAATGTACTCTTTATGATTTTTAACACTTTTTCATTTTGTGTTAGTTTTTTATTGCAAATAATCTCAGATGGGGAAATTTTGCCTAACTCATCTACTATAAAGCTATATAAACTATCAATCTCGCTTAAAAATTCTGTAGCATACATTTCACCTGTTGAACTATCAACATATGATAATCCAACACCATTTTCATCCATATATATTGAAACAAGATAATTGTTAGTTTTTTCATCTAATGCATTTGTATCTATTATGGTACCAGGAGTTACTATTCTAATTACATCTCTTTCAACTAAACCTTTTGCTAAAGAAGGGTCTTCTAATTGCTCACATATTGCAACTTTATAGCCCTTTTCAACTAACTTGGATATATATACTTCTGATACGTGATGAGGTACACCACACATGGGAGCTTTTTGATCTCCCCCTGCATCTCTATGAGTTAGCGCTATCTCCAACTCCCTTGATGCAATAATTGCATCATCAAAGAACATTTCATAAAAATCTCCCAGTCTAAAGAAAAGGATACAATCTTTATATTTTTCTTTAATCTCTTTATATTGCTTCATCATTGGCGTTAAATTTTCCAAAACTAAAACCTCCATCATTAAATGATGAATCCCTCTAACGTAAAAGTTTTTGGTTCTGTTATCTTAACATTTACAAATTTTCCGATTAAACTTTCGTCTCCTTTAAAGTGAACTAGTTTGCCAGTTCTAGTCCTTCCTGATAGAACTTCCTTGTTGTTTTTACTTATCTCTTCGACCAATACTTCTACTATTTTATCTTGATATTTAGCATTTTTTTCATAAAATATTGGATACAAGGTATCTAAAAGCCTTTGGAATCTTTCGTGTTTTACCTCTTCAGGTACTTGATCTTCCTTTTTAGCAGCAATAGTGCCTTCCCTTTTTGAATATAGGAAAGTAAAAGCTGAATCATATCTTACTTTCTTCACTAAATCCAATGTTTCCTCAAAGTCTTCTTCAGTTTCTCCTGGGAATCCTACTATAATATCAGTAGTAATAGCTATATCAGGTACAGCTTTTCTTATTTTTTCCACTAATCTTAAATAGTCCTCTTTTGTATACTTTCTGTTCATGGATTTTAGTATCCTAGTGCTACCAGATTGAACTGGTAAGTGAAGTTGTTCGCATACTTTATCTAATTCTGCCATTACTGTTATCAGATCATCTGATAGGTCCTTTGGATGAGATGTCATAAATCTAATTCTCTCAATACCATTTATTTTATTTACTTCCCTTAATAAATCTGCAAAAGTAAAATTATAATCTAAAGTTTTACCGTATGAATTTACGTTTTGTCCAAGTAGGGTTACTTCTTTGCACCCATCCTCAGCTAATCTTTCAATTTCTCTTATAATATTCTTAGGCTCTCTACTTCTTTCTCTTCCTCTTGTATATGGAACTATACAATAGGTACAGAAATTATTACAGCCGTACATTATATCTACAAAAGCTTTAAAAGAATATTTTCTGTTAGCTGAAACGTTTTCTACTATCTCTCTATTTTCTTCTTCCACATCAACAATAGTTTCTCCTGTTTGTTTATGCCTGTCAATTAGTTGGGGAAGTTTATGGATATTACTTGTTCCGAATATAATATCTACATGTTTATATTTGTTCAATACTACACTTCTTGCAGTTTCAGTTTGCATCATACATCCACAAACTGCAATTATTAAATCAGGGTTTTTATTCTTTAAATCTTTTAAAGCTCCTAATTGGCCATATACTTTTAATTCAGCATTTTCTCTTACTATACATGTATTGTAAATGATTATATCACTATCTTCTTTATTTTCAGTAGGCTCATATCCCATATTTTCCAATAACCATGACATTTTTTCTGAATCATGTTCGTTCATTTGGCAGCCATAAGTTACTATCATATACTTCTTTGTCATTTGCTTTCCTCCTTAAATTCTAACTATCTTTTATTATAGCAAAATTAAATAGAAAAAAGAACATATAGTTAGAATTTCTAATAATATAATAAAAAATGCAAATAACCTTTAGGTTATTTGCATTTTAATTTTAGACTTGTTAATGAAATTTTAATCTAATATTCTTGCATAAGCACGTTT
>Ga0134092_1001268_pt1 | contig 22499 bp, 17 predicted proteins | sample 3_6taG_FD_94454 | JGI IMG/M metagenome (GOLD analysis project Ga0134092, IMG submission 94454) | Switchgrass degrading microbial communities from high solid loading bioreactors in New Hampshire, USA - 3_6_20_6_A3 metaG | ecosystem: Engineered > Bioreactor > Semi-continuous > Anaerobic >... | reverse complement strand
ATATCTTCTTTTGCGAAGAACAAGATAAGTGTGTTTAAACTGAAAAGGCAGATCCTTAATTATCTGTTCTCTGTAATCATGGACCCTAGAAGTTTTAGAACCACACTTAGGACAAGTATGTTCATGTGGATCAGTACTAATATAGATTTTAATAAAAGAATCTTCATGAGAAATTTTATTTATTTTAACCCCTTTTAAATTTAGTAATTGTTTGATAAAATTATATTGCACTTGTGAATAAACCTCCTTTTTATGTTATTTAGCCAATTAACATTTTAACAGATTTATTTTACAAGTGCATTTATTTTGCAAAAAATTAAATGTCAGAGTACATATATCATGCACCCCAATATTTATTATAGAACCTAAATTATGGAATATAATCTAATTAAACACTATCAAAGGAGGTCTTATGAAAACAAAAATATTGAAATTGTTTCCATTTATAATTATATGTGTAATCATCTTATTAATATTTATCTCTCCTCTTACTTCAAAAAAAGAACATCGTTTTGCTTTCGAAGAAGCTAAAGTAATAGCCATAAACGAAGAAAACCTAGTAGAAGATGAAACAATACCTGACTTAATGCTTGGATATCAACAAATAAAAGTTAAAATACTGACAGGAAAGTATGAAGGAGAAGAGTTTAATATAAGGAATCCTATGAGTAGAATTTATAATGTACATACAAAGGTAGGAAGCAAAATAATTGTAAGTATTGAAGAAGAAAATGAAGAAATTAAGAGTATATCCGTATTTAACTATAAAAAAGAACATATTTCATATATTTTAGTTGCCCTCTTCTTTATAGTACTTTTGATATTTGGAGGAATGAAGGGATTAAAGGCATTTATTTCTTTAGTTTTTACTGGAGTACTTATCATATTTTTTATGATACCTCTTTTTTTCAAAGGCTACAGTCCAATATTATTGACTATAGCAACCGTAGCAATAACTACAATAGTAACTATTATAATAATAGATGGATTAAATAAAAAAACTTTATCTGCTATAGCTGGAACTATATTAGGCGTTATTATATCTGGTGCTATATCTTATATATGTAGTAATCTAGCTCATTTATCAGGATTAACAACAAGTGAAGCTGAAGAACTTATATATATTGCTGGAGTAAAGAACTTAAAAATTAGAGGATTAATGTTTTCTGCTATACTAATTGCAGCTCTTGGTGCCATAATGGACGTTGCCATGTCAATTGCATCCTCTACTTTTGAAATATATAGGACAAACCCTAAAATTTCATTTAAAAATCTCTTAACTTCTGGATTAAATATCGGAAAAGATGTTATGGGAACTATGTCTAATACTTTAATCCTTGCTTTTGTTGGAAGCTCATTGAATTTAATTATACTTCTGATGGCATATGAAATGCCTTATACTCAGTTAATGAATCTCGATTTAATAGTCTCTGAAATAGTTCAAAGTATTTCTGGAAGCATAGGGATTATCCTTACTGTTCCTATAACTGCAATTATTTCTTCTTACTTAGCACTTAAAGGAGATTCTAAAAAAGCATTTAGACAAAATGCATAGTATTAATACAAAGAAGTATCGCAAAATTACTGAATAAGTATCAGCGATACTTTTTTCTTGTGTGAATTAAAAGAGGCCGAAGCCCAATGAGTTTTTTCTCACTGAGCAACAGCCTAGTCTTAATCTAATATACATATTTAACTCTACTACCTTCAATTGTAGGTTCTATTTCTATCCTTGAGGTTATTCTCTCTTGAAGCTCCTTCACATGTGATATTATCCCTACGAGACGTCCTGAGCTTTGTAATTCTAAAAGGCAGTTTATGGCATCATCTAGGGAAGCAGAATCTAAAGAGCCAAAGCCTTCGTCTATGAACATAGTATCTAGTTTAATTCCTCCTGCATATGACTGAACCACATCTGCAAGACCTAAGGCCAATGAAAGCGACGCTTTAAAGCTCTCTCCCCCTGAAATATTTTTAATAGGCCTGTATTGTCCGGAGTTTCCATCTAATACATTTATGTCTAGGCCCCTAAAGGCATTTCCTCTGCCTTCATCCTTGACTCTTTCCATTTGAAATCTGTTTTTTGTCATCTTCCTAAATCTAATATTAGCAGCATCTATGATGTCTTCGAAGTATGCTGCAAGTACATAAGTCTCAAATGTAACTTTATAATTGTTTTTCCCATTTGCTGTATTGGCCAGCTCACCTACTAGAGAATATTCCTTTTCTTTTTCTGAAACCTTCTCAATAATTTTCTTCATATTTTCAAGGATAGTTTCATTTTGCTGAAGTCTTGAAAATACTTTTGTCTTGCTGTCATTTACAGATTTCTTTTCCTGTTCCTTTAGCTCTAGTCTTCTTTCTAGCTCTAATATATTGACTGCTTCCAAGCCCTTTGTCTCTAATAATATTTGATTATATCTGTCATTTACTGACTTAAGCTTTTCATTATATATTTTAATTTCATTGTCTATACTCTCTATTTCATAATCTTCTAACTTCGCAGCTTTATATTCTTTCTCATTTATGAAGCCTTGTTTAATGATCTCATCATTATATTTCTTTTTTAAGCCCTCATACTCATTAACAGTCTCTTGCAGTGCCTTTTCTCTCTCTTTTTTAGTATTAGTCAGTTCTGTATATTTATCTCTGCACTTTTGCTGTTTATCCTGAGCTTCTTTTAAAGCTGCTTCTAATGTCCTAATTTGATCTTCTAGTTGAGATATCTTTTTCTTTAATCCATCTTCAGTCCTTATATCTTCTGGAAGCTCTTTTTCTAATTCATTAATTAAATTACTTTCACTTTTGACTCTTGCATACAGATTAGTATAAGATTCATTTAATTTTTCTCTCTGATCCTCAATACTTTCCCTTTTGCTTTCCAATTCCTTAAGTTCAGATTCTATCCTTTTCTCCTCTTCTATTCCTGCCTTTAATTTAGCTAGCTTAGATTTCATATCTATTATACTTAGTTGAATGTCTTTCATTTTTTCTGTGACAAATAAAATTAGCTCTTTTGGCTCTAATGACATAATATCTTCTTTTAATTCTTCACTAATTTCTCTTTTCTTATCTTCAAGGATTTGCCTCATCCCACTACCTTGACCACGTAATAGGTTAAGTTTTTCACTACTAATTCTTCGCTCTTCGTCTTTATCACTAAGCTCTTTCTCTTTACTTTGTAACTTTTCTTCGCTTGGCACCCCTCCTACAATTTTTGCTGGATTTGGATGATGAATAGAGCCGCAAACTGGGCAAGGCTTGCCACTTTCTAATTCCTTTGCCAATTTACCTGCATATCCTTCAATGAATCTTTTCCTAATATCTTCTAATTCTTTCTTTAATCTTTCATAATCCTTTTCTAAATCAGAATGATCTTTCTTTGCCTTTTTATATTCTTCTCTCAGCTTCTCTAATCCATCTGCGACTGGAATGATGCTTTCTAGTTTTTTATGTATAGCTTCATTTTTTTGCAGTTCTATTTCTAACTTGTTATAGTCTTTTTCACAGTCTTTTAATTCTTCCCTTTTTTTCTTGAGTTCATCAGTCTTTATTTTATTATCATTAAGAGATTTTAAGCTAGTATCTAATCTATTTTTAATATCTATTAGGGATTTCTCCAACTGTTCTTTTTCCTTTTTTTTAGCTTCATAGTTCTTTACCTTTTCAGTAAATGAATTATAAAGCCCTATGTTTTCTTTTAACTTATTAACTTCTTCACTTCTACTAAGCTGTCTATTTAATTCTTCATCGGCTAGCTCCAGCATTTTTTTGCCTTCTGTCAAAGCTTTTTCTACATCTTGTAGTTCTTTCTTCTTTATCTCTACTTTATCAAGGCTATTATTATAATTTTCTTCCATAAGTTTTATAAGTGAAGCCTTTCTACCTTTTTCTAAGGTTTCTTTTAGCTTATTTATTTCTTCTTGCTTAGCTTCTATCTGTGCTTTCTCTTCTTCTATATCTTTTTTCTTCTGAAGCTTTTCATTTATATATTTTCCCGCAGTTATCTCTTTTTGAATCTCCATTGATTCCTCTTCAAGCTTATTTATTACACAATCAAGTTCCTTAATTGTCTTCTTATCGGTTAAAATCTGATTCTTTAACTCTGAAATGATCTCATCTGAATTTGGAAGGTCTTTAGTCATGAGTCCTTTTAGGGCTTCATTATCTCCTGCATTTATATTTCTAATATTAGTTTTTAATCCTTCTTTTAGTCTTGTTATCTCCTCAAATAGACCTTTAGCCATTTTTTCAAGAGATTCCTGAAGCTTTCTATATTCATTTGTGCCAAATATCCTTCTTAAAATCTCTTCTCGTTCTTTACTTTTAGCTGTTATAAGCTGTCTAAACTCTCCTTGAGGTATCATAATAATCTGCTTAAACTGCTCATACTCCAAGCCAACTATTTCCACTATTTTTCTATTTACTTCTGCAATACTAGTATATATTTTATTTTCATCAAGTATCTTAAGCTCTGCTGCAGCTGCCTGCTCTGTATATCCATCTCCTCTAACTTTTTTCTTGCGTTGAGCAGGACTTCTTTTAATATAATACTTCTTTCCTTTTATCTCAAACTCTAGCTCTACATATGTTTGAATACTGTCATCTGCCATATCATTTCTTATATAACCTTGTTCCTTATCAGAGCCACTGACTAAGCCATACAGTGCATAACAAATTCCATCAAATATAGTAGTTTTCCCTGCACCTGTAGGTCCTGTTATTAAAAAAATACTCTTGTCATAGAATTTTGTAAAGTCAATAGTCTCCACTTTAGCATATGATCCAAAGGCAGACATCGTTAGTTTAATAGGCCTCATGCTATTCCCTCCTTTCTTCTGTGCTTAAATTATTAATTAATTTCTCTATAATCCTTGACTTTTCTGGAGTAAATTCGTTGCCTGTCATATTTTCATAAAAATCCTTAAACAACTCTAGTTTACTCTTTTGTTTAAATCCTTCTCCCGCAGAAGTTCTAGAATCTTTGCTTCTACTTATGGTTATTCCCCTTTCCAGTGAGAGTATATTTGGATATACTATCCTTAATTTGCCTATGGGATCCAAAAGCACACCTTCATCTGTTAATACTGCATGTATATAGTCATCACAATTAGTTCCTCTATAAGTATCTGGTGCTAAAAGTTCCTCTAAAGTACCTTCTATAATTCTCAGGTCTCTTTTTGGTTTAAGCTCTCTAAATCTGATATTTGTATTACCATCACTGTCAATATCTATTAGCTGTACGCCTTTATAGTGATTTACCTCTGAAAACGAGTATTTTAATATAGAACCAGAATATCTGATTCTCTCATCCCCTGCCTTTTGCTTACAATGTAAATGTCCTAATGCAGTGTAGTTGAATTGTTTAAAGTACTCGTAGCTTACATGGTCTGTCCCGCCTACATATAAAGCCCTTTCAGAATCGCACGTTTCCGGTTCTTCTATACCTGTAATGAATCCGTGAGTTATGGCAACATTTCTTTGCTCTAAATTTATATCCTGATTAATGACATTCATTATGACTTTCATAGCATCATTGTAGCTTTTAACTCCTTTATCATTATATAACTCTCTCACATAGGCTGGCTCTGCATAAGGTATTACATAAAAATTTACCGGTCCATAGTCATCTTCCAATACTATTTTGCTTATTTCTGGCTTAAGCCTTCCCTCAATATAGAGTTTATTGTTTTTTAAAATCCCACTGGCAAAGCTTATCCTTTCTCCATTGTCGTGATTCCCTGCAATAGCTATTATAGGTATGTTCAACTCTAACAATATTTTATTAAAAGCCCTGTCCAATAATTCTACAGCCTCTACTGGAGGTATAGATCTGTCATATATATCTCCAGCTACAACTAATACATCTGGTCTCTCTTCTTTAATTATCTCTATTAGTTTTTTCAATATGTACTCTTGATCTTCTATTAGGCTTGTATTATTTAACTGCTTGCCTATATGCCAGTCTGCAGTATGAAGTATTCTCATATGATCCCTCCTTTATATAATAACATTATACATCTATATTTTACTTTGCTGTATAGGTATACTATGGGAATATATAAAAACTTAACTAAACAAAAAGACCCCATTCGTATTTGAGGTCCTTTAAAATTTTCTAGGATAAAAAAATCTTAATTACATGCTTGTACATTAAACCTATCCTTTACTATTTTATGTTGTATAGGAAATACTTTCACCCTTGTACTAGTACTGGCTTAAATCACTGAGTCAATTACAATTTCTTTATTTTCTCCTCAACCCACATAACAGTTTTATTTAGCTCATCTCTACTTTCCTCTAAAGATTGTCCTCTAACTCCGCAATATATCTTAAGCTTAGGCTCAGTACCAGAAGGTCTTAAGCATAACCAAGTACCGCTTTGCAACACAAATTTAATTGCATTGGTCTCAGGTAGATTTATTTTTTCTGTAGCTTTAACATCATTTAAATAAGTCCTCTGTTGAGCTTTATAATCCTCCACATATAAAATACTCTTTTGGGCTATAGCTTCAAATGTATTACTTCTGAAATATTCCATAATACTATTGATTTTTTCTAATCCATCCTTACCCTCTAGTGTAATAGACCTTGTATCTTCTAAATAATATCCATATTCCTTGTATAGTTGAAGTAGTACATTATAAAGGCTCATTCCTTTGGAATAATAATAAGCTGCCATTTCACATATGAGCATTGAAGCTACTACAGCATCCTTGTCTCTGGCATGGGTACCTGCTAGGTATCCATAGCTTTCTTCGTAACCAAACAGAAAAGTCTTTTCTTCAGTCTCTTCAAACTGCCTTATTTTTTCTCCAATGTATTTAAAACCTGTAAGAACATTCATAATCTCTACTCCATAGTATTTTCCAATATCTGCTCCCATTTCTGATGTCACTATGGTCTTTATGATAACTCCATTTTTAGGAAGTCTGTTTTTTTCTTTGAGTGCTTCGAGTATATAATTAATTAAAAGTGCACCTATCTGATTTCCTGAAAGCACTATGTATTCTCCATTATGATCTTTGACTACCACTCCTACCCTGTCGCAGTCAGGATCAGTACCTATAATTACATGAGCATCTTTTTCTTTAGCTAATTCAATAGCTAATTTAAAAGCTTCCTTTTCCTCTGGATTAGGATATTTTACTGTTGAAAATTTTTCATCTGGAAACTCCTGTTCTGGCACCACATACACATTCTTAAATCCAATTTCGTTTAATACTCTCCTTACAGGTATGTTTCCAGTACCATGTAGTGGAGTAAATACTATTTTAAATTCATCTCTTACATCTTTAACTATATACCCTCTCAATGACTGCTTCTTCACTTCTTCTATATATACATCATCCACTTTTTCATCTAAATATACCAGTAATCCTGTATTTATCAGAGCACTTTCATCAGAAATAGCTATATTTTCAAAGTCCTTTATATTATTTACAGACTCAATGATTCCTTCTGCCACTTCACCAGTTATCTGAGCGCCGTCTTCCCAATATACTTTATATCCATTGTATTCCTTAGGATTGTGGCTTGCAGTAATTACTATACCTGAAATACAGTTTAAATATCTAATTGCAAAGGACAACTCTGGAGTAGGTTTAATCTCTTTAAACAAGTAAGCTTTTATTCCGTTGCCTCCTAGTACTAGTGCAGCTTCTTTAGCAAACTCCTCAGACATTTTTCTAGAATCATAAGCTATTACCACTCCTCTACTCTTAGCTTCTTCACCCTTTGACTTTATATAATTTGATAAGCCTTGAGTAGCCTTTCTAACAGTATATTTATTCATTCTATTAGTTCCAGCACCTATTATACCTCTAAGTCCTGCAGTTCCAAATTCAAGGTCTTTATAAAATCTATCTTCTATTTCCTTTTCATTATCCTTAATTGATTCTAGCTCTCTTTTTGTATATTCGTCAAAATATGGCTCTTTAAGCCATTTATTATAATTTGAAAATGCAACTGAATCCAATTAAAGCCCTCCATTAAAATATATTTTTCAATTCAAAATTCTTCAAATTTAAAAACACCTCTTGGTTTTATTCTACCAAAAGGTGTCATTATTCTCAATATTAAAGGGTTAATAGGTAAATTATAAGTGGTAATGTCAGTATGCTTAACAGTGTAGTTATAAATAAACCTTGAGATGCAAGCCTAGAATCTGCATTATATCTTGTGGCTAATATGGCTACAATTATTGCTGATGGCATACCAGATGACATGACTAAAGTACATTTGACTATACTTGGCACATTGACTATAGAAAATATGAAAAACATTGATAAAGGTACTATCATAAGTCTTATAAAAGCTACAATGTAAAGCTTTAAATTGCCAAAGACCTCAGAAAACTTTATATCTGCCAGCATAGCTCCTGCTACAAGCATAGCATGTGGTGTAGTAGTATCTCCTAAAAGCTTTAATGGACTATAAATTATATCAGGAAGCTTTACTGGAGATATGAATACTAGCAGTCCTATAAATACTGATACAGACCCAGGATTTATAAAACTTTTAAAACTAAAGCTGTTATTATCTACAGATGAAATATGAGATGTCATGTATTTAACTCCCAAAGTCCATGTGAGAAGGTTAGTTTGAAGAACATATATTGCTCCATAAAATACTCCTATATCTCCAAGCATAGCCTTTAATATAGGTAATCCCATAAATCCTGCATTTGGGAACACTATTAAAAAATTATACACCCCTTTTTGGAGAACATCAGTTTTAAGTACTCTATTAAATATAAATGCTATTATTACAACTATGCCACAGGAAACAGCTCCATATGCAAAGGTCAATATAGAGTTGTTTAGCATTTCCAATGAAAATTCATAATTCATTGCTGTTATCATCATAAGCGGAAAAGTTACATTTGTAATAAGCCCTGATAAATCCTTTATCATCTGATCAGTTATTATGTTTTTCTTTTTTATTATGAACCCTATGAATATTAAAATAAAAAGAATCATTGTTTGGTTTAGTACTGGTAAAAAAGACAGAGCTATTTCCCTCCTCATAAGTATGTTATACTGAATATTAAAATTGTCAATAACTACTTTACATAGTATATCATATCTTCGCTATAAAATAAAAAACTTTCTTCCGAAGATTATATCAATTAATTGAGAAAAATATATGCTAAAAAAACAAGAATCCCTTTGAATTTCATCATTGGGACTCTTCTTAATTTTTAATTAGGCATCTGGATCTGCATCTTCCTTAGTAGCACATAAGCTTTAAGCATATTTTCTTTGTCCAATACAATAACAGTGCCTATTGGAAACTTATCAGTTAATAGTGGTACTATAATAGATTTACATCTAATTTCTGTATCAAATTCGGGAACATTAATAGGCTTTATATTTTTATTGGGATTATTTGCTATTGACACAGTAAAAATAACTTCTACTTACCCTCTACTAATACATTTGGAACAGTATAATAATCTGTTACTCCAGATATAATACTGTTTTTACCTACTCTAGTATACATACCTGCAAGCTTTTCATTGTACATAAATAGTCCTATTATATGTCCAAATTTACTCACCTTTACTTTTCCATCTTCAAATTCCACAAAATCTCTAGTAAAAGGCACACAATACTCTTGATATAAATAATCATTATTCCAACATTTATCTAATTTTTCCTTCCATTCATCTAAAGTAAAATCCCGCCCTGCATATACACCTTTAGATGCATATAAATCTGTGGGTTTGATAATATATTTGTCCTTGTTTTTCAATACTTCATCGTAGACTTCCTTATCTCCTTTAAATTCCTTAGTATATGGGATGTGCTTTTTTATATATTCTTTTTCATCTTCTGTAAACATCTCAAGTACATCTTCATCATGTAATATCTTAAATATTATCTTATTGTGCATTATCTGAGATTTAATAGGTCCAATAACGCAAACTGCTTTGTCTTTATAAGCATTTATAAAGTCCTGTATTTCATCACTTCTGTCAATTAATTCCCTAGTAACTATTCTTCTGTATACTAGATCTATTTTCATATCATTATAGTATAAAGCCCCATTAGTATACTTTAGCTCTCTAGGGTCAGCAATTACAGCATTATAGCCCTTATTAACATATGCTTTTCTAAATTCTTCAAATTCATATGGAGTACCACTTTCCTCAAAATCTACAATAGCTACATTAGGTTTTTCGATACTAGGATTGAACTCTCTAAATATACTTATACTTTCATCTACCCATTTATATATGAGCTCAAAATATCTTATTTCATAGTTCTCTTTCATTTTTTCAATTGCCTTTGTCTCTAACAGTATCCTTGCTATAGTATTATCCTCATTCATTGCAGATGAACCATCGGTATTCAACTCGCAAAACTTAAAATTATCTCCTCCGCCATAAAATATATCAAACCTTCCAATGGGAACACTTACATCGTATCCATGATCTGCTAATATAAGTTCTTCTAATAGCTTTGAATACCCGAATTTCTTTCTAAATTCAGGTGATTCCTTATATTTACTGACTACTTTATTTGTTATAGACATTAAAGTTCTTCCTATACTCTCAAATGTTTCTATATCTTTTTTAGTAAAAAACATAGGTTGATATAAGAAAGGGACTGGTTTCCCCTTATATATTGCACTGGAATTTTCAACTTTATCAACTGTCTCTAAGTAATCCCTATAAAACGTATCTTCGTCACTTTTCACTATCTCAATATATTGGTCAATAAGTTTTTGTGAATCCAAATCTCATCACCTCTATTTATGCTATTATTCACAAAGCACCATTCAAGAGCTTCCCTTTTACCCATTGAAAGCTTTTCTTTAGTTATCTGAGCAGGAATTATCCTGCTGTCAATCATAACTTCTAAAGGAATTAAATATTTTACTTCACTTTGATTAAGGCCTTCCTTGGCAAGATTTATAAGCCATTTTCCTATCTCATATATTGGTTCATCTTTCAGAATTGCATTGATTCCTTTATCTGTAATATCCAGTCTAGCTTTATATACATCATCTTTACTTAAAGTCTTTACATAATCATGAGCTAGTTTTAAATTAGTCTCGTTGTACAAAATACCTTTCCATAAGGCAATTGCAGAAAAATTCAATGGATATGGAACTGCATCCATCATTCTTATCTCTATGTACTTTTTAGTTCTTACATCTGGAAAAACCATAGTCAGTACATGTTCTAATTCTTCTATAGAATAATTATCCGGATTAAATATTTCTTTATATAGTTTATTTCCTGTAAGTGTAATAGATTTACCATCATCTATAAATATAGGTGGGGCATTTAAAATAAACTCACTATATTTTTCATAGCCAAAGGAATCATCAAAAACGCTGTCTAAAATACCGCATCTTTGACTATCACAATTTTCCCATATTTTTTTCCTTAAACAGAATTTATCTGTTATTTCTCCCTCAAAAAAAGGTGAATTATCAAACATCGCATATAATATAGGTGAAAGAGCACTTATAATCCTAAACTTTTTCCTGTAGTCTTCCTCTGAACTAAAATCTACGGATACTTGAACTGAAGCTGTTCCCTTCATCATATTATGTGCATATTTACCTTTAGACTTAAAATATTCAAACATATAATCATATCTCTTTTTAGGTATCATCCTTATATCAGATATTTTGCTTTCAGGCTGATATCCTGTAGTTATAAGTGTCTGTCCTTTTGAATCTAATATAGGTATTATTTCATCCAAAAAGCTCATATATGCCTTTTCAATGTTTTCAATATTCATATATGGCTTTATACTAAGCTCTAATTGGCTCCCGGGCTCCAACGTAACAGTCATATCACCCTTACTTAAACCTAGAATGTGCTCTCCCTCATATTTACCCTTCCACCCTAGACTCACTAGCTCCAATAAAGTATCTTTCACACCATCTACATCATAGTACGACACAGTTTTTAGGGTTTCCTTATCAACTATAAAATGTTCCAACTCAACACCTATACTGAAATTTTTTTCACTTTTTTCGTATTTTTTGAAATATTTAGCTATCTCATCAACTTTCCTTTTATAGTTCATTTATTTCCCCTGCCTTTGTATAGTCTTAGTTTTTATTATACCCAGATAGATTCTAAGGAAAACAACATTAAAAATAATTTAGTATTATTATAGCAAAACAGTTAATATTTCTCTATGATTCCAGTTAAGACAATATCACGTAACAATTTAATATAAGCAAATATCCTTTAATATTGCATAATTTTATGATACAATGAAACAATGTTGTTATTTTAAATAAAAGGATGGTAGGAATGATAAATGTAACAGATTTAAGTTTGCAATTTGGAGGACGTAAACTCTTCTCTGATGTAAATATAAAGTTCACTCCAGGCAACTGCTATGGTGTTATCGGAGCTAATGGTGCTGGGAAAAGTACATTTTTAAAGATTTTATCTGGTGAAATTGAACCAACAACTGGTGAAGTTAGTATAGCTCCTGGTATTCGTATGTCTGTATTAAAGCAGGACCACTTCCAATATGATGAATATCAAGTTCTAGAAACGGTAATAATGGGCAATGAAAGACTTTATGAAATAATGAAGGAAAAAGATGCTCTATACGCTAAACCAGATTTCACTGATGAAGATGGAATCAAAGCTTCTGAACTTGAGTGTGAATTTGCAGAATTAAATGGCTGGGAAGCAGAAGCAGAGGCATCTTCACTGCTACAAGGCTTAGGTATAGGTACAGAGCTTCATGATAAAGCTGTAAAAGAGCTTTCAGGAAATGATAAAATAAAAGTTCTTCTCGCACAAGCCCTTTTTGGTAAGCCTGATATTCTAATCCTAGATGAACCTACTAACCATTTGGATATTAAAGCTATAGCATGGCTTGAAGAATTTTTAATTGAATTTGAAGGTACAGTAATAGTAGTGTCACACGATAGACATTTCTTAAATAATGTATGTACTCATATGGCTGACATTGACTATGGAAAGATAAAACTCTATGTAGGAAACTACGACTTCTGGTATGAGTCTAGCCAATTAGCTCTTCAAATGATGAAGGATCAAAACAGGAAAAAAGAAGAAAAGATTAAGGAGCTTCAGGAATTCATTGCTAGATTTAGCGCAAATGCCTCTAAATCAAGGCAAGCAACTTCTCGTAAGAAGCTTCTCGAAAAAATCACCTTAGATGATATTCAACCTTCTAATAGAAGATATCCTTATGTCGCATTTAAACCAGAAAGAGAAGTAGGTAACAATATATTAACTGTTGAGGGATTATCTAAGACAATAGATGGCATAAAGGTATTAGACAATATAAGCTTCACTGTAAATAAGGGTGATAAAATAGCATTTGTAGGAGACAACGAAATAGCCTATACCACATTGTTTAAAATATTGATGGGAGAAATTGAGCCAGATAGTGGAGAGTACAAGTGGGGTGTCACCATTACCACAGCATATTTCCCTAAAGACAACTCTGAATTCTTCAACGATGTAGAATTAAATCTTGTAGACTGGATGCGTCAATTTTCAGAAGAAAAGTCTGAAAGCTATCTAAGAGGTTTCCTAGGAAGAATGCTTTTCTCAGGTGAAGAAGCACTAAAAAAAGCTAAGGTCCTTTCTGGAGGGGAAAGAGTAAGATGTATGCTTGCTAAAATGATGCTAAGTACTGCAAATGTATTGGTTTTAGATCAACCTACTAACCATTTAGATCTGGAATCTATTACATCCCTAAATAACGGTCTTAAAGATTATAAAAGCATTATATTATTTACTTCCCATGACCATCAATTTATTCAAACTATAGCTAATAGAATTATTGAAATTACTCCTACAGGAATGATAGATAAGCTAATAACCTATGATGAATATCTTGAATTGAAATATAACAAGTAATACCTGAAAAAAAGGGAGTTGCAAAATGAGCAAGCAAAACTCATTAGCTTCAGCCCTTTTTTATTCACAAAAAAAGCATCGCTGACTACTTAATTAAGTAGTTTTGCGACACTTTTTTTCATATCAAGTACTTAATACCATCAATAATGTCCAGCAACTTAATCATTTGAATATCTAATATTGTTCTTCATTTGGTTATAAAGAAGCTGGGCTATACCTAATCCATTTTGCCCTTTGCTTATAGCACTAGCTAACTCCTGATCATACATATCCTCAAAGATTTCTGTAGCTGTAGATTTTTCTATTAGCTCACTTTCAGGTATTGTAGAGCGCATAGACTTTAGAAGTAAATGAGTAAATATTGCTTCAAATTCCTGACAAACTTTTAGAAGCTCTTTATCTTCTTTTTTGTTCTCTGCACTTTGTGCCATCTGTTTTATTTTATTCTCATCATATTGATTTGTATTTATGAACATGTTTGTATTTGTATTTATTATTGTCATCCTATCACCTTATTTTATCTTCTTAGATTATTTGCCATTTGAAGCATCTCATCTGCTGTTTGGATTGACTTTGAGTTTATTTCATAGGCTCTTTGAGCAGTTATCATCTTCACCATTTCTTCTACTACTTGAACATTCGAAGCTTCTAGATAACCTTGAATAACTTTACTCTTCATATTATCTGCTTCCAATAAAATTTCTTCTCCTGATGCTACTGTTGCACTGTATAAGTTTTGTCCTTCGCTTAATAGTCCTGCTGGATTAATGAAATTCACCAATTTTAATCTTCCAATTTCTACTATCTCTCCATCTTCATCTGTGGCTGTTATATATCCTAGATTGTCTACTGTTATATCTTTCAAACCACTTTCTATAACTATAACATCGTCGTCTTCACTTAATACATAATATCCTTCAGATGTCACTAGTGTAGCCTCGTCCCCATCAACACTTAGTTTAAAGCTTCCGTCTCTTGTATATCTTATTTCACCATTAGGCAGTGATACTGAAAAAAATCCTTCCCCATCTATGGCAAAATCAAGGCTATTTTGTGTTTCCATTAGACTTCCATTTTTAAAATCTCTTGTTGTGGCAACAGGCATAACTCCATGACCTACTTCTAAATTTACTGGTGCTCCTACGTCATCTGTTAGATTTGTCTTTTTGATTGTAGCATATAATAGGTCTTTAAATTCCATTCTCTGTGTTTTATATCCGTTTGTGTTTACATTAGCTAAGTTATTTGAAATTGTATCAATGCTTAGTTGCTGAGCTTTCATACCTGTTGCTGCAGTCCAGAGCGATCTTATCATTTACTTCCCATCCTTTCTCAATGACAGCCTAACATTAATTCAATAATATTAAACTATTTTTCTATAGTCTTCCTAAGTCATTTACTACTCTATCTAATAATTGGTCTTGAGCTTGAATTATTTTTTGATTTACTTCGTAGCTTCTTAGAGCTGTTATCATGTTTACCATTTCTTTTATTGTATTTACATTTGAAGTTTCAAGATACCCTTGAAGTAATCTACCTGTAAATGGAACTTCTTCTGCTTCCATGTTTTCTAACATAGTATATAAATTGTTTCCTTGTTTTCTTAGATATTCCTTGTTATCAATATCTACCATATCTAGTCTATCTTGAACTTGTCCATTTATAATTATATCACCATTTCCATTTACTTCGAAACTGTTTTGACCTAGTACTATTGGACCATTTTGTCCTAATACCGCATATCCTTCCTTAGTTACAAGCTGTCCATTTGCATCTAATGTAAAAGCGCCATCTCTTGTATAAGCTATTCCATTTGGAGTTTGAACTTTAAAGAATCCGTCTCCCTCTAATGCAAAATCTAATTTGTTCCCTGTTTCTGTTATAGTACCAGGTGTATAGTCTATGGCTATCTTGTCAAATCTTACTCCTCCACTTGTAGTTCCTATTACGTTAAGTGGAGGGAATGTTATTAGATTGTCTACTATTTGACCGCCTGAGAGCACATTTCCATTATTGTCTATTTCAATATCTCCACCTTCTACTCTAATAGGCCCGTTCTGCCCTAATACATAGTTTTCACCATCTGTTTTAAGCTGACCTTTTAAATCCCTATAGAATGTTTTTAGATACCCATTTTCATCTACTGTAAAACTCAAGCTCCTACTATGGCTAATACCTGCAGGAGTATTTACTCTAAAATATCCTGAGTTTATTGTAAGTGTAAATGCCTCTCCATCTCTCTCAACATTTACTCCTGTAAAAGCTTTATGGTTGTCAAAATCTATCCTATCATTAATTTTACTTAGAAGTACTTCTGGAAAAGACTCTGCTATGGTAATATCTTTCTTAAAGCCTGTAGTATTTACATTGGCTAGGTTGTTACTTATCACGTCTATATTCTTTTGATTTAGCAATAGCGCAGATGCAGCTATGTACAAAGAATTATTCATTAGATCAACTCCTATTCATAGTTTCTTTTTTTCTGATCATCAGACAATACGCTATTCTCTAAAATATCTACCCAATCTAATGCCTTACCTGTACCTATTGCCACACAGGATATAGGGTCTTCTGCAATGGTTACAGGTATTCCGGTACGTTTACTTATTAGCTTGTCTAATCCCCAGAGTAATGAACCTCCTCCTGTCATTACTAAGCCTATATTTCCTATATCTGCTGCTAATTCAGGTGGTGTCTTTTCAAGCACTGAATGAACTGTATCTGCTATTGCTGTCACTGGTTCCTCTAGAGCCTCTAGCATTTCCTCTGATGATACTGTTATGGTTTTCGGTAATCCTGTTACTAGATTTCTACCTCTTATCTCCATAGTTACTTCTTTATCTCTTGGGTATGCTGTTCCTACATTTATTTTTAATTCCTCTGCACTTCTTTCTCCTACCATTACATTATATTTTTTTCTTATATATCTTACAATTGCCTCATCAAATTTATCTCCTGCAATTTTTATTGACTTACTAACAACTATGCCTCCTAAAGAGATAACTGCCACATCTGTAGTGCCACCACCAATATCTACTACCATATGTCCTGTTGGCTCTGTAATATCTATTTCCGCTCCAATAGCCGCTGCTATTGGTTCTTCAATCAAATATGTTTTTTTAGCACCCGCTTGATTGCTAGCATCTAATACAGCCCTTTTCTCTACTTCTGTAACACCACTAGGAACACATACTATGATTCTGGGCTTAAGTAACATTTTACCTGCTGCCTTTTGTATAAAATATTTAAGCATCCTCTCAGTAACCTCATAATCAGATATTACCCCATCTCTAAGAGGTCTTATAGCAACTATATTGCCTGGAGTTCTACCTAACATTCTACGAGCTTCTTCTCCTACAGCTAAGAGCTTATTTGTATTTTTGTCTATGGCAACAACTGATGGTTCCTGCAGCACTATACCTTTACCTTTAATATATACTAATATACTTGCTGTTCCTAAGTCTATTCCCATATCAGATCTTAATGAAAACATTTATGTAACACCTCTTCCCCTTTATTACTAGGATTGTCCTTCTTTTGACTATTTACCTAAAAGGTAGCCTCATCACTAACTATAACTATCCTTTCTCTGCTATTTAACTATATTTAGCTTATATATCTCTATATGCGTAGTTATCCTAGTAATTTATTTCTATAAATTTACCAAAATTCCTCTTTTTTTGTCTACATAAAACAAAAAATATTATTTCCATAATGGAAATAATATTTTTTGCTAATAGATATATATAAAATTTCTTAATCATCATTGGTTATTAATTGCTTTATACTTCATCTTTGTTGCTTTGCCGCCTCTGATGTGCCTTTCGGCCTTGTTCATATCGAGTACTTTTTTTACATCACTTGCTACAAGAGGGTTTATCTTAGGAAGACGCTCTGTCACGTCTTTATGTACGGTGCTCTTGCTTACACCGAAAACCGTAGCTGTTTGTCGTACTGTAGCATTTTCGCTTATAATATATTTTGCAATTTCTAACGCTCGTTCTTCTATATAATCCTTCAAATTCTGTTAACCCCCTTTGTCGGTATTCTTGGTTTTTTACGAGTCTTTTTAAGTAATACTTATGCACAATTATGTAATATTAGAACTACTGAAATTATGTACACCTTTATTTTTCGAAGATTATTTAAATTTTGGTAAGTAATCCTTGGGGTTCACATTCTTACCATCCTTTATTACTTCGAAATGCAGGTGTGGTCCATCTGCCAATTCAATTCCTGCCCCTTTACCAATTCCGCTAATTGCATCTCCCTTTTTTACTTGTTGTCCAATCTTTACCATATCTGCTGTGGAAACGCACCCATATTTAGTTTCTAATCCATTCCCATGGTCTATAGTTATGACTATTCCTAAGTTTGTGTCTTTTTCTACCGATTTAATAGTTCCATCTAGTACTGCTTTCACTACATCTCCTTCATTTGCTTTTATGTCTATTCCATGGTGTGTAGTCCATTGCTCTAATGTTTTCGAATAAACTAATCTGTTATCTGCATAATCTCTTAATAAATTTCCTATGGCTGGCTGTGCCATTACTGTAACTGCATCTTCTTTAGTTGAGGCTTCTTTAGCTGTATCAACCTTTATCTTTTGTTCTTCTGGAGTCACAGCTCCTTTGTCTTTTGTATCTTGGGTTGTTTGATTTTGTTTTTCTTCATTTGGTTCTTCATATATTTCTATTAATGTGACATCTTTACTTTGTTCTTCTTCAAAGTCTTCAATGTCATCATAATAGCCATCAGTCAATCTTAAATATTCACTATCTCTTAAGCTATTAGCTCTATCAAAATTATTTTTTGATACCCATACTGCTGTTGTAGCTACTATGCATATACAAATAAATAAAATCACATAAAAGCCATCTTTATCGGTAATATGTTTTGTTCTGCGAGTTACTTTGCTTATCAATGGATTTTTAAATTTATTATTGCTTTCATTACTCTCTGGTTCTCTATTAAACTCGTCCATATGCCTCACCTCCATTAGATATTGTGTCCAATTATAGAAAAATAATACATATAAAAAAAATTTTTTTACAGAACTTGTCTTTTCAAACAAAAAATAAAAAGATTCTTCACTTCATTTGATATGACAAATTAAATTGTCATTCTAAAGAGATGTGAAGAACCTCTATTTAACCATAATCTGATTAAATTTTATTAATCCCTATGTATCTCAATTATATTTTTCAATTTCTACTCCTACGTAATAGTGCTTTAATATTTCTTCACATGTACTGCCATTTTTAGCCATAGCATTAGCTCCCCATTGGCTCATACCTACTCCATGACCATTCCCTAAAGTCTCTATTTCTATATTATCTCCTATGAGGCTTATCTTGAAGTTAGTCGAATTTAAATTAAAAGCTTCTCTGAAATCTCTTCCTTCTATTATTTTATCTCCTATAATAAGTTTTTTTATTCTCCCCGTTTCACTTTTATCTGCTACTTTAATCATCTGTGTAACATTTTTCTTTGTAATCTTTATATTTGGAACTAACTCTTGAATCTTTTTCACAAAATCATCAAAGGACATAGTAGTTTTTGTTTTAAATTTCGGTGAACTCTCTTCATTTGGACTAGGAACTGACCTTAAATATGGCTTTGCTGTGGCAAAAACATTTTCTGAGTCTTCTGTCATACCCCCACTAGTAGAGTGATATAGTGCATCTATAAGTTCACCTTCATATGTAATTACTATGGATTTAGTTTCATCTACAGCTTTAATTATCTTAGGCCAGTATTCAGTTATCCATCCTTCTCCGTGAACATCTCCTAGCTCTTCTAATGTTAAATATGCTTGACAATGTACCCCTGTACAAAGAGGTGCTCCTATATGGTCAGGATGACCATCTTTAAAGCTTTCTATTCTCTTGAGCGCATATGTCCTAGATGCTATAGCCTGTGCTTTTAGTGCTTCTATATGAAATGCTGCTGGCATTTCAGCAGCTACTACCCCCTTTATATATTCTTCCAGTTCCATTTGCTCTATACTCTTTGTCTTTGTATTATATATTTTAATCAATTCTTTCCCCTCTAATATTTTTTGCTGTTCGTTTTTCGTTGGTGTTTCTCTTTTATCTGCACTGCACCCTTTTACTAGGAAAAGTGGAAGTAATATTGTAATAAAGAGAATAAATACTATGTATACAAGGATGTTTTTCATAAGCGTTATCCCCCTTTGTTGAACAATAGATTAACAATAGTTTAACAGTTGCTAAAGAGTAGATAGTAACACAGCTCATTATTAAGTAATACTAATATTGCTGGATTCAGAGTCAATACTTTCGTTGGTTTATCAATATAGTCCTACTTAAATTCTATGCCAGTGGGATAAGCTATATGAAAGAAAATTTAAGATAAAAAAATACCTCCAAATAGACATCTAATTTTAATCAATTAGACTATCTACTTTGGAAGTATCATATCAGTTGAACGCTCTACACTTTCAATTAATGATTCTATCTTTTCCCCATTGCTTCCTCAATCTCTTCTATACTTCTTGGAATTATTGCAGATAGATTTTCACATCCTGTTTCAGTGATTAAGCAATTATCTTCTAACCTAAAGCCTATACCCCATTCCTCACAGTAAATTCCAATATCTACGCAGAAAATCATGCCCGGAGTCAAAGGCAAAGTCATATCTACTACATCATGGACATCATATCCCACATGATGTGCTCCACCATGCCACATATATTTGCCAACTTCATCATAATTACTGCATAGCCCAATATCTTTTAATCTTTCAAAGTTATATTTACGTATAATTTTGTCTACATCTGCCATAGGAATACCTGGCTTTAATATACTGAACATGTATTCTGAAGTTTCATATGCACACTGGTATAATAGCTTTTGTTTTTCACTGAATTTACCATTACATGGCCATGCCCTTGAAACATCATTTATCATATTATTCCAAGTAGCTCCTACATCGTTTAAAATCAAATCTCCATCCATAGCTTGTCCTCTATATGAATAGTAGTGTATGCAGAAATTATTTTTGCCGGCTGAAATAATAGGAGGAAATCCAGGAGTTAAAACCCCATGCTGTGCAAGAGCATAATCAAACTCTGCCTTATACTGATACTCATACATACCTGGTTTGGATGCTTGCATCATTGCAAGAATACCTGCTCTTGTAATCTTTTCCGCTTCTCTCATGGCCTCTATTTCACACGGTTTTTTGATAGTACGTTGTTTCTTTAGCTGTGGCTGAATATTTTTTTGTAAAATGAAAGGATAATTTTCCTTGATATATTTACTATATATATAAGCATAGCTATCTGGTTCATCAGCTTTTAGTTTATCAAAATCTAAATATACTCTACTGATTTCATTAGAAGAAAGTACTCGGTCAAGGAAAGGTTTAAACTCGGCTAATGGTTTGATGTTGTCTATACCTGAAACTTCATATGCTTCTGTTTGAGTCAATCTCTTTCCATTCCATCTTTCTGCTAGTAAATCTGACGGGAGCATAAATAAAATTTCTTTTGTTTCATTTTCTTGTACAATGGATAAAAGAATACTTTCCTGCTGTGATATGCCTGTTAAATACACAAAATTGCGATTAGCAAAAAACGGGTAGTTCTCATCTCCTGTTTTACGTATCTCATAACCACTAAATAAAAGAACCAGTGAGCCTGGCTCTAGGCTCTTGTATAATGTTTCCCTGTTTTCAATGTGATACTCTCTTTTCATAATTCACACCCCTATTTAAAATTAATATATAAAAAAGACATTATATTACACTATTTCTCTAGTGCCTTCACCTATTTCTGATATATAAAAATCTGCATTGTACCCGATTATTCTTTCGTATTTTTCTCCAACGATATTAACAAAATCATTTATTCCATCCTTTTGTACAATAGCTATGGCGCATCCACCAAACCCAGCTCCTATCATCCTTGCCCCAACACATTTATCATTATCTATTGCAAGATCAACTATGAGATCTAATTCTTTTCCTGTTACTTCATATAAATCCCGCAAAGAAGCATGAGATTCTATAAGTAATCTGCCTGCTTTTTCCGCATCTCCTTTTCTAAAGGTATCATAGGCCTTTAAAACTCTCTCGTTTTCTAGAATAACATGTTTAGCTCTATTTTTTATTTTTTCATCATCTATGTACTTTTCAAGCACAGAAAATTCCTCTCGGTTTATTTGGCACAAATTTTCTATGTCTTTATATCTTTTTAAAATGCTTAATGCTTCTTCACATTCAGCTCTTCTTTCATTATATTTAGAATCGCTTAACTCGCGTACCTTATTAGTATTCATTATTACAAGCAAGTAGTCTTCTAAATTTACATCTGCATATTTGTATGCTAGTGAACTACAATCTAGTAAAATAGCTTTATTTTTGACTCCTAAGCATACTGCAAACTGATCCATAATACCACACTTTACTCCTACAAAGTCATTTTCTGCCTCTTGAGATGCTTTTATCAATTCTAATTTTGGTATACTTCCCTCATTAAACAAATTATTTATCATCATTGCTATTAAAAGCTCTAATGATGCTGACGAAGATAATCCAATACCATAGGGAAGTTCTCCACTCACTAATATATCCATCCCTGAAATTTTATAGCCTAATT
>Ga0134092_1001267_pt1 | contig 22523 bp, 25 predicted proteins | sample 3_6taG_FD_94454 | JGI IMG/M metagenome (GOLD analysis project Ga0134092, IMG submission 94454) | Switchgrass degrading microbial communities from high solid loading bioreactors in New Hampshire, USA - 3_6_20_6_A3 metaG | ecosystem: Engineered > Bioreactor > Semi-continuous > Anaerobic >... | reverse complement strand
GAGTTAGTATTTGGTTAATTAATCCACACAAAATTATCTAGCAAGGATTTTATACCCTTATTAGTTGGTATAATATTCCTTAAAATCAAATCTTACTACCTAGCACAAGAGGTTAATTTAAAATAAAATACTATGATGATAAACTTAAGGATCAAGTAATAGAAGAATTTCAAGAAATAGATTATATTTAAACACATTGTATAAATTACAGTCTTATCTCAATGGGCGTCCACCTTCGTTATATCATCTTTTTTTAAATTTAAATCTATCTTGTATAAACACCGGACAACTTCCTGCGTATGCTTTCTATCTTTTTTTCAATGTTTTCAGAGCCCACAATTTCTGTCACCATAGCTATCATTTTCGCCCCTCTTGCCTTTATTTCAGCTATGTTGTGTTCTTTTATGCCTCCAATGGTAACAAAAGGAATGTTCACATTCTTTACTGCATAATCCAGATACTCAAAACCTACCGGATCGCATACATCTTTTTTAGTTCTGGTACTGAAAATGGGCCCGACACCAATGTAGTCAGCTCCTTTATCTATCGCATCTTGAGCTTGCAAGGGCGAGTGAGTGGAAACACCGATGATCATTTTTCCCCCTACCAGCTCTCTCACTTTTTCTATAGGCAGGTCGTCCTGCCCTATATGTACTCCATCAGCTTCAACCATCATCGCCAGGTCTATATGATCATTTACAATGAATGTTGCACCGGCATCCCATGTCAACTCTCTTATTTTCACACATTCGCGATATTTATGGAGCATTTTCTTCTCTTTTTCCCTGTATTGAATTATTTTAATTCCCGCATTCAACATGGCTTTCACTACCTCAATGTTGCTGCGGCCAAGTGAATATTCCTCAGCCGTCAGACAGTACAAATCCGTATCCAGTTTTTTTCTCTTTAAATCATGTAGCTTTTCTCCCGATTCCCTTAACTCATGAGACGCTTTTTGGTCATTGGCATAAGTTATTTCAAAAAAATTATCCACTTATTTCCCTCCCGACACACAAGTAAATTGGAAATATATTTATACATCATTATTGATTATGTAATCCAATACAATGTCAGCCTGTTTGGCAGCGGCTATGTTAACCCTCGGAGACATTGGCGGAATTTGATTCCCCACTTCTGATATCATATCTCCAACCACATAAAACTTCGAGTGTACCTTTCTTACCTTAATTTCATCTGTGTTTCCCCAGCCACCCAAGCCGGAAGCACAGATCACCAGTTTCCCCGAAGAGAAGAATTTTTCTGCAAGCAATGTCTTACTTGCTACATCATCAAAGGCTTCAACAATGACCTCACAGTCATCAAACAGCTTCATGATGTTTTCGGCATTAACCTTCAGCTGATAAGTTTCCAGTTCCAAGTGAGGATTAATTCTCTCAAGGTTTTTCTTAAGGGCTTCAACTTTGGGCATCCCGATCTGATCTATAAAGTAGAACTGTCTGTTCAGATTAGAAAGTTCTACAATATCATAGTCAACTATCTTAAACTTCTTAAATCCACTGCGCACAAGGTTGAAAGCACAATTGGAACCAAGCCCGCCGGCTCCGGCAATGCCGATCTTTATTCTTTGCAGTTTTTCCATATTTTCTCCGCCAATATACTTTTCAAGTCCATACCAAAAATCATTCATAATTGAACTCCTTACGTCTTATATAACTATGAAAAGTTGTTGCTCATATTTGCTGCCAGTCCTTAAATACCGGCTGATAACCTTTGCTACGGATCAACTGTTTTATCTCTTCTACACTGCGTTCATCAGAAATATCAAATTGGCCTTCGCTTTTATTTTTATTTGAGTATCCACCTACAGCAGTGGATGAACCAGCAGACATTTTGGTCACCCCAAGCCCTATCAGGTTGTCGCGCAGTTTTGCGTTCTCCCTTGTAGACAAGGTTATTCCTACCCTGGGCATAAAAATTCTCAGAGCAAGCATGGCTTGAACCAAGTTTTTATCAGTAACCTGATATTTTGGCTTAAAGCATCCCGCCGAAGGCCTTATTCTTGGAAATGACACAGAAATCTCAATGTCTGGATAATTGCCCTGCAAATAATCTGCATGCAATCCGGTAAAAAAAGATTCCCTCCTCCATTCATCCAACCCAAGGAGCGATCCAATATTAACAGTCCTCATATAAGCTCTGCAAGCTCTTTCCGGGGCATCAAGCCTATAGCAGTAATTGCTCTTAGGGCCTCCCATATGCAGTTGAGGATACAACTCCTCGTTATACACTTCCTGAAACATGGTAAATCCGTCTACCCCTGCCTTGACAAGCTCAGCATATTCTTGCTCCTCAAGTGGATATACTTCAATGGATATTGAAGAAAAGTACTTCTTAAGCACATAAACGCATTCTTTAATGTATGATACAGGGCTTTCCTTCCTTGATTCACCTGTAAGTATTAATATGTGCCTTATCCCAGTACGTGAAATTGCTTCTGCTTCCTGCTCCACCTCAGCAAGTGTCAGTTTGCTGCGCTTTATATCGTTAGTAACGTTGAATCCGCAGTACACACACTTGTTCGTACAATAGTTTGACAAATATAATGGCGTAAAGAGGAATATAACCTTGCCGAAATTCCAAAATGTAAGTTGCTGAGCCTTAACTGCCATCTGCTCCAGGCATTTTTCCGCCACAGGGGACAGTAATGCGAGATAGTCCATCTCATCAATACATTCCTTATTCAAGGCTTTTTGTATGTCTAAGTCCTTTACTCCGTTAAAAAAGCCATCAAAATCAAAACCCCGATATTCCATGTATTTACCATAAAAACTCATATGCCACACTTCCTCATAATTAATATACTGAAGTTCAATATATAGCTCTGTCACCATTTCCATTTATTTGTCCAATAAAAAGCCCGTCAGAGGTGAGGAGGCCTCTGCATATTCCTTTACAGTGCCGGTTCCTGAAAAATATGCCATTCGTCCTGCTTTGACGGCAAGGCTGAAGGCTTTGGCCATTTTTACAGGATCTCCTGCTGTTGCAATGGCCGTATTAACAAGCACAGCCCCAGCGCCGAGTTCCATAGCCTCAGCAGCCTCGGAAGGCTTGCCTAAACCAGCATCAACAATAATAGGCAGATCTATTTCGTTTATCAATATCTTAACAAGCTCTTTGGTCCTTAGACCTCTATTTGTGCCTATAGGAGCTCCCAGAGGCATAACAGCGGCTGCTCCTGCATCCTTAAGCCTTTTTGCTGCCATAAGATCCGGGCTCATATACGGAAGCACCACAAAACCTTCTTTTGCAAGGACCTCTGTGGCCCTTATGGTCTCAATATTGTCCGGCATAAGATATCTGTTATCCGATACAACCTCAATCTTTATCCAGTTGCCGCAACCCGCTGCTCTTGCAAGTCTAGCTATCCTTATTGCTTCATCCGCATTTCTCGCTCCTGAAGTGTTCGGCATAATAATACAGTCATCAGGAATATAATTCAGTATATTCTCATCTTTTGACTCAAAATCAATTCTTCTTAAGGCAACAGTTATCACCTGAGCCTCAGCACTTTTAACAATAGATGGAATTATCTCATTTGAGGAAAACTTTCCGGTTCCAATAAAGAGTCTGCTTCTAAGCTCTCTTCCTCCGATAACCAATTTATCTTCCATTCTAATCAACCTCCTCCTACAAATCTTAGAACTTCAATGGTGTCATTATCTTTTAAAATAATATCCCTCCATTTTTCTCTCGGAGCTATCTCAAAATTCAGCTCAACAACCAACCTCCCAAGCTCGAATTGCTTTGAAAGAAGAAAATCATACAAGCTTACATTTTGTTCTTCTATCTCCACTGTCCTTCCGTTAAACTTCACATTCATGAAGTCACCTCCAGTAGCATAAAATATAAATAACAAAAAAGCTTACCCGCAGGTAAGCATATAATTCTATATAACGATTATAATTCGCGCTTCCCTACGGTGGTCCTAACCACATCAGGTTCAAAGGGTTAAGATATAAAATCTCTCTCAGCCTTACGGCACCCCTAGCTCCCATATTCATTTCAACACATATTATAGCTCATATATATGAGGGTGTAAAGAAAAAAACAGATAAATTATAATTTTTCCCACTATTGGTAGTCGAATACACATCATTCATGGATTGAAATAGAATGGACTTTTAGATCTGGTTCACGTTCAACAAGTACTGTTGCGTGAAACTCTGAAGGAGATACAACACCAGGTACAGTGGCGGTTACATCTACATTTCCTTCATTCTTAACAATAGTTTAAGTTACTTCTCTATTGAGTGCCTCAATGGGGTCTTGAATATCAGCTTCAATTAAATCCTCCATGTTTAAAATATGAATTTCCTGTTGCAAAACGCCTGTACCATATCCTATTGTCAATATAATAATCACTTCATCCTTGTCTTTCACAACACCATAAAATATTATTTAATTTTATCACTAGTCTCTATCTTTTCCCAAGCAGGACAAAAAACGTTATCTATTCCAATTTTTTATTTTACTTATATTATTATAGTCTAACTTAGCTTGTTGGGCTAGTTTTGAATTACCAAAAATTTACGAATGAAAAACTCCAACATATTATGTAATCTATCATTAATAACTACATAAATGATAGGGGTCACATATATGCTGGAGTGTTATAGAAACAATTCTATATAAGAAATTGGAGATTAAAAAGACTTTATTACTGTCGCCTATGTCATAATTGACGACTTTTACAACGTATAAATAACATTATGTGATTTCTTTGTCTGTGAAAACATGATCTGTCTTATTTGGCAGCTTATGCATAAGCAATGTCGACTGTTTTATTCGTCCTGGGAAAAAACATATGTTTAGATACTACTTTCTAATCATTTAAAAAACGCTGTGCATAATTATCATTTAAAACATCCCTCAAAGAATCATACAGTATTTTATATTCAACAACTCCTCTGGCATAAGGTGCTATTTCATATGGATTGAAGTAAAAAACAATAGCTTCATCTGTCAGGTAAAAGTTCATATCATCGGATGCTTTAAAATCCTTTAATGCTTCAGGAAATAAATTATCCTTTTCATTATTCATCAATTTTAAAATCTCATCAGTTAAAATTTGCTTATAGGCATCCGAATCAACAAAAAGTTCTTTTAGAAGCAATCTCTTCTCATTAACCAAATCCAAATTGACTGTTTCTGTATAGTTGTTGCCATGAGCGCCGCCTGTATAATTATAATATTTGACCAATATGCTCATTGTCTTATTATCATTGATTCGTGCTTCGTATTCGGTATAAGCACTACCGGTTCTCAATGGCCAGCCATTTTTTTTAGAATCCTCTACACCCTCTTTTGTAATGTTTTCTGTTTCATTCTTAAAATCCATGATTTTTTTCTCAAACTCTTGATTGAGTTGGTCCATTATCTCAGAATCCTTCATTCCTTCAATGACAGGAATCTTGAGATTAACCTCCGTATACTCATCCTTATATTTTACAGCTTTGCTATAAACTTTGATATCGCCTTTTTCAACAAAATCCTTCTCCTTGTCGCCAATTTCCACTGTATTAGTTTGGGCATCCCATTTCACTTCTTTGCCTAATGATTCAGCCACAGCCCTGATGGGAACATAGGTGGTATCATTATATATGAAATTATCAGTAAAGATGGTTTGACCGTCCACTACCAAGTTAATGCCATTCATTACAACATCAATGGATTTTTTTATACCTCCTCCAGCATATGCAGCACCACCCGTCAAAATGGCAGCAGTCATAGCTGCAGCAATAACAGATTTGCTTTTCTTTTTCATATGTGAATCCTCCTCTTTTAAAATACTCGCATATATAGCAAAATCTTGCATTCACTGTTCATCTGCTTCTCAGTTGCTTTGCTCCTTTACAAACAGTGTTACAATCTCAGCAATTTTTATAATATTTAATTCCATCAATTATTTCTACACTTCCTACTTCTTTGTCAAGTTTGATATACTCATTGACATTGATACTTTGATAAATCATAAAGCTTAAGAGTTGATTCTCCATTGCTACTCTCTGTGTTTGCAGTTTCACTCTGACAACATGCAAATAATATTACAATACTAAATAATGCCATCAATAATAAATTATGTTTATATATAGTTCTTCCTTAATATTCTATTTTCGTATTACATTTCATGTATTTTCATCATATACAGGCTTCTTAATTTTCACATATTAATTCATTCTATTGATATCCTCATAAATAGCAACATATCTTTTATCTTATATTCTGCAATTAGTGTTCAACAGATTCTCCTGATTTGTGATCATCTCTTTTGAAATAACATATTTATAGGCTGTGAATGGTATATTTCTATGGAACATACTAGTATGTAATAATACTACAACATCCTATTCAATTGGTGTATCAATTTTGCTTAATTTCTTTAGCAGTATCTCTTCTTCCGTTGGTTCACTACTGTTTGCTTCAATCTGCGTCCTTATATCAAGCATTCGAGAATCGATGTCCGCTATAAGGTCGGCACACTCCTTTAGTTGAGCTGCAATATGTTCCTCGTTTGTTATCTGCTGTTTATACTTTAGTTGATGTTCCAAGCTTGCCCAAGAATCCATGGCTATTGTCCTTATTTGCACTTCCACTTTCATGTTTTTCTTTTGCTCGGCAAAATAAACGGGAACGCTGACTATCAAATGTAAGCTCCGATAACCGTTGGGCTTAGGATTTGCTATATAATCCTTTTTCTTAATAAGCTTAATATCATCTTGCTCTAGCAGCGCCTTTGCAATGTTGTATATATCATCTACATATGAGCAAATTACCCTCACTCCTGCCACATCATGAATATGCTCTTCTATGTTCTCAATTGTAAAAGGTATATTTTTTCTCCTCATCTTATTAACAATACTTGAAGCACATTTAAGACGTGTATTGATAAAATTAATAGGATTTCTTTGATATCGGATTTTAAACTCTATATCTAAAACTTCAAATTTCGTCTTTATTTCTTTTATGGCACATTTATACATCATCATTAACTCTTTGAACTCAACCAGGAAACTCAATATTTCTTTGGACTCATCCCACAATGCATTTACAATTGAGTTGTTCATCGATATTATCTCAGGTGATAAATCAAAAATTTCTGAATCAGATGTGTCTAAAGACAGACTTTCCAAGTATTCGTTTGAAATTAATGACTTTTCCTTATTGTTCATTTCGTTCCCCTTTCCTTCATGTATATGTTTTCATCAAAGATAAAAACAGTAAAATAAAAATTAGGTGATAGGCACCAGCTTGTCCTAAAAATCATTGTAAAATCAATATTCATTTTCCTTAATGCATCATAGCAGCCATTACTTCCATCATCACATGGGAGTAATGGCTTTTTTCACTTTGATATGCAATGATATTTGTAATTTTATTGTATAGTGTTCTTTGAATTATAATCTTATAACGCTCCTATTCCTCTACATATGATTCATCTATTAAGACATACCAATCAGTCATATAATCATGTACCGGTTTTCCTATTGAGAGATGGTCACTGCCGGCATTAGGCGCTTTTTCATCGGTATAGATACCTACAACTGCTTTACCCTCTACAAAGTATGTAACCACATCGAACTGTGGCTTAATAATTTCATTGCCCTTATTATCAACAAATCCCCATTTTAAATTATAGTCTTGAACCCTGCCTTTGCCATAAGTAAAAGGTTCAACTCTTTTATACTTTCCAGGTGAAACTACTATATCACCATTAGCATTTATATAAGCTCTTTTTAGCTGTTCCATAAAACTTTCATAATCCATGCTCTCATTATACTCTTTTGCTTCAACAACAGCAATTAAATCATCAGTAGGTTCAAGGCTGGACTTATAATCCACCCCTACTTCTCTGCCTAATTTTTTTTCTATTTCTGCTGATAGCTTGTAACCTTCAGGTAAAATACTTTTGCCAGTTTTTAAATTATAAAGCATTTCAACATCTTTGATATACTCACCTGATTCAAATACAGGCATAAAAACCTGGGCAAGGCCATTACCCACATCGTCGATAAATCCCTGTGTTGTAAAAACTATTTTCCCTGTTTTATCCAGTAAATTCTCACACCCTGACCTCCCTGTATTCGTTAAATTAGGTGACACTGTTTTTACAAGTCCATTTTTATACCATCCTTGCATTAAAAAATGAATTATATGTCCTTTGGGTAGTCTAAATACTTCTTTACCCATCGTATCAATAAAGCCTCCATACAAATAATTTTCATCCAAACCTAACACACTATTAGGCTTAAATTGTTGAAAGAAACAAAGACCCTCTGAAAAGCCAAATAGAACTCTTTCTATATCGTGTGTAAAAAGCTTTTTTCCCGTATTGTCTATAACATAGCCTTTCCTGGTTTCAAAGTCCAATATATCAATAAACCCACCCTTAGGATCTTTAAAGCCAATGTTATCGGATGGAGTAATTAATTCATTTCCAAACACATCAATAACAGTAGTCAATTTATTATCAGTTCGTTCTACAGGTATTATACCCGAAGGACACCATGCATGTATTCCTGTATCATACGTCACATATTTTCCCAGCTGAAACATCTCTTTGCCTTGCTCATTAATAATTCCCCACTTAGCGTCAAATGTTTCAACCTCAGCATAACCATTGATAAAAACAGAAATATAGCGATACTTGCCATATGGAACTACAATGTGGCCTTGTTTATTAATAACAGTAGCACTATACCCATCCCTTAATACAACCACATTACCAAAATAACGTGGATACCTAACCCATTCATTAAAGCCATCATGTAGTTCACCATACCCATCATGAGTATACTTAGGAGTTATTACTTCTTTTAATGTTTCAGCATCCACAAAGCCCCAAACCGGTTTATCATCATATATCCTTTCCTCTCCACTGGCAACTGCAATCATACCGTTTATAACAGGAGAAGCCTCATGATAACGTCCAATGTAATGTAAAGAATATCCATCTGGTATTTGTATTCCTTTTGGATTGTTTTGCATTGCCTGTGCGCTTACTGCTGTTGGTAATGCAGCTAAAATCATTAAGCTTACCATTACTATACTTATGATTCTTTTTACATTCATCTTTTGTTACCCCCTTAAATTCTACAACTATAATAACATTTATTATTGGGAACTTCCACATAAACTGCTCATATAATATTGAGATCACAGATTTCTTTTCTTAATTCTCTTTTCGGTGCGTATTCACCTAAATCACTGCAGAGGGCAAGCGGCAAAGGAAGTTTGCTACCACCCCTGTCTTAAGCTGTCGACTTCCCACTATCGGGTCCTATTCGTGTCTTTCGCCTGTTAGATTGCGCCCAACCGGGTGCACCCAGAACACGTGCCGTCACCAATTAACTTCTTTCTGGTGACGGCACTTTCCCGTTACAGTTATTATTGACTATTTATATTATATTAAGAAATCAATATCATTTATATCAAGCCTGACTGTTGCAGCAATCTCCTGATAATTACCGCAGCCTCTGCTCTTGTGATATTCTCCTTTGGTGCAAGCGTTGTTTTGCTCCTTCCGAATACTATTATTGCCACCTATGTTGGTAATTCTGAATTTTTGATTATCATTACCGGTTTTTGTGTAAATAATAAGCTTTGTGCCATCATTATTACTTGAACTCGGAACATCTACAACAAAGTTTTTATTTTTAGAAGCTTTAATAAAGTAAGTTCCATCCTCTAACTCTCCACTGCCGGTTATTGTATCGGTTGGATGACAGCCTTGCCTGCAACGCTGTCCCAGTACACATTGAACTGTGATGCAGTTCCGGAAAGCTTCTGCGCAAACTCGCGGAGTTGGATATAGTTGGTATTTCCGTCAATCAGCCGGGCGTCAGAGAAAATAAAAACTTCACCGTTCATCTTGAATTTCGTATCACTAATGTTAGCATTGGTCGTACTATTAAGTTTGGTCTCTGCAACTGTGCCGCTATAAGGCTTACCAGGCTCAATGGCGGCATACTTGCCATCCCAGCCTATATCAAACTGAGAAGCAGTGCCATTGAGCAATGCTGCAATGGCGCGGAGCTGTAAATAATTGCTTCCGTTTATACTGTAGGCCGCCGTAACGGAAACAGGCTTGTTATTCATGATAAAGCTCGTCTGACTGGGTGTGGCAGTAGCCGGCATTGACTTCCATCGTGGAAAAGAAGTTGATGCACTGCCTTCATAATAAATGCGGAAGGCTCAATGTTCGGGGAGAGAGGCTTGCGTTTCAAACCATACAATTATAGGGGTACCGTCCTTTGATTTCTCTCCTTCAGCATTTACATATAGGTTCAGAAAGTCAGGAGGATAAATCTTAAAACTACCACCACCAGCATGAGGTCCCCTTATGGCCCATAAATACTCCGTGTCTTGTGTGATGAGTCGTTTTCCACTGGTTGGAACATTTCCGGAGAGGGCAAGGTACTTTCCGTCCATAGTCTGAATTGTATAAAGCATCATGCATTCATCAAACTGATTAGTACGGCTTCCCTTGTAGGTGAATTTAAAACGTTCCGCTTTTGCACTGCTAAGCTCGGCCTTACCCTCTGGGTTTATGGCAACATAAGAACCTTTATCCTTAGCCAACTCAAGGGTATAAACGCCGATTTCTACGCCATCTACGCCGATTCTATCTATTGATCCATGTTCTATCCTGTACTTTGTCTCGTTAAAGCCATTAGCTTCTACCATCCAGTTGTAAGTTTTGTGGACAAGGAATATGGCTTGCTCCTTCGTGATTTTTGCATTTGGGCTTGTATCACCGCCAACACCAAAGCTATCAATGATCGCTTTAGAAAATTGCTGATTCCTGTTTACTCCCTCATATTTTACGATCTTAACAAGAGCATCCGTAAATTCCTTATATGTTGCATAATCATTCGGTCTGAACTTTTCTGCAGGCACAATGCCCCAATATAGAAGGCGGCTTATTTGAAACCAATATTCGATATCATTACTATTAACTCCATATGGCTTGAGTGATTATTATTGATGTCTGCGTCCGTGGGAACATGTCAATGGTTTTTACCATTTTAAGATTTACAGCAAAATATCAGCGTTTTATTGCTTTAGTTAAAGTCAATATTCATACAGTAAATCATTCAGCATACTATTTTCAATCTTATACTCTTGTTTATAAAAAAGCTATACATAAGATCTCTCCCTATATATGTAATATGTGTATTTTAATTCTCGTTATGATAATAACCACCACAACTATACACATTTTAACAAATACCATCAATAAATAACATAAAAAATTTTATTTTTTCGAATTGTCAAAATAAAGCCCAATATACTACTTCGTCTTGTATCCATTATCTATATATCAATATCTATGATGATCTTCTACTGTATTCTCAAATCTTCTTTTAGCTATATACTTGTTTTTCATCTTCAATAATCTTCCTGAAAAATTCTATTGCCCCATTCACATCATTTTCATCCGGATGTTCCTTTGCGATTCCACCTACTAACTTAAAAGGTCCAAATGTGTCAAAGCCTCTGCATCCATAAATTCCAAGCAACTGACAGGACTTCTCTGCAATAATCTTTTGCATTTCTTTTGTATAATTTCCTTTAACACCATAGGTGTTTATGAGAAATACTTGTTTATCACTTGGCAGATTGCTCTTGGCAAACTGTATAACCTTGTCACTGAATTTGCCAAAATATATGCCGGATGCAAAACCGATTACATCGTAGTCAGATAGGTCTGCCTCTTTACATTCAACCACGTTGATTAGTTTTACATCATCTGTTACATTAATGGCATCTAAAAGCTTCTTTGTATTACCATGATGCTGAGAATAGTAGGCAATGGCAATTTTCATAAAAACCCTCCTATTTTATTTCATTGCAAAAAAGCTTAAGCATTTCCCATTCCATTTGGTGAATTTGAATCTCATCCTAAATACTTTCTTTCAAATTCATCCAAATCTTTATACCTTTTAATCTCAACATTTAATCTGTCATAGTTCTTCTTATATTCTTCCATTGTATTATCAAAGGCTTCTGCATATAAAGATAAGTTATTCACATTAATCCTGCTCATAAGGTCAATTTTATCAATATCATAGTGACTGTACATATAGTTATAAAACTCCTGACAGCTTGCAGCTGTCATCAATGCTAAATAAATATCCCCATTATCTGCAGCATGATGCATTTTATTTCTCCAATTTGAATAAATCTCTTCATATGTACCTATTAAATCAACTGCTGAGATTTCCTTTTTTGAAGTAACTTTATCCTTCATTTCCTTTGCAAAGCTTTTAACAGCTTTTATTAACAATGTTGATGCTTCCTTTATTTTTTCGACATTTTCTGCTTTTATTAAGCTCCAATACAGATCATAAAACTCTTCCGGAAGAGATTCCATTTTAGAGATTTCCTCTGGTATTCTTTTAACTCCCCTCTTTACATATGCCTTATTATACATATACATAGCATATTCAATGTTACATAACATACATGCTGCTGCATATCTACATTCTCCATAATCACTGCTTATAATTATATTTGCATATTCTTTCAATGCTTCATCAACATACTTTTCAGCCTTATTATTATCTTCTATTGAATATGGCTGGTTTAACTTATTTATGACCTTTGCTCTTAAACTCATATAGCGCTCCATGTATTTATCATCGCTACAGTATACAATATCTAATTGAAGTAATTTAGTAACATATGGATTATTGTATTCTGACATATCTTCAAGCCCACTCCATGGAGTACAGTATATATCAAAGCCTACATCTTCCAAGATAAAGCATGATGATATTTTCCTAGCACTATCATCATTAATTACAATACATAAGTCCAAATCTGACTTTTCATATATATCTCCTGTATTGAATGAACCTGCAATTCCTATTAATGCTATTGCACCTGGACACGCTATTTCTGCCTTTTTGATAATTGCCTTAATTATCCTATCGTTTCTTTCTTCTAAATTCTTTTTTATACACCTTTCCATAATCTCTTCCCCCTCCAATATATAAATAGTGTTGAGTTCATATTCACATATGCTCAAAAGTTGAATAATGCGAAAGATAAGCACTGTTATTGATGGTACAAGATGTTTAGTTAATAATTTCATTGCTTTAATAATATCAAGTTATCCTTAGTTTTTAAAGAAAATATTCCCTCGACATTAAGACGCCACACCTCACTTTATTATTAACTCGATTGATTGTTATAATTGAGCTTGAATATTTATACTAATGTTTGGCATTAATAAATTAATATTTAGCATTAATTTTTTAACGATAAACATTAATTTTAATATTGACTAGTGATAATTTTCTGCATATACTTCAACAGGTAATTAATGACAAGCATATTTTTATAGGAAGAAATATTATGAGTAATCTTAAATTAGTGAAAACCGCACATGGTATTGATAAGTTCTTAAAGATCTTGCAGGGCTTTCTTTTTGTTTTGTGCATGGCTGCGGTGGTGTTTATTCCAGTGGCACTCATATTCAAAGAAAAATTCATCGCAAATTTATCTACACAAATCTTGGATTAGTTAGCGTAAAACTGGTGGAAGGTTCATATCTGAATCTTGATGCTATGGAATTTAGTATTATCATCTCTCTGATTGCTACCATCATTTTGTTAATGGTTAGCTGGTATAGTATCAGACTGCTCCGTATGATTCTTGTCCCCATGAAAGAAGGTAAGCCCTTTGAAGCTGGGATTTTTGTCAAAAGCCGAAAGCTTGCATGAGTCACACTTATTGGTGGCGGCATCAGTGAAATCTGCAAGCTGATCGGCAGTACTGCCCAAATCAAAGCCTATGATCTCTCTGTAATCTTCAACAATTCATCCATCAACAGCATAAGCATTAATCACATATTCCAATTCGGTTTCATTGTTATCGCCATTGTCTTGTCTCTGTTATCGTACATTTTTCTTTATGAAGAAGCGTTGCAGCAGGAATCAGATGAAACACTGTGAGGTGCTAAAATGGGAAAAATCATTTTATATCTTGACCGAATTATGGCCGAACGAAAGATAAGTTTGAAAGAATTATCTGAAAGAGCCGGAGTCTCTAATGTCAATCTTTCAAAAATTAAAACTGGAAAAATAAGTGCTATTCGTTTCTCAACCCTTGAAGCACTTTGTGAAGTTCTAAACTGTCAGCCCGGTGATATTTTGGTATATGATCCAAACGGAATCCATGAGGATGAAGAATCATCATAATCTAAGAAGTGTAGTATTATGTGAGAATGTAATTAACTTTATGCTTTTAGAGAAAGTCATTCTCTTAACCGACAAGAAATGTTCAGATTTATTAGTAATTGAATAGCTTATTTTTACATTGCCCATATTATTCTAATTTATGCATTAAAATGAATATTATGGGCAATAATTTTAAATACGGAATAGTATGCATTTTCGTAGTATATGTATTCTATCTTATTTAACATATAAGGCTGAAAATTAGTGTTTTATAGCTAAATTTCAAAGACGATAGTCCTGCTATTTATATTAACGACTTTCTAATGGTTTAAATATATTGTTCTACTCTATTTTCGAAAAATATCGTTAGTTGATTTAATATTATATCCCAGTTTTTATATCTTTGAGTCCATTTTTTTGTTACATTTTGACTTGCCAGATATAGTATTTTCTCAAGTGCCTGATCTGATGGAAACATATTTTTATCCTGTGTTATTTTCCTTAGCTGCCTGTGAAAGCCTTCTATTATGTTGGTTGTATACATTATTGTTCTAATCTCTTCAGGATACTTGAAGAATGGAGATAATATATCCCAATTCATTTGCCAACTCTTGATTGCATAAGGATACTTTTTACCCCATTTTTCTTATAATTTCCCTAAATTTTCTAACGCCACTTTCTCATTTGGTGCCTTATATAATTCTTTGAAATCGCTTGAAAATTACTTTATGTCTTTATAACTTACATGTTTAAACGAATTTCTTAATTGGTGGATTATGCATCTTTGTATTTCTGCTCCTGAATATGCTGCTTCTATAGCTTCTTTTATACCTGTAAGTCCATCAACACAGAATATTAATACATCTTTTAATCCTCTATTTTTCAGGTCATTAAGTACTCCTAAACAGAACTTAAATGATTCATTTTCTCCTATCCAAATTCCTAAAACATCCTTAAAACCATCTATATTTACTCCTAAAACTACATATACAGCTTTACTTTTTATTTGTCCATCTTCCCTAACTTTAAGTGTTTGGCATCCAAAAAACAAAGGTATATAGTGATTCTACAGGCCTATTTTGCCATTCTTTTATTTGTGGAATAATATTATCAGTAATTTTTCTTACCATATCTGCTAATAGTTCTATGTCATATATATCTTTAATTTGATCATGAATATCTCTAGTTGACATACCTCTTGCATAAAGTACTATAACTTTTTCCTCAATTCCTGATATATCTCTTTTGTTCTTTGGAACTATAATAGGCTCAAACTCACCATTTCTATCTCTTGGTACTTCAATTGGCATTTCACCAAATTGAGTTTTTACAGTTTTCTCTTTATATCCATTCCTCCTATTGTCTGTCTGCTTGTTCTTTTTATCATTTTTTGTATAACCAAATTCTATCTCTAGCTCTGCTTCTAACATTTCCTGAATCATCTTTGAAGATATCCTTTAGATATGAATGAAGGTCATAGGCTGTCTTTAAATTTCCTTCTTTTATCATTTCTCTTAATACCTCTCTTGGTAATGTTAACATAAAAAACGCTCCTTTCTTGTTTAAATGATATTTAGATTCTTGCCAGAAAAGAGCATTGTATTTCACAAAAGCACAGATTTTTTCACATTTCCTACCGACAGATAGATGCCCTATAACTAAGTATTATTTATTCCTCTTCTGATGCTGCCCATTGATCCAATTTTTCCATTGTACGCGCAAGCGTCTTTTTACATATCTCAGGTAATTCTCCGCCAAAAGCTTCTTCTGCTGCCTTATATCCTTGCTCAATAGCTGCTTTTAATTCATTAAGCTTTGTTTTATCATTGCCTGACACAGCTTTGGCAAATTCAAAAAGTCTATTGGCAGTATTCTCAATACCATATTCTCCTTCGTCAGAAATAAGCCTTTGAGCTTCTGCCCTTGTCTCGTCATCAATTTCAACCATTTCGCCTTCATTTGGCTTAAAATTTGCATCCTTGAAATACATTCCCTGCTTCTTTAATAATTCTTCTACCATTTGTCTTAATGGTCTTAATGCGTCATCTGCTTCCTTTTTTAACTGCTCTATTCTCTTGATATCAGGCTTCACAACACCTGGATTGTCATAGGTTGCTTTCTTTTCTGGTGTATTACCAATATCAACAATATAAGCTTCTTGTTCGACAGTTGTTTCCATCTTGTTTTCCTGTTTCAAATCCTTTTTTTCATATGTATTCATTGGCTTTTCCATACCAGAAACATTTACTGGGTTTATCATATCTCTTCACCTCCTGCCAAAATAGTGTTTATATTATTATCGTCAAATTATGGTTATTAGATTAGACAGCAGAAAGAATTATCTTTAACATTGCAGTATCCTTAATAAGTATTTTGATTTATGGTAAAACGATGATTAAATATGCCAAATTATTATTATTTACTGAAGAACAATCAAAAAATTAGCTCCCCAATCCCAATGTATTTTATTATAGAAAACATATATTTAATATGCTATAATAAGCAGCATGTTTCTAAATTTTATATATTAAACTATAAAAGCTCCCTCAATATAATCCTCAGGAGGTATTACCTATGACAAAGCAGCATATTATCCACAGGAATGATGAAGTTTCAAACAAATCCACAACCAATATTTTACTTATTTTTACCTTAGCTTTTCCAGCTTTAATTCTTCTTGGATGGTTAGGCATATTTTATATTGATGATTTAACCACTTTAATTATATACTGTCTAATTGGAACTATAGCTACTATCTCCCCTTTTATACTAAGAAAGATAGGTATAAACAGTCAATTTTTAAAATATTATGCAATTGCTATGGCCGGGGTAGCTATAGGTATACTCAATTTAAGCAATCAGATAGATATCTATATAGCCTTAATATTACCTATTGCAATGAGTTGCATTTACTTTGACAAAAAGCTTACTATAATGGCTTCCATTTTTCAGTGTTTAATTATCATCATCACAAATTATCCTAAATTAACATCAAATCCCTTTTATGTTGATGACCCCTTTGGCCATTATGTAGCTGATACAGCAGGATTTATCCTGGAAATAATCATTTTATCTGCAATTTTCATATGGATTGCCAATAGAACAAGAAACATACTTAATAATTTATCCAAAACAGAAGAGCAATCTTTATTATATATTGATAATTTACAAGGTGTTATGAATAGTTCCAAAGATGCTTCAGAAACACTTTCCACTTCTGTAAAACAGCTTTTACAAGCAATTGAGCAAGCTACTGCTTCAAATGAAAATATCAATCAAAATGCCGATAGTGCAGCCTTAGGATGCGAACAAAATTTAAAATACATAGAAAATACCAATACCACTGTTGCAAATATATCTGATGCTCTCGAATCCATCTCGGCAAAAACTCAGAAATTATCTGAAATATCGCAAGATACATCTACAGCAACAGAAGAAAACGAAAAGATAATTAACCAAGCAATAAGCTACATGGAAGAAATTGAATTGTCTACAAAACAAAATAAAATTATCATAAATAGTTTAAGCTCTATATCAGAAGAAATTGGTAGGATTATAGAGATTATTACCGCTATAACAGAACAGACCAATCTTCTAGCATTAAATGCAGCAATTGAATCCGCAAGAGCTGGTGAACATGGTAAAGGTTTTGCCGTAGTATCTGATGAAATCAGAAAACTTGCTGAAAAATCAGCAACTGCAGCAGAAGATATTTCAAATCTCATAAGTCAGATACAAGAAGATACTACAAAGACTGTAAATTCAATAGACCAAAGTTCTGCAACCATTAAGTCAGGAATTGATTTGGTTAAAAATGTAGGAGAATCTTTTGGAAAATTGAAAAGCCTACAAGAAACTTCAAATCAGGAAATTCAAGATATTACAAAAAGAAGTAATCAAATCGCAAAATATGGACGTGAAATTGCCAAAGTTATTTCCAATACAAAAGCAATTACATCTAAGTCACTTGAGCAGATAAAATCAATTGCATCAGATACATCCGTTCAATCATCAGTGATGCAGGAAATATTGTCTTCATTTAACGTAATTAATAATACTGCTGATGATTTGCTAAATTTAAGTAAGAGTGTTAACCTCTGATCTTTACACACTATCAAATAATACTCCGTGAAGATAGGATCTCCTAATTCACGGAGTTTCTTATTGCTAATATCATAAAATATAATGCTTATTACGGCATCAATCACAATCAATCCGCCATTTTACCTTTTGCTTTTTCATAACTGTACTTTATCTATCAAATCTAGTGTATTCATCTGTTTCAAAACTCTCTCATTTGGACATCAAGCAAACTGTCTCAACGTGGGTCGAGTTGATGGAATTGATGTCAATGTCTTTGTGTACTCTATTACTCCTCTTTTTCTTTCATCATTAAATATTCAGTAATTCCTTTTCTATAAAGGCTGGGTATCTCTCCAACTTGGCGATATCCAATTCTTTCATAAAAACCCTTTGCATCTGGATTAAAGTCTGCAACAACCAAAAATATTTTATTGGTTTTTACAAAAACCATATCTTCAAGAAAGTTAATAAGTTTTTTCCCTATCCCTTTACCTCTGTACTCCTCTTTTATCGAAATAATGTGCAGATAAGGGAAACTATGAAATGCACCTTTAGGAATGTAATATAGAAAGCCTACACAATCTCTATTCGTTAGCGCAATGTACAGATTTCCCTGTTCTAGCCCTTCCAGTATAGCATCTCTAGCACTTCCTTCTCTGGAAAAATATATTCTACCTAATTCAGAGTTCAAAAGTGCTTCTTCACAATCGTTTATATATTCCAAGCTTCCTTTTTCAATGCTAATGTCCATTGCCTTTACCTCCGCTTATCGCATATTAAGAACCTCAAATTCTCTGGAATCTCTGTTTTCAACCCTTGTAATCAAAACCACAAACTCAACGTGTCTCCCCCACAAGAACTTGTCCACTGACTTTACCTCTTCCGAGCTTAATAGTTTCGTCAAAGAACTTCAAGACAACAATATTTCAATAATACACAGCGGGACATTAACCTTCCCCACTGTGTGCCTTTATTTTCTCTTCACTTTATTATTTTCAAACAATTAAATATCGGCCTGATAGAATTGGGATTTTCCCAAATCACAGCATTATCAGTTTCCCGTATATCTTCAGGGCTTATTTCATCTATATGAAGGGTTTTCTTCTTTATTATCGGTCTTTCGTCATATTCATAGTAACCGTAATCCAGCCATACATGCCACACTTCTACAGTATCTGTGCGGCTAAGCACATCTGAGATGTACTTTTGAATCAGTTTTGCTCTACCTTCTGTATAGTAAACCCATTCAAGGCAAACGCCATACTTTTTATCCGTATAATCAAATACATCCCTGAACTTGCACAGAAAAAAATTATCATCGGCATCACCGTCATAAATCGTACCTTCATCGACATTTATCTCTAACAGATATTCTTTCGACGGTCTTACCTCATCCATAGGGCAATTTGCTGCTATAAACGTGCATACGTTCATATCAAATACTCCTGCAAAGTGGTACAACTTTCATTTATTACTGTTTTTTGTTATCATTACATACATGGTTTTCTAATTATATCTCCATATGTGTCTATTAATAAGCACATTATTGCTGAATAACCCAGTTCTTTAACTGTTCATATTTTAGAGTTTCAAGGGCATTCTCTGTCTATCGACTGTTTAAACTATTATAATCTATTTTTACACAGATAAAATCATCTGGAGTTTTTGTGGTACAAAAGAACGACTGTCTTCACATGGGTCGAATGGTCGTTATTGATGTCTGCGTCCATGGGAACATATCAATAGTTTTTCAACATTTTCAAGGTTTGAGAGAACATATCTACACATGGCAAATGGAATTTCATACGTATCATTACCGTAGAAAAATATCAATTTGCCTCTCTATTTATCTCAATTCTTTTACAAACAGATGATCCACGCCATCCCTATAATTTACGATGTCCCTAAGATAATAATATCCGTAATGCTCATAAAGGCCAATGCACCCTATCGGAATATAAGTTTTGTCAAAACCTTTTTTGCATAATCGTTAGCACAAGATATAAGCTTTTCATGATTGATATCATTCCAACGATTTTGTCATATTTCATTGCCATGAACATCGATTCCCAATCAGTAAACACCCATGTATGGAATTCCCTATCCTTTCTGATTTCCACCCATCCCCCAGATTTTCAAAGACGGTTCATATATTACAATATAAACTTATGCTTCTTCTAATTAGCCTTACCCTCATAAAAATCACGATAAGGAGTATTCAGCTTATTTTGACGCTTACTAAAAATATAGCAACTTAAAATACGTTCACAAAAATGAGCAATCATTGTTATAATAATCAAACCTGTTTCCTGGTACACATAACCAATTCCTAAGGAAAAAACAAATGAAGCTAAAATATCAAAAAACATGTCTTGATCAAAATGTATCTTTAATAAAAATGCTTGCGATATAATACCCATGCACCAGATAACTCCTGTAGCTATAATAGTATAAAAATTCAATGAAGAAACACCTAATATCTTCAGTGCCCCATATAAAAATGACTGCATCATCATCCTTTGAGGTATTTCCATCATTAATCCATCCAAGCCATAAAACAGTATCTCTTTACCCTTTTTATGTATTACTGTCTTTTTTGTAGTAATGATAACGCTAGTAATCACTATCGTCACTATTCCTATAACATATACTTTAATTTGTCGTATTCCACTTATTTGAATAGGGTATATTCCTAATGTTAAGGATATCAAAAATATAGGTATTACACTTGCAAATAATGTATTCAAGTATTTTAACCACGATATTTTCATCTTTTGAATTAATGCTCCAATAACAAAACTGAGTCCAAACCAAACACCTGATAAAAGAAATCCAAATAATATACATAAAAGAAATCTTAAAAGTTCCATACTTTTTTGCTCCCAAAATTTTTATAAAAATTCCTTCCGATTGACCGCACAGGAATCCATATAGCACTGTGATTATCATTGCCATACCATCCAATATTGGCGTTACCGCAAAGTTCATATTCAAAGCTACATGGGAGCCACTCCTTTCATATTTTTTATTAATTTCCTGTATCGTGCACTTTTTCCCAATCTACCCTTATAATTCTCAATATAAAGTATCTCTTGTTCACTATATAGTTTAGCTATCAATTTATTCAATTACTATGGTTTACTGGTATAAAGTAACTTACTAAGTAAAGTATCATCATATCAATAAACCTTGAAAGGTTCTGATATTATGAGTAAACGAATATTTCAAAAAATGAAAATCACTGTAAATATACTGGTGCCTACGACTAATGCCAATATCCCTTTCTGTGATCCAGCCTACGAAGTAAATCATGAGATGATCCAAGATTGTACCCCAGCCTTGAACCCGGCCCGTCCATTTCTTAGTGATGTCCCTGACAGCCAGGTACAGGGATTTCATCAGGGCATCGTAGGAAGGGTAATCTGATTTTGTTGTTGATCTATTTAATACATATCTATTCTTACATCTATCTTGTCAACTCAACCCTATCACTCTTTTTAGGTAGTTGACACGTTTCCGTAAACGATAAAAATAAGGGTCTCCAGACATAATTGCCTCAGGCAAATCAAACAGAGATATTATCTCAATGTCTGGAAATTACTTACTTACAACCTTTATTAGCCCTTCTTTTTATCATTCCTTGACATCAATACTACGCACTCAGCAGTAGATTGCAACCAATCAGGCTTCGCATAAATGCTCGCCTTCTTGGGCAATCCTTGCATGGGAATTAATAGAAAAAAAGATATATAGTGTTTCACAGTAAAATTGGAATTTACTTTTTCATTCAAGCATCCCTTTTTTATTTATATGTTGAATATTCTTTTCCATTCCAATATAAGACATCACTCATAACCACTTCACCACCAGCCACAGCTTCTTCGTAATAATCAATTTTTATATTGGAATTTCCTGGTTCTTTCAAATTGCAAAACCATTTCAAAAAGCATTCATTTACTCCATCTGAAGTTAATTCATAAATAACACTACTGCTATAATAACCTCCAAGGATAGAACTACGCCATCCTGTAGTAACGGCAAAATGATAACCGTCATCCACCGATATCAGATTATATTCCGAACTATAATAAACACTCTCGGCAAGGTCTCCAAACTCAAATGTGTGTTCCACATCTGTATATATGAAATATTGCTGATAAAAATCGTTTCCATCCTCAGTAATAGTTCTGCCAAATTCGCATATCGCTTCTTCCTTTCCATCGCCATTAAAATCAT
>Ga0134092_1001266_pt1 | contig 22536 bp, 23 predicted proteins | sample 3_6taG_FD_94454 | JGI IMG/M metagenome (GOLD analysis project Ga0134092, IMG submission 94454) | Switchgrass degrading microbial communities from high solid loading bioreactors in New Hampshire, USA - 3_6_20_6_A3 metaG | ecosystem: Engineered > Bioreactor > Semi-continuous > Anaerobic >... | reverse complement strand
ATCAGGTTGCAGTAGACAAGAAAATGATAGCCCTCGACGGTACTTACAATAAAAGCAGGCTGGGAGCAAACGCCATTCTGGGTGTTTCTCTTGCCACTGCAAAGGCAGCTGCGGAAGCTCTCGGCATCAGCCTTTACCAGTATATCGGCGGCGTGAATGCGAAGGTTCTGCCGGTTCCGATGATGAACATAATCAATGGCGGAAAGCATGCAGACAACAGTGTCAATATACAGGAATTCATGATTATGCCTGTAGGCGCTGACTGCTTCAGGAATGCGCTGAAGATGTGCGCAGAGGTCTTCCATAACCTGAAGAAAGTGCTCAGCGCCAAAGGCTATTCGACTGCAGTCGGTGATGAAGGCGGCTTCGCTCCGAACCTCAAGAGTGATGAAGAGGCTATACAGGTAATTCTTGAAGCGATCGAAAAAGCAGGATACAGGCCTGGTGACGATTTCAGGATAGCCATTGATGCTGCCGCAACGGAAATGTATCAGGAGGACGGCACATATAATTTCTGGAAGACAAATATTGTCAAGACCCGCGAAGAGATGGTTGATTACTGGGTAAGCCTGGCTGAAAAATACCCGATCATATCACTGGAGGACGGAGTTGCTGAGGAGGATTGGGAAGGCTGGAAGCTCCTCACTGAGAAACTCGGCAAAAAGATACAGCTTGTAGGAGATGACCTGTTTGTCACCAACACCGACAGACTTAAGAAGGGTATCGAAATGGGCGTGGCCAACTCGATACTGATAAAGGTCAACCAGATCGGAACGCTGACAGAGACTCTGGATGCCATTCAGATGGCCAACAGGGCAGGATATACCGCAGTAACATCCCACAGATCCGGTGAAACAGAGGATGCAACCATAGCTGATATAGCAGTGGCATGCAATTCCGGTCAGATCAAGACAGGCGCACCATCCAGAACAGACAGGGTCGCAAAATACAACCAGCTGCTGAGAATAGAAGAGGAGCTGGGCGACGCTGCGATATATCCCGGACTTGACGCATGGTTCAACCTTAAGAATAAGTAAGTATTCTGTGCAGGAAAATTTTAGTCTTTAAGGTTCATGCATTTTATTTCCACTTTTCATAGCAGGAACAGATAAAAAGCTTGGGACCAAATATAAATCGAGGTCCCGAGTTTTTTATCTAACTCAAAACTAATAATATCAACTTTTTTCAACTATGCATGACATTTCAATGAATTTTTCATTCTGGATATATGTTTATAATGGATCTAATAGAAAATTTAAGATAGCAAAAATTTGCAAAAAACTCACCAACTGAATCCACAGACCGTAACTAATTAGTATTTTAGAAATTCTACTGGATGTGCTCTATTTACACTAGAATGCAATACCTCATAGAGGTTTTTATATTAATGTCTCATTGAGATAATTGCAGAATATTAGCTAAAATGGAGGTTTGAAAAATGAAAAAAATATCGCAGGAATGGAACAGGTATTGATGATGCTTCTGTATCAGTTTATAGAATTGGAGATTCCAGTTACTATACTGCAACTACGACTTATCATGATGGTTCATACGAGTTATACCTTGAACCTGGTAGATATTACATACATATAAAAAAGGATAGATATTTACCAGTAAACGCATTCACAAATATTCAGGAAGGAGTTACAACATATAATACCGAGTTAAGAGTCGTTAGTAGTGGATATAGTGGTATAGGAACTGTAACAGGAATTATAACTAATGCATTTGATGGTAACGGTGTTGAAGGCCTAACCATTAAATTCAGAAAAGGAATTAACAATACTGATGGTGTAATAGTAAACGAAACTGTGACAGGACCTTATGGAGTATATGAAACTCAGCTGGAAGCCGGCAGCTACACCGGTGAGATATCGGGAGAGGGATTTATAACTTCATATTTTTATGTTGTTTCAATAGGCGGACGGTTTAATAATGGTCAAAATGGTGTAATTTCTCCTATAATAGGTAATGATCAAATACGAATAGTACTTACATGGGGTGAATACCCTAGGGATCTGGATTCACATCTGACAGGTCCAGGTAAAGATGGCCGCTTCCATGTGTATTTTGCCAATAAAGCATATTATCAGGATGGAGAGACGTATGCAGATCTTGACAGGGATGATACTTACAGCTATGGCCCTGAAACTACAACGATACATAAACGAACAGAAGGATTGTACAGATTTTCTGTTCATGATTATTCAATAGAGGCAGTTATGACAGCAAAAATCTTTCTTTATCCGGAGCAGAAGTCAGAGTATATCGTGGCAGCTATTTGATCGCTGTTTTTCCAGTTCCCAGTAATAAAATAGGAACAGTATGGACAGTGTTTGAATTGGATGGAGACAAAATTATACCTGTTAATACTTTTTCGAATGAACCAAATAGCGGAAACATACAAAGTTTTAGTTTGGAAGATGGAATAGCATCAGAAAGCACTGGATTATTTACTAATTTGCCGGATAAATAAAGAATGATCATGTGATCAGCAGGATAACCGATACATAAGGTTATCCTGCTGGTTTATGATCAAAGGGGTGTAATGGATGGTACGTTGTATAAAGTATTGCGTTTTATTGATTGTCATTTGTCTGCTTATGGGTATGGTTGGGTGTGGAGACAGTGACAAAGATCAGTCGGATGAAGTCATTGTAACCGAGCCTTATTCAACAAAACTCTATTTTGGGAAGAAGCACTTTGATGAAGGGGAAATACGTATATTCGAAATAAATTCAAAGTGGAAATTTGACAGAGTGGCAAAGAAATATGAGATGCAATATGATCCGGAAGTCTGTTTATATAAGATTGACAAGGAGTTTTTCAAACATAATAAGGTTTATATAATTCACTCCAATAGTTGGACCCCGACTAATTTAGAATCATTTATTTATAAGATTGATAAAAACGATGGCATTGTTGATATGGTAGTATTATATAAAAAAACGCCTCCGACTATACCCTATTACATAAGGAAAGGTGCATACGGAGCTCTTTTGGTTGTCAGCAAAGAATATGCCAAAGATATCAGGAAAATTAATTTTCAGTATAAGGATTATGAAGAGTACGAAGAAGAGAAAGATGATGAATCAGATGAGGAGACTACAGGGACAGTCGGGGGTGAAATCAATGACAAAAATCAGTCAGATGAAGTCATTGTATCCGAGCCTTATGTAACATGGTTTTATTTTGGGAAAATGCATTCCGGAGACAGACGGGAAATCCGTGTATTCGAAGCAAACACAAAACGGCAATTCAATAGGCTGGTGCAGAAATATGATATACGATATGATAATGAAAACTGTTTATATAAATTTAATAAAGAATTTTTTAAGCATAACAAGCTGTATATAATACACACCAATGATTGGCTCTATATAGCAGCAAGAGATTATAAGGTTAAGAAAAACAATGGCATTATTGATCTGTATCTTGATCAAGAAGGTTACCATGCTTTTGTGGCTAAGCCTGTGACTGATGATGCATACGGACAGGTTTTGGCAGTCAGCAAAGAATTTGACAAAGGTGTCAAAAAAGTTGAGATTCATTTTGAATAGGTAACTGCAACACTATTTTGCATGTGACATAAAGTTCCTTATCAGTCGTATTATACTATGTTTCAGTGAAAAATTATACAGAATAACATCGCCGGACTTGCTGAAGCTCAAGGGTTTTATGCAGTAGCTGACTCGGATAAAAACCCAGGCTATAAATCCCACTGGTTGCACCTGAAGTGATAAGGAATGATGCATACGGACAGATTTTGGCTGTGAGCAAGGAATATGACAAGGGTGTCAAAAATGTCGGGGTCCATTTTAAAAATTATGCGGAGTACAAAGAAGCAAACGAGGAGGAATTTAATGAGTCGCCGCCCATGCGTGATCCAACGACCGGAAGGACAGACAAACTGCATATTTTATCCTGAACAGGAATGATATGCCGGCATATGCCAGATTCGTCTGAAAAGTATATATTTCAAGGTTATGCTTGTATTTTCATTTAATATGTGTTACAATTTGATTTGTCAATTTTTCAGGAGGTGTTATTTTTGAACGCAGTCCAGATAATAGTTACGATATTGCACATAATTTTCTCGATTTCCATAATAACCATAGTACTTCTCCAGTCGGGTGAATCGGCAGGATTAGGTTCTATAGCAGGCGGAGCCGAGACCTTTTTCGGAAAGAATAAAGGAAGGACACTGGATGCATTGCTGAGCAAATATACATCGGTGGCTGCGATAGCATTCCTTATCACCTCGGTAATTTTATACGTTATTTTATAACAGACAGGTTACAAACAGACTGTGCAGAGATGCATAGTCTTTTTTGTCGTAATTGGGATTTCAGGTTAAAACACATCGGGAAGTGTTAAGGCAGGGGATCAAATTGGACAGGGAACAGGCATTGGCAGAGCTTAAAGCCAGAGTGAAAAACGTCAACCTGATAAAGCATTCACTGGCAGTGGAAGCCATCATGAGGAAACTCGCCTCACTGTTCAGGGACGATGTTGAAGTATGGGGTCTTGCCGGGCTGCTCCACGATATAGATTATGAAAAGACGGCCAGTGATCCGTCCATGCACAGTATAGTGGCAGCGGACATCCTTGAAGGCCTTTGGGTAGACAAGGAGATCATATATGCGGTAAAAGCTCACAACCCGCATCATGGCATCGAGAGGAAGAGAAAGCTCGACAAGGCGCTGTTTTGTGCAGACCCTGTTTCGGGACTCATTACGGCATCTGCGTTGATAATGCCCTCAAAAAAGGTTGCAGATGTGACAGTGGATTTTGTGCTGAAAAAGATGAGTGAAAAATCCTTTGCCAGGGGGGCAAACAGAGAACAAATCAGTTCCTGCAGTGAACTTGGATTATCACCTGAAGATTTTATAGGGATCGCACTGAACGCGATGCAGGAGATATCCGATCAGTTGGAGCTCTGAAACGGTTCATGCAGTGATGCATATTCATCTAAGTCAAAAAGTTGATTACATAAAAAATTGCGAGGGCTGATTTGCCGCCCTCGCATTTTAGTTTAAAACTTTATTTATACAGATATAATAACTATATCAGACAGAAATCGATATTTTTCTGGCAGCGCCGCGGGAACCCGCAGTAATTGCTGAATGATGGAGGTTTATGATGGATATAATGCTGGAGCGCAGGAACAGGATACTGGAATTCATGAAGGAATCGGCATATAAGCCTCTCAAATTTGAGGAGCTTGTAACGGTGCTCGATGTGCCTGCCGAGGACAGGGACAAGCTGAAAGAAATACTTTCCTCGCTGGAACAGGAGGGAGCCATATACAAGACCAACAAGGACAGATATGGCATTCCTGAAAAAATGAATCTCGTTGTCGGGCGTCTGCAGGGCAGCGACCGCGGATATGGTTTTTTGATCCCGGATGACCAGGATAGGGAAGACATTTTCATACCTGCCGCAGGGATGGCAGGAGCGATGCATAACGACAGGGTCATAGCCCGCATCACGTCCAAAGGCGGAGACGGGAGAAGTACAGAGGGCGAGATAATAAAAATACTTAAGCGTGCCGTAACCAAAGTGGTAGGTACATTTGAGCAAAGCCGATATTTTGGCTTTGTGGTGCCGGATAACAAAAGGATCCCGGGTGATATTTTCATACCCAAGGATGAAATGAACGGAGCAAAGCCGGGCCAGAAGGTGGTCGCGGAAATAGTCAAGTGGCCTGACGGCAGGCGCAATGCCGAAGGTAAGATCACCGAGATAATCGGCGATGCCAGTCAGCCAGGTGTAGATATACTATCAATAATGAAGGCCCATAACCTGTCAGAATCCTTCCCATACGACGTTATGAAGCAGGCAGAGAGTATACCGGATAAAGTGACACCTGAGATGATCAAAGGCAGGCAGGATCTCAGGAAGCTGAAGATGGTGACCATTGACGGCGAAGATGCAAAGGACCTTGATGACGCAGTTTCTATAGAAAGACTGCCTGACGGCTGCTACCGGCTTGGTGTCCATATAGCTGATGTAAGCTATTATGTAACCGAAGGCTCTCCGCTGGACAGGGAAGCTCTTCAGCGAGGCACCAGTGTTTACCTGGTCGACAGGGTCATACCGATGCTTCCTCCCAAGCTGTCCAATGGTGTATGCAGTTTGAATCCCGGAGTGGACAGGCTTGCATTCACGGTGATGATGGACATCGATCCGAGCGGTAAAGTGCTGAGGCATGATATTTTCGAGAGCGTGATCAAAACTGTTGAGAGAATGACATATACCGATGTTTACAAGATCCTGGAACAGGGAGACAAGGAGCTGACAGAACGGTACAGCCATGTGGCTGAAGATCTGCGGACTATGAAGGAACTGGCGCTGATACTGCGCAGCAAGAGGATGGCCAGAGGCGCCATTGATTTTGATTTCGACGAGGCAAAGGTCATAGTGGATGAAAACGGGAAGCCCATCGATGTAAAGAGGTATGAGCTCACCATTGCCAACAGGATAATAGAGGAATTCATGCTGGTATGCAATGAAACCGTAGCCGAGCATTTCCATTGGACGGGCATGCCTTTTGTTTTCAGGATCCACGAAGAGCCTGACACCGAAAAAATAATGGCATTCGCCGAGTTTGCCAAGAACCTGGGTTATCCGCTCAAGGGCATCAGTCATATCCATCCCGGAGCATTGCAGGATGTCCTCAAAAGGGTAAAGGGATCAAGAGAGGAAATGATCGTCAGTACAGTAATGCTCAGGTCCATGGCAAAGGCAAGATACAGTCCGGAGAACGCCGGTCATTTCGGTCTGGCGGCAAGATTTTACTGTCATTTTACATCACCAATAAGGAGATACCCCGACCTGATCATACACAGACTGATGAAGGAGGAGCTCAAGAACGGTCTGTCAGATGAGCGGGCACAGCAACTTGCGGAGGCACTGCCGGAAATCGCAAAAATATGCTCCGACAGGGAACGTGCAGCAGATGAGGCTGAGAGGGAGACTGAAGACCTGAAGAAGGTCGAGTTCATGAAAGAAAAGGTCGGAGAAATATTTGACGGCGTAATTTCAAATGTTACGTCATTTGGTATGTTCGTTGAGCTTGAGAATACCATTGAAGGCCTTGTAAGGGTCAGCAGCATGTATGATGATTACTATATATTTGATGACAAGCATTATCAGCTCAGAGGCGAACGGACCGGCAAGCAGTACAGGATAGGGGACACGGTGAGGGTGCTGCTGGCGAGAGCCGATGTGCAGACAAGACAGATAGAATTTGTTATTGCCGATCAGGCGGAAGCTGATGATGAAAGCGATGGTCATCGCGGAGGAAGGATCAAAAACGGTCATGAACATAGGGATAAAGGCCGTCGGGAAGAGGGGTCGGCAAAAAAAGCGAGAAAGCACAATGCCGGTTATAAAACAGATACCGTTGACAAATCGGATAACTCAGGATACGATACGGATTTCAGCGAAGAGACTCAGCTGTCTGAAAACAGCAGGAAGTCACAGAAAATAAAGGGCATTAATATAAAGCAGCCAAAGCAGATTGAAGAGATTATAAAGACCGGAAAAACCAAAAAGATCAAAAACGCCGGAAAAGCAGTTCAGCCCAAAAAGCCCAGAAAGCTCAGGTAGATGGAGCGGGGTGTGGCTTATAAGATTATAAAGAGATCGATAAATCTTTGGATAAAAGGATATGTCAAAAATACAGGAGGTCGGATGTGTATATTGTAAGTGCTTGTCTTTTAGGGGTCTGCTGCCGTTATGACGGGAAATCCAGCTATGACGGCAGACTTATTGAACTTGCTGCGCATGGCAAGGCAGTACCGGTATGCCCTGAACAGCTGGGCGGCTGTACGACACCAAGGGAACCTTGTGAGATAATCGGCGGTGACGGGGCTGATGTGTTGGACGGCAAATGCCGTATTGTAAGCAAAAATGGAGAGGACATGACTGAAAGATTCATAAAGGGGGCAGAGGAAACACTGAAGCTGGCAAAGGTGTATGGTGCAGAGAAAGCTGTGCTGAAAGCCAGGAGCCCTTCCTGCGGCTTCGGCGGTATATACGACGGAACATTCACGGGAAAAGTGACCGCCGGCAACGGTGTGACTGCCGAATTGCTCATCAGGAACGGCATTGAGGTATTCAGCGATGAATCGGCGGAGGTTGTCCTGAAACAGGCGGATGAGGCTGACCTTTAGACAGATGATGCCCTCTGACAGGCGAAGACTGCCCGCAATTAAATAAAAAACCCGGCTTTTAGCTTGCCGGGTTTTAATTATCAAACCATGAAAGGCTTTACCTCGTCGTAGAAGTCTTCGCATTCGTCTGTATGGACTTCCACTCTGATGGGCTTGTTGAAGTCAAGGCTGAATATCCCCATTATCGACTTGGCATCGACCACATAGCGGCCTGATGTAAGATCGATATCAAAATCATATTTATTGGCTATATTCACAAAGTCTTTGACATCATTGATGGTTTTAAGCATAATATCGAACGTTTTCATACTGCATGCCTCCTGTGCATCGAGTCTAGATAAATAATATCCTGTATATGGTAACAAGTCAATTACGATAATGTTAAAAATAAATGAATAATTTTTGCGCAAACGAAAAAATTTATCTGAACATAAATGTTATAATGAAAACAGATGTCACGGGTATCTCCGGCTGAAAAGGAAATAGACGGGCCAGGGAAGGATCCGTAGAAGAAGGTATTTTCATCATAAGAAAGGAAAGGCATTGTGAAGAAAGTAGCATTTTATACACTGGGATGCAAGGTAAATCAGTACGAAACCGAGGCCATGGCCGAGGCGTTTGAAAATGCGGGGTATGAACTGGTCGATTTTGAACAGAAGGCCGATGTGTATGTTATAAACACCTGTACAGTAACAAGCCTGAGTTCAAGGAAATCCCGCCAGGCGATACGCCGGGCGAAACAGCTGAACCCTAATGCTGTCGTGGCTGCGGTGGGCTGTTATCCGCAGACGGCGAAGGAAGAGGTGGAGAAGATCCCGGAAGTCGATATAATCGCCGGGACGTCAGAGCGTCTCATGGTGCCCGCGTATGTTGAGGATTTTCTGGCCGGAAAGGGCAGGATTCTGGCTGTGGGCAATATTATGAAAAAGCATACATTTGAAGATATAAAAATCGAAAAATATAAAGGCCGCCAGCGGGCATTTATGAAGATCCAGGACGGATGCAGCCAGTACTGCTCATACTGCATAATACCTTATGCAAGAGGGCCAATACGCAGCAGACCGCCGGAAGAGGTCATCAAAGAGGTGCAGAAGCTGGTAAACGCAGGATTCAAGGAGGTCGTGCTGACAGGGATACACATAGCCTCCTACGGCAGGGATCTGCTTTCATCGGACGGAGTCCGCGGCAGGATCAGGCTCCTCGATCTTATCAGGGATATACATGAAGTCGAAGGGATCGAAAGGATCCGGCTGGGGTCTGTGGAGCCGACGATGATCACTGAAGAATTCGTTTCGGAAGCGGCACGCCTTGAAAAGCTCTGTCCCCATTATCATATATCACTGCAGAGCGGGTGCGATGAAACCCTTGCCAGGATGAACAGGAAATACACTACAGCTGATTACAGAAAAGCTGTGGAGATGCTCCGTGAAAGAATACCCGATGTGGCAGTCACTACGGATGTAATGGTGGGCTTTCCGGGAGAAACCGATGAAGAGTTTGAGAAGACCTTCGAGTTTCTTGAGGCGATCCGTTTTGCGAAAATGCATGTTTTTAAATACTCGCCGCGCAAAGGGACTCCGGCTGCCTCTTTCGAAAATCAGGTGGACGGATCGGTAAAGGAAGCAAGGAGCAACAGGGTTATAGAGCTGTCTGACAGGTGTGCCCTTGAGTTCAACAAGCGTTTTGTGGGCCGGGAAATGCCTGTTTTATATGAGCAGGAGACAAAGGAAATGGAGGGCTTTTATGAAGGCCTTACGCCCAATTACATAAGAGTTCTGTCCAGAGGGAATAATGGTATCGTGGGGAATATATTGCCAACGAAGCTGACCGAGGCTCAGACTGAGTTTGCTTCAGGCATCATCTTATGATTTGCGGCATTATGGATTATTCCGTATTGCATAATATTTCCGCATGAGATATTATATTATATAGCAAACGTGTGTTTTGCTATAGTGGGTACGCACCGGATATTGTTCTGATGGCAGGAGAGTGTTTAAGATGGCAAACAGCGAAACAATGATGTTCAGGATGGAAAAGGACAAGGAGAATGAAGCGCGCGACATTTTGTTTACGGTCTACAAGGCTTTGAGCGAAAAAGGCTATAATCCGATAAACCAGCTTGTCGGCTATATTCTTTCGGGCGACCCTACATACATCACAAACCACTTAAATGCAAGAAGCGTAGTGCGAAGGCTTGAAAGGGACGAACTGCTCGAGGAGATAGTTCGGTTCTATCTGGAGAACAAAAAATAACGAGAGCCCCGACATGGTTCGGGGTTGTTTTTTTGAGGGGAATCGGTAATGCAATATGTACAGCTGGGGAAAACAGGCATAAATGTTTCGAAGATGTGCTTCGGGGCGCTTGTCATAGGTCCTCTGCAGAAGAATATGCCGGTCAGTGAGGGAGCGGCAGTAATAAGGGCTGCATTGGACAGAGGCGTCAATTTTATTGACACTGCAGAGCTTTACGGCACATATGAACACATCAGAGAGGCGTGCAGGGGACTGGCGCAAAGACCTGTTGTGGCAACCAAGTCCTATGCCTATACCGCCGAGGGCGCGGCAGAAAGCGTTGAGAAGGCAAGAAGGGAACTTGATGTTGATGTCATCGATATATTCATGATGCATGAACAGGAAACAAGGCTCACGCTGAAAGGGCACCGGGAGGCACTGGAATTTTACCTTAATGAACGCGAGAAAGGCAGGATAAGAGCAGTAGGTGTATCCACACATAATGTGGAAGTGGTCAGGGCAGTATGTGAAATGCCGGAGATCGATGTCGTGCACCCGCTGATAAATATCACAGGCATCGGCATCGGCGACGGAACCATAGATGATATGCTCAGTGCCGTAGTGGCTGCCTATGAATGCGGTAAGGGCATATACAGCATGAAACCGCTGGGAGGCGGCAATCTCCTGCATTCATATGACCAGTGCCTTGATTTTGTGCTGGGACTGCCTTATGTTCATTCCATCGCTGTCGGAATGCAAAGCGTCGAAGAAGTGGAAATGAACATTCTAAAGTTTGAGGGACGGGAGATACCGGATGAGCTCAAGAATGCTGCGGCTGCCCGAAGAAAGCAACTGCACATCGATTATTGGTGTGAGGGATGCGGAAGGTGCGTGGACAGATGCGGTCAGGATGCATTGTCCATCCGTGACGGAAAGGCGTATGCTGATACGTCCAGATGTGTGCTTTGCGGTTATTGTGCAAGTGTTTGCCCGCAGTTTGCGATAAAGATATGCTAGAATGTTACAGACGGCTGGTACTGAATAACATCCGGCAATATTGGACAAAATCGGATATGGAGGTTCCACATGCGTATAATGGGTATTGATTATGGCGACAGCAGAATCGGCGTTGCAGTCAGCGATCCTATGGGCTGGACGGCGCAGGGTCTTGAAACGATCGAACGGAAAGGCACAGTCGAACAGGCTGCTGAAAAGATAAAACAACTCGTGGAGCAGTATGGTGTAGAAAGAATAGTGATAGGCCTTCCGAGAAATATGAACGGTACGATAGGGCCCAGCGGTGAGAAGGCGATTGAATTCGGAGATGTTCTTGCAAGGATCACCGGGATAGAGGTGGTAAGGTGGGATGAACGGCTTACGACAGTGGCTGCAAACCGCCTGATGCATGAAGTGGGAATGAAAACATCAAAGAAGAAAAAATCTGTTGACAGGATAGCTGCAGTCTTTATATTGCAGGGATATCTTGACAGTATGAAGAATTAAGGTTATGGTATTAGAGAAAGGGAGGGTTTGCCATGGATGAAGAAAGAGATGACATAGTTGTTTTGATTGACGAAAACGGTGAAGAAGTCGAGTTTGAGCATATCGATACTATCGAGATGAACGGAAACGAATATGTTGTATTGGTACCGCTGGATGAAGATGATGAACAGGATGAAGAAGAAGTTGTCATCCTCAAGATCGAGCATAATGAAGACGGCGATGATACCTTCGTTACGATAGATGATGATGATGAACTCGAAGAAGTTTTCAACGAATTCCAGGCACGTATGGAAGAGGAATTCGGAGTTGATGAAGACTGATTGCGGCATAGAGCCCGTTCTGTTATCGACAATGTCAGTCAAAAACCGTTGCAGTGTAAAGCATTGCAGCGGTTTTTTATTTGATGTTCCATCAAAAACTAAAATTTCCTCTGTCTGAAATAGTTGACAAAAAATTAACAATTGGTATACTGGTGTTAAAAACTTAACATAATTTGATCAGCTTCGACTTTATGTTAGGGACAAGATAACAAGGACGGAGGAATGGAAATGAAGGGTTATGCATTCATCAAACCAGGGAAGATCGATTTTATCGAAAAACCAAAGCCGGTATGCGGTGATAATGATGCTGTTGTCAAACCAACTGTCATAGCAGCATGCTCATCTGACGTACATTCGGTACATATGGGAATCTGTCCTCCCAACACCATTATGGGTCATGAAGGAATTGGCGTGGTCACTGAAGTGGGAAGCAAGGTGAAGGAATTCAAGCCGGGAGACAAGGTCATCATTCCGGCAGTTACTCCCGACTGGAAAACTAGAGAGGTTCAATATGGTATGCACCAGCACAGCGGCGGTATGCTTAAGGGAATAAATCTTTCCAGCTATGCGGATGGATTGTTTGCAGAATATGCTCTGATCCGGGATGCAGATATGAACCTTGCGCTTATTCCGGAAGGAATGGACCCGAAGTCTGCCTGCCTGATCGGCGATATGGTTACTACAGGTTTCCATGGAGCAGAACTGGCTGATATATCCTTCGGTGACACGGTTGTGGTCATAGGTATCGGCCCTGTCGGTCTGATGGAAGTCGCGGGTGCGAAGCTCCGTGGTGCAGGCAGGATACTTGCCGTCGGTACGCGTCCCAAATGCGTTGAGGTTGCAAAGGAATACGGCGCCACTGAAATAATCAGCTACAAAAAGGGCGATATAGTTGAACAGGTCATGAATCTGACCAATGATAGGGGTGCTGACTGTGTCATAGTTGCAGGCGGCGGAGCTGAAGTGCTTAATCAGGCGGTCATGATGACCAGACCCGGCGGAAATATTGCTAACATAAACATGTTTGAGACCCTCGACAACCTTCCTGTTTCATGCCCGGCCTGGGGCTTCGGAATGGCTCACAAGACCATAAGAGGCGGTCTGTGCCCCGGAGGACGTGTCAGAATGGAGGCTCTGGCCAACATGGTCATGGCAGGCCGTGTAGATCCGTCCAGAATGGTTACCCATGAATTCAGAGGTATTGACGGGATAGCCGATGCATACAGATTGATGGAAGAAAAACCGGCAGATCTGATCAAACCGATCGTCTGGCTGGACTGACAGGCTGTTCAGAAGAGGACATATATACTGAAAGAGACGGTTCCGGTTTGATACCGGCCCGTCTCTTTTTTCACAGATTGTTATTCTTCTTCAGCAGTAAGCGCTGCTGTTCAAATATAAACCTGATGAGGGCTTCCTCATCCTTTTTGCTGATTTGTGTGAACCGCATTCCCAGTTCGTAGCTTCTGGTCTTTTTTATTTCTACAGACTGGTTCCTTACAACTATGCATCCGGCGGTAATTTTCAGGTCTTCTGTCAGATTCAGCTCGATATTTAGCATACTGTTTTTAGGGAAGTTTTCCCGGCATATGATACAGACACCTGAACCGCTGATGTTTTTCGTATATGCTTTTATCTGAGGAACCTCAGCATTTTCAGATACACCGGAATTATCCGATGCGGGCTGTTCGTCAGATGTGCCGTTGTCTTTGCAGGTGCCGGAGTTATCATCCTGTACGGGCCGGACAAATGCTGTCAGTATGATATCCAGCCTGTAATGCATTCTGCGTTGTATTTTTTCCAGGTCATCGTTTGGCTTTATTATCAGTACAGCAACATTGCCCCTGGACCCCCTTGACATTACAAGAGCTGTGAAGGACAGCAGTCCGTGCAGCTGATGTATGAATGTGAGGCGGATAGTGATATGGGATGGTACATAGACTATCCTGGACCCGGTGATAGGCGCGGAAATAACAATACTGCCATCCGGCTGATGTTCCAGCAGCTGGCTTACAAAAGTATTTCCGAATTTCTCTTTGCCGTTTCTGAGTATTTCAAGTTCGAGCCTGGTACCGATGGCGATCTCATGCGGTGTCATGGTTCATCTCCTGTGATTCGCTGATGTACTGTCTATAAACTATATTATACTTGCGTATGATTTGCCGTCCAAGTAATTGTTCATTTAATATGTCGGCATATGTGAGAAATTTCTCAAATCTAATTTTCCCGTGCTAAAGGATTTGGATGAACAGGATAGAATTATATATGTGTTTACCAAATCCATGGAGGATAACAGATGCGCAAAAGGCTTTCGTTATGTCTTGTTTTTTTATTGCTTTTATCTATCTTAAGTTCCTGCGGCTCAAAGTCCGAAGCGGATGATCAGCCTGTTGTTGTAGAAACTGTCATACCGGAACCGGAAAGTGAAAAACCCCCCGAACCGGCTGTTCCTGAAGCTGTACCTGAAAATGATCAGGAAAATGAAGTGCCTGTTGAGGATGATTATTCGCTTCCCTTTAAGGGGATACGGCCAATGGCGGTAATGATCGATAATCAGGGATCCAGAGTGCTGCCGCAGGGTGGACTGGACAAAGCGCAGATAGTATACGAGGTGATAGTTGAGGGTGGCCTTACAAGGCTGATGCCAATTTTCTGGGGCACAGAACCTGAGATGATCGGTCCTGTAAGGAGTGCCAGACATTATTTCCTGGATTTCAGCATGGAATACGATGCCATATACGTGCATTACGGCGGCAGTCCTCAGGCGGGAAGTGATATAAAGAAGCTTAAAGTAAATGAGATAGACGGACTCTATCTTGGCCCCGATGTTTTCTGGGATCTGACCAAAGATCCCGGCAACTGGCAGGATTCATACACTTCGATGGAGAAGCTTAAAAAATATGCGGAGAAAAAGAGTTTTAAAGATACCACGGATGCCGGGTTTCCTCTGACCTACAACGAAACGGGATCGGATATCGTTCCTGCAGACGGCAGTAATGCCGTGAACATCACTCTAAAATATCCGTCCATGACGTCCAGCTATGTTTATGACAGCGAAACCGGAACATACAAGCGTTTCAGATTGGGCAAGGAGCATATGGAGAGGGTCAGCGGAAAGCAGCTGGAGGCAAAAAACATCATAGTGATGTTTATGCGCAACTGGGATATTAAAGGCGATTCTGCGGGCAGACAGGACATGGACACCACCGGAAGCGGCACCGGTTATTTCATAACCCGCGGCAAGGCTGTCAAGCTGAAATGGTCCAAGGAATCCAGAAGCTCACAGACCAAATACACATATGAAAACGGCGAACCCGTCGTGTTGAACCGTGGTCAGACCTGGATACAGATAATGCCAATCAACGCAAAGGTGACGATCGAATGACTATAGCAGCGACCGGGTAAAGCGGTTATGCATCCTGTGAAGTGACCGAGAATGCAGTTCAAATAAGCAGTGATGATTGATGACTTTGACAAAGATGTAAATTATTTGGCATACATATGTTAACAGAGCTCTTTTTTGGGTATAAATAAACTTGTTAACCCAAATTTTAAATCTGTTATCCAAAACTTATTGAAAGGATGATTTCAATGAAGAAACTCTGGAAATGCAGCGTATGCGGATACATCCATGCAGGTGATCAGGCGCCGGATGCATGCCCGAAATGCGGAGCGCCGAAAGACAAATTTATCGGCCTCAGTGAGGAAGAAGCCGACAAGGTGCACAAGTCGGAAAGAACCAATGACATCCATATGGAGATCGTTGGACTTACTGAGCGGATCATGGCACTGGCAGAGGAAGGCATCGAAATAGATCTTGACCCGCCTTGCGTGGCACTGTTTAAGGCTGCAATAAAGGAAGCAAGGGTAATAAAGCAGCGTTCAAAGGCTGAAATGGAAAGCCATATGAAGAAGGGCAAGTGGTAAAAGTCATTGAATATGTGAAAGTATAGATAAAGGGCAGTCCGGAAATTTAGTGGCTGCCCTTTTTGCGTCGTAAGCGGCTGTATGCCCGTTCGGAATAACATCCGAACATTGCGGGACCGGCATACATCCTGACCGGCACAGCTGGCGGAATATGAAAACGGAACCATTGATGGCAACCTGTTTCTCAGAAAATATTCAGACCAGTTCTCATTTTCGGTCCGGGAGGACAGGATCATAGCAAACAAGGAATACACCAATGATTCTCTGAGGTTTATAACCGGCATCCCCAGCCCTGTTAACAGCGACAACGGCCTGATAATTTATACAGCACAGAAAGCGGAGGATATACCGGGCATCAATTCGGTAATGCACGGGGCCGACGATTACCTTGTGATCGACGGTGAAAAGGCAATAGCCCGGGGCAATAATAAGAACAAGAGCGGGAAATGGTCATTTGGTAAAAATGAATAATATTCATCCGCAGCCAGTATGAAATTTCTTGGAAAAATCGATGACTAAATAAGTATTTTTTTGTATAATTATGAACATGAAAAAATACATGTCAAAATTAGCTTATTGCGGCATTAGAATGGAGAGAAAGTGAACATGAAAAAGATCTATGGAGGAAAAACCAAAGATGTATTTGAGCTTGAAAACGGCAATTACCTTTTGAAGTTCAAGGATGATTGCACAGGCAAGGATGGAGTTTTTGATCCCGGAGAGAATTCTGTAGGTCTGACAATTGAGGGAATCGGCAAAGCCAATCTGCAGACTTCGATCCGTTACTTTGAGCTGTTGAAAAAAGCAGGCATCAAAACCCACTATGTCAGCGCTGATATCGAAAACGCAACAATGGAAGTCCTTCCGGCAAAACCATTCGGAAAAGGACTTGAGGTTATTTGCCGCCTGAAGGCTACTGGAAGCTTTATCCGCAGGTACGGTGCGTACATAGCAGACGGTACGGAGTTGCCGGGCGGTTATGTTGAGACCACTTTGAAAGATGATGCCAAGGGTGATCCTCTGATTACCAGTGAAGGACTTGCTGCACTCGGCATCATGAGCGAAGAGCAGTTCAAAAGCATGAAGGAACAGACATTGAAGATCACCAGGATCGTAGCTGATGATCTGAAGACTATGGGACTTGATCTGTGGGACATCAAGTTTGAATTTGGTTATAACAACGGTGAGGTCATACTGATCGACGAGATCTCCAGCGGCAACATGCGCGTATATAGGGACGGCGAGATCGTACCGCCGGTGGAGCTTACAAGAATCATCAATTCTGCACCGAAGCCTTTCTGATACGCCCCGGTAACCGTTTCCAGAAGACTGGAGCGTTTTGCAGTGACATTATTCAAGGCGGCGAGAGTACACCGAACTCAGGGTATACCTCCCGCCTTATTTATAGCAGAGCAGCAGATACCATTCCAGCCTACGTAAGTTTTGCGTGCTAAGGCTTTCGTTCAGGCAGCGGGCTGTCGCCTGCCTCATTGGTACAATTGCTTATTTGAACTGAAGTATTACACTCTATATAAAAACAACGGAGGATTTTGAAATGGATATCGCGGCCTTTTGGAGAGATACATTGGAGCAAAACCGGACTGCCCTTCATGCTTATTTTACTGATGATGCGAAAATATTCTGGCACTGTTCAAATGAAGAGTTTTCCGTCGATGAATTCAAACGTGCGAATTGCGATTACCCCGGCGAATGGGATGGTACCATCGAACGCATTGAAGAAACAGATGATAAGATCATAACTGTCGTCAATGTATACCCAAAGGATCGGTCTGCGTCATTTCATGTTGTCAGCTTTTTTAAACTGAAAAACGGTCTGATCGAACGACTGGATGAGTATTGGGCAGATGATGCCGAGCCGCCTGAATGGCGCAAGAAAATGAGCATAGGAAAGCCAATCAGGTAAATGTGGATTATATGGATTTGTGGCGAGAATATAAGCAAACAAAAAACCCGCTGTTTCAGCGGGTTTTCGTTTGAAAATATGGTCGGAGTGACTGGACTTGAACCAGCGGCCTCTTGGTCCCGAACCAAGCGCGCTACCAGCTGCGCTACACCCCGAAGTGTTTATTGAAATGGCGCTTTATTATTCTAACACCAAAATCGACTTAATGCAATGGTAAATTTGCAAATTCAGAGCACAAAAAATATTAGGATTTTATCTGGGATCATATGGAATAATGAGTTGAAGCATAATTGCTTGACATAACCCGGAAAAGCATATATCATAGAAAAAACAGAAAATTACAGCTAATGATAGAGGCGCGAAAAGTAAGAGTACATTGCTGCATTGGGCAGAGCAACCGCAGCACTGGAAAGGGCTTTTCGCCGAAGGGTCGTATCCTTGCCTGGGGAGACGATTGCCTGGGTCGCCGGATAATATCCGTCGAACTGCCGCAGATGCGGAGCGCTGTCATTGCCACGATTGAATTTTCGTAGCCATGGACGCATTTCCGTACATGGCTTTTATTTTTATTCATTGGCTTTGTTTTTAGTTTATCTCGAAAAAGTGGGAGGAAGCAAATATGATGAAAAAGTTTTTAGCTGCTATTCTTGTGTGCGCCATGGCGCTGTCTCTGGCAGCCTGCGGCAGCAAATCCGGCGCCGGAGCAAACTCTGTTTTAAAAACCGGCGTACTGCGTGTAGGCATGGAATGTGCGTATGCACCGTATAACTGGACTCAGTCTGATGACTCCAACGGCGCTGTACCGATTTTCAACAGCAGCGATTATGCCAATGGCTATGATGTTATGATGGCTAAGAAAATATGTGAAGCGAACAACTGGAAGCTCGAAGTACATAAGCTTGACTGGGACTCCATTCCGATTGCAGTGCAGTCCGGTGAGATCGATGCTGGTATCTGCGGTCAGTCCATAACCGCAGAACGCATGGAAACAGTCGACTTTACAATACCTTATTACTATGCATCCATAGTGACACTGGTAAAGGCAGACGGACCATATGCAAACGCAAAAGGTATTTCCGATTTGGAAGGAGCGATCTGTACTTCGCAAATCAACACAGTCTGGTATGATGTATGTCTGCCGCAGATCAAAAACGCGAAGATACAGCCAGCTCAGGAAACAGCACCTGCAATGCTAGTTGCACTTGAAGCCGGTGCTGTCGATCTGGTTTGTACTGATTATCCGACCGCTCTGGCGGCTGTGGTCGCATACCCCGACCTGAAGCTTCTGGATTTTACCGATACCGAAGATAACTACAAGGTATCCGAAGAAGAGATCAATATCGGCATAAGCTGCATGAAGGGCAATACCGAACTGGTCAAGACTATCAATAAAGTATTGGAAACAATGACAAAGGAAGATTATGAAGCAATGATGGAGGATGCTATTGCCATTCAGCCGTTATCTGAGTAAAAATGATCAGATTATGAGAGTGGATATATGCTCCGCTCTCATTTTGTTTTTCGATTGAAGTTAGCTTTCTGCCTCAGACAGTTATGCTTCAGAAAGGAGTTCTTTCATTATGACGAGCAGTCTGCCAAACGATTTTTTAGGAAGAATAATCTTTTTGATTACAAATTACAGCAGTTCATTTCTGCGCGGTGCCGCTACTACGATTGCAATTGCATTGGTCGGTACAGCAGTCGGCTGCCTGATTGGCTTTGTTGTCGGTATAATACAAACGATTCCAATCCATCCGAATGACTCGAAGGTTAAGAAATTTCTGCTGGGATTTGTGAATGTGATTCTAAAAATCTATGTTGAAGTTTTCCGCGGAACACCTATGATAGTGCAGGCAATGTTTATTTATTATGGTGCGATGATGTACCTGCAAATAAATATGGGTATGTGGTTTGCGGCCTTCTTTATCGTATCGATCAATACCGGTGCTTATATGGCTGAAACCGTACGCGGAGGCATCATTTCAGTTGACTGGGGACAGACCGAGGGAGCAATGGCAATTGGCATGACACATTTTCAGACAATGCTGTATGTCGTCTTCCCGCAGACGCTGCGCAATATTATCCCGCAGATCGGCAATAATCTGATAATCAATATCAAGGACTCCTCCGTGCTGAGCGTCATCGGTACAGTTGAGCTGTTCTACGCTGCAAAACAGACGGCGGGAGCCTACTACTGGTATTTTGAAAGCATGACCGTTGCAATGGTTGTTTATCTTGCAATGACGCTGCTTACTTCGTTCCTGCTGCGCAAGTGGGAGAAAAAACTGGACGGTTCCGCTGTCTTCGATCTGGCGACCACTGACACCCTGGCACATACCAGTGGAATGCTGCACGCACCGTCAAGAAGGAACAGGAGGGTATAAGAATGAGTGATGAGATCATCAAGGTAAGCCACTTGGGAAAGACCTTCGGAAAAAATGTTGTGCTGAGAGATATTGATTTTACAGTATCAAAGGGTGATGTGACTTCCATCATAGGATCTTCCGGTTCGGGTAAATCGACCCTGCTGCGCTGCATTAATCTGCTGGAGACACCTACATCCGGCGAGATACTTTACCATGGTGTACCTATTAATGGTAAAAGCTTTAATGCTTCGGAATATCGGACACATGTCGGTATGGTTTTTCAATCCTTTAATCTGTTCAATAATATGTCGGTTCTCGACAACTGTGTTGTCGGGCAGACAAAGGTACTGAAAAAGAGAAAAGAAGACGCGGTTGCCAATGCGATGAAATATCTTGAAAAGGTAGGAATGGCACCGTATATCAACGCAAAGCCGCACCAGCTGTCGGGCGGACAGAAGCAGCGTGTTGCGATTGCACGTGCCCTTGCGATGGATCCGGAGGTACTGCTGTTTGACGAGCCGACCTCGGCCCTCGACCCGGAAATGGTCGGTGAGGTGCTTGAAGTTATGCGCAGTCTTGCCCGCGAGGGAATGACAATGATCGTTGTAACTCATGAAATGGCATTTGCGCGAGATGTCAGCAATCATGTTGTCTTCATGTCGGAAGGAGTTATATGCGAGGAAGGGTCTCCGGATGAAATCTTTGAACGTCCTAAGAATGCAAGGACAAGGGAATTCCTTTCACGCTTCACGCAGAGCCAGGGGCTTGCACTTACATCCTGATATATAAAATTGTTGGTTCCGGGCCATGCGGCGGCTGCCTGGCTGCCGGTTCAGGTTCAGTCATTACGGACATACAGGAGTGTCCTTGCAGGATCAGGTATCCTTCAGGGACACTCTTTTAATTTTTTATCATCATTCCGAATTCCACTGATTGACGGCACTCAGCTATATGTTGCGCTGTTACGCATGTTGGTTGGGTCAGTATTTTCCTTGATATTACACCATTGCATTTTTCTTGTTTTGACTTTGTCTGCATTACGATACTAAAATATGATAAGATGAAAGAGATTTGTACTGCGGCATCTTGTTGTACATATCCTGATGCCTGATAAGTCTTTTTTATTTAGTTTAGCCTGCAGGATGATTAACTGTATGAGACTGTTTAAGAAAATTGACTCATCGGCTTTGTTCCTCATTATGGAGGGCATTGTCTACACAATGGTACTGAACCTTTACAATCCGTTTACCCAGATTTTTGCAAAAAGAATGGGTGGCGGAGATATACATATAACGATGATAAATTCGATCCCTCCTCTGGTGGCAATTTTCGCACTGTTGCCCGGCGGAATACTGATAGAGCGTCTGAACAGGAAGAAAAAAACGGTTATGCTGATGCTGGCGGCAATGAGTGTATTCTTCGCTTCCATCGCACTTGTCCCGACAATTCCCCATGAAGCTAAGGTGATTGTCTTTGTTATTCTTCTTGGACTGATGAACTGCCCGGGTTCATTGTATCTCAGCACATGGCAGTCTTATTTTGCAGACAATTTCGAGGGGTCTTATGCCAGCAGGGTATACACGATCAGAAGCAAGTACAGCACTTTTTTCGGACTTATAACCGTCCTGGTGACCGGACTTCTGCTTTCCAGCATACCAAAGTCTGATGAGGAGAGACTGGTCCTTTATCAGATTTTCTACGGCGCATGCTTTCTTCTGACGCTGCTTCAGATTTTTCTGTTTTTTAAAGTAAAAGGAAGGCAGGAAAGTCCTGCTGCGGTAAGAAAAGCAGAAGGTAAGACCGGTAAAGGAAAGATATTCAGCAAAGAGGATTTTGCAGGCTTGTTCAAAAACAAGCCGTTTCTTGTGTTCTGCCTGTGCGGGTTCGTGTTTCACCTGTCCTGGCAGATGGGATGGCCGCTGATCTTTATATACAACACCGACTATGCAAACCTTGGTGAACTGCAGTTGAGTCTGATAAATGTAGCTTCGGGCCTGACGCAGTTTTTGTCATTCACGCTCTGGAACAAGGTGATAGACAAAAGGGGCAGCAGCTTTGTGATCACATTGGGTGCCGCGGAACTT
>Ga0134092_1001257_pt1 | contig 22589 bp, 16 predicted proteins | sample 3_6taG_FD_94454 | JGI IMG/M metagenome (GOLD analysis project Ga0134092, IMG submission 94454) | Switchgrass degrading microbial communities from high solid loading bioreactors in New Hampshire, USA - 3_6_20_6_A3 metaG | ecosystem: Engineered > Bioreactor > Semi-continuous > Anaerobic >... | reverse complement strand
TTTTCATGCTATATATGGAACATATCGTATGTGTTGAAATTAGCCTCGAAGCTGAAAAAAGTACTGCCCCGTTCAGTAATAATCCTCGGAGGACCGGAAGTATCCTTTGAGCCTGAAAAGATAATGACTGAAAATAAATTTGTGGATTATATTCTGTGCGGGGAAGGGGAAATAAGTTTCAGGAAGCTATTATGCAGCTTAAGCGGAAGCAGTAATAATATGAGTGAAATACATGACTGTGATAACGGCGGCAAAGACGACAACCGGCTTGGCCAAATAGAAGGCTTATGCCGGAGGCAGGGTGATGATATTATATATGACGGCAAATACTGCCTTATTGATAATCTTGATTCTATCCCATCTCCCTATACGGACGAAATGCTTGCTGCATTGGGCAATAGGATAGTATATTATGAGGCCTCCAGGGGTTGCCCCTTTTCATGTACATATTGCATATCGTCCACCTTCGACGGGGTGAGGTATTTTTCCCTTGACAGGGTAAAGAGCGACATTTCCCGGCTGATAAATGCAGGGGTAAAACAGGTCAAATTCGTGGACAGGACTTTCAATGCCAACAGGGCAAGGGCAAAGGAAATAATCAGGTACATAATTGAAAACGGCAAAGGAGATACCAATTTCCATTTCGAAGCAGCAGGAGACCTGTTTGATGATGAGATGCTTGATATTCTTTCCACGGCAAAAGAAGGTTTAATCCAGTTTGAAATAGGGGTGCAAACCGTAAATGAGAAAACATTCTGCGAAATTAAAAGGAAGACCGATGTTGAAAAGATATTTAAAAATGTAAGACGGCTGAAATCCTTCGGGAATATTCACCTGCACCTGGATCTGATTGCAGGACTTCCCTTTGAAGACTACAAATCCCTGCAGGATTCTTTTAATACTGTTTACCGCTTAAGGCCCCATCAACTCCAGCTGGGCTTCCTGAAAATGCTGAAAGGATCAGAGATAAGAGCAAGGGCTGAAAATCACGGGTATGTTTTCAGCGACTACCCGCCCTATGAGGTGTTTTGCAACAGGTATATAAATTTTGACGAGATGACGGAATTTAAGGGAATTGAGGAAATATTCGAAAGGTACTACAATTCCGGAAGATTTACCTGTTCTCTTGATTACGTAATAAGCAGGTATTTTGATTCCCCTTTTCAATTTTACAGGGAATTCTACCTGTATAACTTGAAAGAGGGCTATCTTGACAGGTCAATTCCGGGAAAAAAACTGTATACGGTTTTTTATGATTTTATGAAAAATATAGTATCCGGGCAGGAACTGGAGATCATAAATGATATGCTGAAATTCGACTATTTGTCCACCAATAACACCGGTGACCTGCCGGATGGATTAGTCAGCCAGGCTGCTGACAGGGAAATGAAAGACAGGCAGTATGAATTTTTAAAGGACGAAAGAAACAGGGCCGTGTATTTGCCTGACCACAGGGATATGGAACTAAAGCAGCTTATAAGGTATATAAGATTTGAAACGTTTAGCTATGATATAGCTGATTTTGCCCCGCATGAAGAAGGGCATGAGAAAAGGTATGAGCAAGGATATGAACTGAAAAGTAAGCAGGAGGAAAAGTATAATAATGCAATAGAAATAAAAAAGAAACCTACGGTTATATTGTTCAATTATTTGCAGAAAAACAGGGTAACCGGGATATATGCATATTCCAGAGTTGATTTATTATAAATGATTAATTATAAATATCACGTTATAAGTTATAAGTATCATACCTATGATAAGATTCCTATGATATGATAAGATAAATTTATTAACATGAACATTCAAGCACCATTGCAGAAGAAGATTTAGGAAAGATTATGCCTGCCGGGTTTAATATCATATCTAATGCCCGTTATTATATTACCATTTTCCAACAAAAAGAACAAAAAATATAAAAATACCAATAATTTTCATGTAAAATATTGTAATTTATTAGATTATATGGTAGAATTATACTGTAAAACAAAACTTTGGTTTAAATAACTCTCTTAGTTTATATTTTAGTTATTTGATATCAAGCTATTAAGAAGATGTATTACTTTTAAGGCAAATGAGTTACTTTTTAGAGTTATTTTATAAGTAAAGGGGTTTTTGTCTTGGATAGCGTATTATTAAAAAATAGGTTAAATCACAATCAAAAAGCTGTTCTTTTTGGAAATGTAATCGGCAATGAAAAAGGAAGTTTCACTATAGAGGCGGTTTTAGTTGTTTCGGTTGTTTTCATCCTGCTTATTTTTACCGTATTAACACCCTTTAGGTTATATTCCGTTACATACAACCAGGTAATGGCGGATCTGGCGGCACAGAGAGGTGCGGCGGTTTGGAATAGTGAAAACAGGGATATTGATACCGGCAAAAAGTACGGCCAACCCTCTGCTTTATACTGGCGTATATATGACGGCAAGAAAGATGTGAAGGTCGGTAAAATAAAAGAATGGCTGCTTTCCAGATTAACAAGTAACCCGGTAATTTCGCGAAATTTGATGAAAGATGTAAATGATATGAATGATATAAGTAAGGCAGAGGAAATATGGGTAAAAGTTAGCCTTAGAGATTTAATTATATTTAAGACACTTGAGATAGAAGCCGGAGGGAATTTCCCTGGGAAAACCGTATATGCACGCTCATGTTTGACAGAACCTGCGGAATTTATCCGCAATGCGGACTTTGCTGCTGAAGCTGCTGCAAAGATGGAGAGTTACTTTCCCCAAATAAAAAACACCAGTGAGAAAATCGGGGAGATCATTGAAGGTATTATGCAGGATATAAAAAGCAGGGCAGATGAAGGTTGGTGACCATGGGAATAAGGAAAAATGACAGCGGCCAGATTGCCGTTTTTATGGCAATAGTTTTTTTATCCGTAATTATTTTGATTGGTATTGTCATTGACTTATCAAGAATAATAACCGCTGAATCCCATATAAGAAAAAGTGTTGAGAATGCTGCCAGGTCAGCCCTGGCCTTGTTTAACAGCAGGCTTAAGGAAGATTACGGCCTTTTTGCCATTGGGAAGCCCGGCGGGAACGGTTTGGAGGAAGAAGTAAGGCATTACATAAACATGAATCTCTCTTCCGGTGAAGAGGGATTGGATTTTTATGGCTTCAGGCTGGAGAATGTCAAGGTCACACCACTGTTTAACCTGACAGACAACGAAACGGTGAAGAGGCAGATACTGGAATATATGAAGTACAGGGTGCCTGAAAGTGCTGTGGAAGGCGTCCTGAAAAATATCGGCCTGCTAAAAGAAGCAGGGAAGATGTCTCAAATATATGAAAGGAAAACAAGCATAGATGAAACTCTGGGGGAGTTGGAGGATATACAACAGAGCTTAAAGACGAATATAAGCGGGATTGGAGAATTCAACAGGGATGGAACCAGGGATTCCTTGATATCGGAGTATGCCGGCCTGATAAATGAGATGAAGGAATATATAATTGGGAATTTAAAGGAAGAATCTAAAAGAGATGATGATGATGAAGGATATTATAAAGAAGATGATGGAGATAATGATGAGGAAAACAATGGAATAACATATAATGTTTATGCCCTGAAGGAAAAAATCAGGGAAATCTACCATGAACTTGCGGAAAAGCATACGGAAGCATATATGGAACTAAACGGAAGGGCTGCGGAGAATGCGTATAAATTACTGGAACTGAGCAGTGCTGTAAGAAACGCCATAAATGAATTAAGAAATCATGTAAATGAAAATTATATAAATTATATAAATGATACAAATAACAGGGATAATATGGAAAACGACGGCAAAGAATGGGAGGGGCCGAATTCCTATTACCGGGATTTCTTAAATACCCTATTGCAGGAATTGGATGAAATGATGATTCTAATTCCCGATGAAGAGGATATAAAGGAAATGGCAGAAATTTTTGAAAACAATATCATGTATCTTGAGGAATGTTTAATCAGCCTGAAGGATATACAGTCAAGGATTGAAAGGGATGATATTTCGGTATTAACCGAAAATGAAATAGTTGAAAAGCTCTGCAAAATTAGTTCCCTTTATGAAAAGATTCATTATAATCACAATGCCGGCAATGATAGCAATAATTACAATGATAACAATGATTACGGTATGACACCGCCAGAAAGCTGGGTTGTGGATCCACGGGATGTTGTAAAGGAAATTGCGGCCCGGATTTTAAGAAAGGATGGGGAAAAGGGGCCGGATATGGTTGATGCCGGGATTGATACGAATGAACTGCCGTCAAGAAAAAAAGTCATGGACGGGCAATTTGAAGAGAATGATGAAGCTGAATATAAGGGCAAACTTGAAGAGCTTGAAAAGGAGATTGATTTTATAGACAAAACTGCCGGCTTTTCAAAAAGGGCCATGGACTTCATAACATCCATCGGTAGTGTTTTTTCGAAATCTTTTGACAAGATGAGAGATAAAGTATATTTAATCGAGTATGTAACAAGAACTTTTAAAAACCAATTGAATGCTGAAAAGAACCAGTTAAATGCAGGGACAGTCGAAAGGCAGTCATTTTATAATGCCGAGGTGGAATACATACTGAACGGGGATACTTCGGAAGACATAAATATATTAAAAACCAGGGGACAGATTCTCCTGATAAGGTTTGGTTTAAATACATTGCACGTATACAGTGATGCCGAAAAAAGACAGCAAGCTTACGCAATAGCTACTGCACTGGCAGGATGGTGGACGGGAGGAGCCGGAATACCCATTATCAGCAACCTTATCATGTGTGCATGGGGCATGGGCGAAGCCATATTGGACCTCCAGGACCTGGTATCAGGAAAAGCGGTAGCCCTGTATAAAACAAGAGAAGACTGGAAGCTGGACCTTGATGCTGAATCCTTAGAGTTAATCCGGAAAAAGGGAGAAGGTTCGGAAGGCAGTAAGGAAGGCAGCAATTCAACAGGTAGCAATTCGGAAAGCGGCCGGAACAAGGAGGGCCTGTTTGATTTAAAATACGATGACTACTTGAAAATACTGCTTGTGCTGAAAAATACGGAGGAAATACTGGGAAGAATACAGGATCTCGTTGAAATAAATACAGCCAAATCAAGAAGCGGCTTTAAAATGGGCAATGCATATGCCGGTATAAGGATTGAAGCCGAAGTTTCCATGAAGTATTTGTTTTTAACCCGAAGCTTTATGCCAAGGCAAATGCAAACACCTGACGGAAGACATGTATTTAGGGTGGTTGTTTATGAAGAGTATTAATAATTATTGGAATAGGGCATACGACAGGGGTTCAATAACACTGGAAGCTACCATTGTCATGGCTTTTTTCCTTTGCATTGCCCTTTCCTTAACCTTCTTTATAAAAATAGCCTATACCCATGAAATTATCCAGCACGCGCTTAATCAAACGGCAAATGACCTGGCCCAGCTATGCTATATATATCATTTGAGCGGGGCTGATGACCTTGCAAAACAAATAGAAAATGAGTTTTCTAAAGACAATATGGAAGAATTGGACAGGCTGCTGGCAGAGTATGTGCCTGAAGAACTGCATGATGAAGTTTACCCGCTTATAGAAACAGCAAAGGGAATATATAATGGAGATTTTGACATGCTATGCGCAAGCCTGATTAAAGAATATATGAAAAAATATTTAACAGGCCCGGGGATGAAAGACCCGGAAGAAAAATTAAGGGCCCTTAATATTTTAGGCGGTATTAACGGCCTTGACATGAGCATGTCAGGTATTCTTGCAAATGAAAGGAAGGACATTGACCTTGTTGTAAAATATAAGATGGATATACCTGTTCCTGTCAGGCTATTCCCGCCTTTATGTTTTGAGCAAAGGGCAACCGTAAGGGCCTGGCTGTACGGGGATGAAGATAAAGAGAGGAAGGATAATACGGAAGAGATTTGGAATTTGGGCAACTTTGAGAGGGGAAGGAAAATAAGAGAAATATTCGGGGCAAATCTTCCGTTTAATTTTCCAGTGATAGCCCGGTTTGTCCTTGATTCCGGCACGGCTTCCATGATCAAAAGCATGGATTTGACGGCAAAGACTTACCAGGAGCCTGAGGCAGTGGTGATGAAAATACAATCATATATAGATGAACTGGCGGCTTATGAAGGACAGGATGAACCCTGGGGGCGGGATGGCATAGTAATAAGGAAAGAAGATATAAAGAGAAGGGAATTGATACTTGTAATACCGGGAAACCCTATAGACGACAATATCACCAAGGCCCTGGAAATGTGCAAAACTTACGCAGGAAGCAAAAACGTTATATTAAGGATCGAAAAATACGGATATAAAAATATAACTTAAAATAATACGCCGGGTATTGCTTCCATGAAATTTACATCGGATGTTTTTATATTGTTCCGGGAACAGGAACCGGTAAATGCAATAATTGCAACTGCAACAAAAATAAAAGCAAACTTTTTTTCATATAAATAATACCTCCGAACCGAAAATCAGTTAAGTAACCAAATATGATAATTATAGAAAAAATATAATGAATTTCTAATAATTGCTAGCGATAACAATTATAAACTAGAAAATCGATGATTTTCAGGAAAGATTTTTCCTTGTTGACGAAGTTCCGGTTTTTTGATAAAATTTAACATATATTTTAATATCATATCAAATTAATATCCTGTCTTTGAGATGAGGACAGAAGAGATGAGTAGAGGGGGAGAAGAGAAGTATGAGAAAAAATGATATTACCAAAGTTATTCTTAATGACAACGATATCCCAAAGCAGTGGTACAATATCCTGGCAGATATGCCTAACAAGCCGGCTCCGTATTATAATCCGCAAACAGGGAAAATAGCATCCCCTGACGATATGTCGGCCATATTCCCTAAGGAATTGATAATGCAGGAAGTTTCCACGGAAAGATGGATAGACATTCCGGAGGAAGTTAGGCGAATGTATGCCCAGTGGAGGCCCACACCTTTATACAGGGCAAGAAATCTTGAAAAATTGCTGGATACCCCTGCCAGGATTTATTATAAGTATGAAGGTTCAAATGCCACGGGAAGCCATAAATTAAACACGGCTTTACCCCAGGCATATTATAATAAGATTTCAGGCATAAAAAGGCTTACCACCGAAACGGGGGCGGGCCAGTGGGGCAGCGCGTTGAGCCTTGCATGCAGTTATTTCGGCCTGGAGTGCACTGTTTATATGGTTAAGGTAAGCTATGAGCAAAAGCCGTACAGACGTTCCTTCATGCAAACTTTTGGTGCAAAAGTAATCCCAAGCCCCAGCAACCTGACAAACAGCGGCAGGGAAATCCTTAAGAATGACCCAAATTCATCAGGAAGCCTTGGAATTGCGATCAGCGAAGCTGTTGAAGATGCCGTGACCCACGATGATACCAACTATTCCCTTGGAAGCGTATTGAACCATGTATGCCTTCACCAGACCATAATCGGGCTGGAGGCCAAGAAGCAGATGGAAATGATTGATGAATACCCCGATGTCATATTCGCCTGCTGCGGCGGAGGAAGCAACTTTGCAGGCATAACCTTCCCCTTCTTGATGGATAAATTCCAGGGAAGAAAACTGAGGGCGGTAGCGGTGGAACCGGCAGCATGTCCAAGCCTTACCAAAGGGGTTTTTGCCTTTGATTACGGCGATACTGCTAAAATGGCGCCGATAGTAAAAATGTATACCCTTGGGCATGATTTTGTTCCACCGGGAATACATGCGGGAGGTTTGAGGTATCACGGGGCCTCCGCCATAGTAAGCCAGCTTTACCATGATGGAATAATTGAAGCTGTGGCTTATGGACAGAAATCAGTTTTTGACGCTGCCGTTACATTTGCAAAGGCAGAGGGAATAATTCCTGCTCCTGAATCATCCCATGCCATAAGGGCAGCAATAGATGAGGCCTTAAGGGCTAAGGAGGCAGGGGAAGCAAAAGTTATACTTTTCAACCTGAGCGGGCACGGGTATTTTGACATGTCGGCATATGATTATTATTTCAGCGGCCGGATGGAAGATGTAAGTTATTCCGAGGAAAGCGTGAAAGAAAGCATAAAGAATCTGCCAAAGGTCGAACAGGAGGGCTAATTAAAAGAAAAGGAGCTAATTCAAATACTAATTCAAATACTAATTCAAATACTAATTAAAAAAAATAGTTAATTTTAAGTTGATAATTATAAAAGCAAATACTAAAGAGTAAATACTAAAATGGTATCCTTTATCATGATTTAAAGGATACCATTTGTATTATATACAACCTTATTTATATAATTATAATATAGTAATACATAGAATTAGAATAAATATATAGCCCAAATGCCGATGTTATTGAGACCTAAAAGTTTATGTTGCCTGGCTTATCCTCATTTCCATCCAGTCAAGCCCTATCCAGTCGTTACTGCCGGTGTTTGAAGTATTGACAATAACAATCCTGTTATTTCTCCTCAGGTTGGGTACATTAAAAGTTAAGGAGCTCCAGTTTGTAAATCTTCCGCCTGCAGGTCTCCCGTGTTCGAGGCGAAGACGCCCGGTATGAACAGTGGTGCCGTTTATGCTTATAGTTGCGGAATACCTGTCTACAGCCACCGATGAATGGTCATCAAGCACAGCACGAATAACAAGCTGTGCCCTTAGATTCCCGGTCAATAGTAAAATAGCGGGAACACTGAAAGTCCATACCCCCCTGTTTCCGGTATACAAAATGTCAGCATTGCCACTGGGGTTGCCATAATTAGGATATCCTGTTAGTTCCTTAAAGAGAACAATTGTAGCCACTTCAGGATTATTGCTCAATACCGGAGGTGGGTCAGTGGTTATGCCCTCCATTGTCAGCTCCTCTTCTTCCTGGATATCTTCAAGCTCCGGCAAAGGCATATGCACATTAGGCAGGTTATCTATATCAAAAGACTCCATCATGCCTGTACCTGGAAGCATATGAATTCCTTGCGGGTGCTGCAGTTGCTGGAATTGAGGCATGTAAACCGGATACATGTGTCCCGGCATTACTTGTCCCGGAAGCATTTGCCCTGGCATCATCTGTCCCGGAAGCATCTGATCCGGCTGCTGATAACCGTTCATTCCTGAAGGACTCTTGTACATGAATGGACACCAGTTATAAGGCATCATAAATTTCATCCTCCTTTAGACACTAAATAAAATGTTTGTATTCTTATGTAAAAAATCAAAAAAGAATTTCTCACATGTTCCTCATACATAATATTCCTAGAGGAATTTTTATGTCACTAAAAGGCATTTATAAAATTATATAAACCGGGTTTGGAACATCGAAATTTGAATTGTTTTTCCATCATTTATGCTATATAATTATACACACCGCTTTTTGTTACACTGTATATTAATATGGAGTTACGCAATATATTAGCATGATTATTAGCACAAAATGATGCGCTGATTGGTTTGTTATGTTGATTAGATTGGGTATTTCGGGAAAAAATAATATAGAAATTACAGTGAAATAGCATAAGAAAATGAAGAATAACATCCGTAAAGCCATAAAAAAACTGGGTAATCGGATGAAAAGATAAGAAAGGAGATATACCATATGAGTGCTGAATTGAAATACCACATAAAGGACATATCCCTTGCGCCTAAGGGAAAACTGAGGATAGAATGGGCAGAACAGCAAATGCCTGTCTTGAAACTGATAAAAGAAAGGTTTGCAAAGGAAAAGCCTCTTCTCGGAAAGAAAATATCCTGCTGTTTACATGTAACCACCGAAACCGCCAACCTGGTAAGGACATTAAAGGAAGGCGGAGCTGACGTGGTTTTGTGTGCATCAAACCCCCTTTCCACCCAGGATGATGTGGCCGCGTCCCTTGTTGCGGATTATGGAATACCCGTATTTGCCATAAAGGGGGAGGACAGGGATACTTACTATGACCATCTTAAAGCTGCCATTGAACACCGGCCTGATATTACACAGGATGACGGGGCTGACCTGGTGGGTCTGCTTCATAGCAGCTACAGGGAGACTGTGCTGAAAAATGTGATTGGAGGAACTGAAGAAACGACGACAGGTGTTATAAGGCTGAGAAGCATGGAAAAGGATAAAGCCCTCCAGTTTCCTGTCATAGCCGTTAATGAATCCATGACAAAACACTTATTTGACAACCGCTATGGAACAGGGCAGAGTACAATAGACGGCTTGCTCAGGGCAACAAACATACTTGTATGCGGGAAAAATTTTGTAGTATGCGGCTACGGATGGTGCGGAAAAGGCGTTGCCATGAGGGCAAAGGGCATGGGAGCAAACGTAATTGTTACCGAGGTTGACCCTGTTAAGGCTATTGAAGCTGTCATGGACGGCTTCCAGGTTATGAAGCTTGAACAGGCCATGCCAATTGCCGATATAGTCATTACGGTGACAGGAAATCTTAACGTGGTTGATAAGCATCATTTTAAACTTGCAAAGGACGGGGCCATTTTTGCAAATTCAGGCCATTTTAATGATGAAATTAACATTCCGGCACTGGAGGAACTGTCAGTTTCGAAGAGAACGGTCAGGGATTTTGTTGAAGAATACACGTTGAAAAACGGAAAGAAGGTATACCTGCTTGCAGAGGGAAGGCTTTTAAATCTTTCTGCTGCTGAAGGACACCCTGCCGTGGTTATGGATATGAGCTTCGCGAATCAGGCCCTCGGAGCTGAATATATCGCCAAGAATGCAGGAAAGCTTGATAAGAAGGTATATGTACTTCCCGAACACATTGATAAGGAGATAGCAAGATTAAAGCTTCTTTCCATGGGAATTGAAATAGATGAGCTGACAGAGGAGCAAAAGGAATATTTGTCTTCATGGCAGAGCGGGACATAATACTGGGCTGATATAAGAATGGCATAATAGGAACATAAAACCGGGATAAGAAAAGGCAGGTATAACACATAAGCGGGATTGGAAGCCTTATTGAAAATAAGGATATGTAATTATATAATGAGATTAGCATGTTTTAACGGGAGGTATTATTAATGATAAACTTTGATTTTTTAAGTCCGACCAAGATTATTTTCGGAAGAGGAACGGAGAGCCGTGTAGGTGAAGAAACGGCTAAATACGGAAAAAAGGTGCTTTTCCTTTATGGCGGGGGAAGCATTAAGAAAACAGGGCTTTATGATAAGGTGGTACAATCCTTGAGAGAATCAGGGGTTGAGTTTATAGAACTTTACGGAGTGCAGCCGAATCCAAGGCTTAGCCTTGTAAAGGAAGGAATTAAAATTTGCAGAGAGAAGGGAATTGAATTCATCCTTGCTGTTGGCGGAGGAAGCGTAATTGACACTGCAAAGGCTATAGGCGTAGGAGTACCCTATGATGGCGATGTATGGGATTTCTATGTTGGAAAAGCTGTGCCTGTCAAGAGCCTTCCTGTGGGTGTAGTACTTACCATAGCCGCTGCGGGAAGCGAAGCAAGCAAAAGCTCCGTTATCACCAATGAGGATGGCTGGTATAAGAGAGGCCTGAATGTTGAGGTTATAAGGCCTAAATTTGCCATTATGAATCCCGAGCTTACATTTACACTGCCGCCTTACCAGACTGCTTGCGGTACCGCGGATATTATGGCTCACATAATGGAAAGGTATTTTACAAATACACCTAATGTTGAACTCACAGACAGGTTATGTGAAGGAGCCCTTAAAACAGTAATAAATAATACCCTGATAGCATTGGAAGAGCCGGATAACTATGATGCAAGGGCTGAAATCATGTGGGCAGGAACACTTGCACATAACGATCTTTTAAGCACAGGCAGAATTGGGGATTGGACATCCCACCAAATTGAACATGAGTTGAGCGGTATATACGATATTGCCCATGGAGCAGGACTTGCCATCGTGTTCCCGGCATGGATGAAGTATGTTTATAAGCATAACATAAGCAGGTTTGCCCAGTTTGCAACAAGGGTATGGAATGTGGATTATTGTTTCGAATGTCCTGAAAAGACTGCATTGGAGGGTATAAACAGGTTGCAGGAATACTTCAGGAGAATTGGACTTCCCACAACATTAAAAGAGGCAGGAATACCTGACGACAGGCTGGAAGAAATGGCTAGCAAGTGCAGGATGACAAACGGCAATACTGTTGGAAAACTTGTTGAGTTAACAAGGGAAGATGTTTTGAATATACTTAAGCTTGCAAGAGAGTAAGCAGGCAAAAGAGACAATGGATAACATAAAACAATAGATAAATAGAGATATTGATATATTGAAACAGAAAAAACAGACATTTAAATAACATATAAATATAATGAAATGTAAGATATATGTAAGATTAGTATGTAAGGTTAGTATGTAAGATAGTAAGGATATAAAGATAAAGAAGTAAGATAAGGATAATAGGAATATCAGGATAAATGAAATATCATTGAAAACAGGGGGAATAAATGTATTTATGTTTGCAATAAGGAAAGTAAAAAGAATTGCGGTTTTCATTGCGCTCATACTGGTAATATCGCTACAAACCAGGGCATCCGGCTTATCCCTGTTTTCCAATGATAGAAAAAAAGCAAAGGATCTTGTGGATTTCAAATTTAATATGTCGTACATACATTATAGTGACAAGCAATCCTACATAAATTATGTTGATAATACCAAAGGTGCACTAAGTGAAGTGGCACCGGGATATTTCAAATTAAGCAGCACGGGCTCTTTAATTATATCATCCACCATTGATAAGAATTTTATAGATGAAATGCATAAAAGGGGAATTAAAGTAGTTCCCTATCTAAGCAACGACTGGGACAGGACTTCCGGAAGGCTGGCATTAAGCAAAAGGCATACGCTTTCCACTGATATTGCCGAAGCTGTTCAAAAATACAACCTGGACGGGGTTAACGTTGATTTGGAGAATCTAACGGAAGATGACAGGGAAAGGTATGTTGACTTTATCAGGTTATTGAGGAAAAAGCTTACCTGGGATAAAACCATAGCCGTGGCTGTTGCTGCCAATCCAAAAGGATTGACCACCGGTTGGCATGGTTCCTATGACTATGAAGAACTTGCGAAATATTGCGACTATCTGATGATCATGACTTATGATGAGCATTATTCAGGCGGGTCAGCGGGTCCTGTAGCAAGTATTAATTTCGTTGAAAAATCAATTCAATATGCCCTGGAAAGGGTGCCAAAAGAAAAAATCGTGCTGGGAATACCGTTTTACGGGAGAATATGGAGAAGCGGCGGAGGACTGAGCGGGCAGGGTATTAGCCTTAAAGTGGCTGAAAACCTGATAGCCAATTATGGCGGCAACGTGATGTTTAGCAATGTCTATCTTTCCCCAAAGGCGACAATAACAATAAAAACGGGAAGCAAGAAGCCGGTTGTAAACGGTAAGACACTTAGCGCCGGTACATATACAATCTGGTATGAAAACGAACAGTCCATAAAGTATAAACTGAATCTTGTCAAAAAATACGATCTTAAAGGAACGGGGAGCTGGAGCCTGGGTCAGGAACCTTCAAACGTGTGGGATTATTATAATTTATGGCTTAACGGCCAATATTATGAGGATTGCGAGGGGCACTGGGCGCAAAAATACATTATCTTTGCCTTGAACAACGGCTGGCTGGAACCTGAGGACAAATCCGAATTTGCTCCAGACAAACCTGTAACCCGTGCAGAGGCAGTAGTTGCCATTATAAGGGCACTTCAGCTGGAAGATGACAAGCAAGCAGCATTGGGAGATAATACTAAGTTCAGTGATATATCCGGCCACTGGGCCGAGAAAGAAATACTGAGTGCGTTGAACCATAGAATAGTTGCCGGAAACGGTGGAGGTGCCTTTTTACCTGATAAACCCGTTACCCGTGAAGAAATTGCCGTTATGATGGATAGGGCAATTTCGTCGGGAAGAGTGCTGGCAGTAAATCAGAGCAGGGGAGAATATCTGGCTTCTTCCCTGGACGAAGCCGCATCCGTATCCTATAACGATGTGAACCTGGAATTGTGCGCATGGTCCTACAGTTCAATTATGAGAATGGCCCAGATAGGTTTATTTGCAAACATAAGCGACGGTGATAGATTCAATCCTAAAAAAGAAATAAGCAAGGCAGAAATGGCGGCTTTGCTGTACAATATATATAGAAGTAATTGATGAAGTTTAATTAATATTTGGATTTAATTAATTTAGGTTATAGTGTAAAGTTTATTGTTGAATTAGTTAATTAGTTTTAATTAGTTTAATTAATTCAATTAACGCAGATTAGTTAACATAATTTTAAAACTCTTACTGCGATATAATATAATAAATATAGTTATTATCCCGCCTAACAGTTTACATAATTTACTCATTGAATTAACTGGCCCAATTCTGTATCATAAACACAGGGGGTACAGAATTGTGCGAGTGAGGTCAAATAATAATCTTTTTAAAATGAAATATAAGTTAATTTCGCGCAAGTCACATAAGCAGTCTTTTTATAAGCTATTTTTGGGACTGTTCATCATAGCATTTATATTTTCCTGTAATGATGTTTTGCTTTCTGCTGAATCGGGGGCAGGAACAAAATTCAACATGTCATATGTTTATTTTGGAAGTCCCGTAAATTATACAAGCTATGTGGACAGCACTAAAGGCTCATTAAATGAAATATCGCCGAATTATTTCAACCTGAAAGGCGATGGAAGTTTGAGCATTTCATCTTCCATAAATTCGGATTTTATTGATGAAATGCATGAAAGGGGCATCAGAGTTGTACCCTTTTTAAGCAACCATTGGGACAGGGAGCTGGGAAGAAAGGCCCTTAATAACAGAAATGCCCTTGCCGAACAGATTGCAAATGCTGTTGTAAAATACAACCTGGACGGGGTTAATATAGATTTGGAAAACTTAAACGAGGAAGACAGGAACAATTATACCGATTTTGTCAGGTTATTAAGGCAGAAAATGCCGGCCGGCAAGATTATTGCCGTATCCGTTGCATCTAATCCCTGGGGAATTACAAAGGGATGGCAGGGGTCATATGATTATGCTGCATTGGGGCAATACAGCGATTATTTGATGATAATGGCATATGATGAGCATTATGACGGTGGAAGCGCCGGACCGGTGGCAAGTATCAAGTTTGTTGAAGATTCAATAAAATATGCCATTCAAAGGGTGCCAAAGGAAAAAATAGTCCTTGGGATACCCTTTTTCGGACGAATATGGAAAAACGGCGGTGGAATTGCTGGGCAGGGGATAAGCCTGAATACTGCTGAAACTCTGATTGCCAAGTACAGAGGTGTTGTTACCTTTGATTATACTTCCTACTCGCCTAAAGCAACGATAACCATAAAATCCGGAGACGAGAAACCCTATATTTTCGGTACAAAGCTTGAAGCGGGAACATATACAATATGGTACGAAAACGAGCAGTCTATAAAACAGAAGTTAATCCTGGTCAAAAAGTACGGTATTAAAGGCACCGGCAGCTGGAGCCTCGGGCAGGAAACAAAAAACACGTGGGATTACTATGATTTATGGCTTAACGGTCATTATTATACCGATGCCCAGGGGCATTGGGCGGTAAAATCCATTATAACGGTTGCTAATAATAAATGGATGGTGGGAAACGGCAGCAACAGTTTTGCACCCAACAAATCCCTTACCCGTGCGGAAGCTGCCACTGCACTTGTCCGTGCCATGAGACTTCTTGAAAAAGGCGGTAAAAAGAATACCCAGGAAGTAGCTTTTTCCGATATATCAGGCCACTGGGCGGAAAATGAAATTAAAATAGCTGCCCAATACGGAATTATTGTGGGAAGGGGAGACGGAACATTTGGCCCGGATCAGGCCATAACCAGGGAGGAAGTGGCAGTGTTGATGAACAGGGTTATTTCGATGCAGCAGGGAAGAAATGCTCTTGCATCAAGGAGCGAAAATACAAGTGGAAATAATGTCATTTTTATAGATGTGAGTGCCGAATCATGTCCATGGTCATATGATGCCATAATAGCCATGTCTGGTATCGGAATTATAAAAGGACTTCCTGATGGAAGATTTTTGCCTAAAAATAACACTACCAGGGCTGAAATGGCAGCCTTGCTGTGTAGGGTAATGGGGAATTGACAAATACTTGGGGTAATAATGGGGTATTGACAAATACCATAGCTTGTTGTAGTATTTTACTGTATTGTGTATTAATTGATATATTAAGCATTAAAATTGATATGTTAAATATTAATATTGGCATGCATTATAATTAAATTTAAAACCAAAAATTCCCCCCCTGCAATACGCTGATGTGGCTCAGAGGTAGAGCAGCGCACTCGTAATGCGCAGGCCGTGGGTTCGAGTCCCACCATCAGCTCCAGGACCCTCCGACTTAGGTTGGAGGGTCTTTTTATTTTTCAATTCCGGTGCCCTTCATTCATCTGATGTATATCAGCGGTCTCCTTTTTTTAAATATGCTATAATATGTATGATACACCACAAAAGGAGGAATATACAAATGGAAATTGCAGAAATTACAAGAGAAAAAGCCTTTGAACTTTTTAAGGAATATAACAAGGATGAAAGCCATATAAAGCATGCATTGGCCGTTGAAGCGGTAATGAGGCATTTCGCGGAATTATTTAATGAAGACGTAGAAAAATGGGGAATAATAGGATTGATACACGACCTTGACTATGAACTATACCCTGATGAACACTGCAAAAAGGTAAGGGAAATATTGGCTGAAAAGAATTGGCCGGAAGACTACATCCGCGCAATAGAAAGCCATGGATGGAAAATATGCACTGATGTGGAACCCATGCACGTAATGGAGAAAGTGCTATACACTGTTGACGAACTTACAGGATTAATAACCGCTACGGCCCTCATGCGCCCTTCCCGCAGCATTCTTGATCTTGAAGTAAAATCAGTAAAGAAGAAATGGAAGCAGAAAAGTTTTGCGGCCGGCGTTAACAGGGAAGTAATAGAAGAGGGCGCAAAACTTCTCGGCATGGAACTGGATAAGGTAATAGAGGAAACCATAAAAGGAATGCAAAAGGTTGCGGAAAATATCGGGCTTAAGGGAGAGCTGTAAACAAGAGTGTAAACAGCCTTCCTATATTTGCCACAATAAAGCAGGCAATTATACCTGTTAATGTGGGTACCAGGATGGAAACAAGGGTCCACTTTATGCTCTGGGTTTCCCTGGCTATGGTCCAGCATGTTGTTCCACAGGGGAAATGCATCAGGGAAAACAGCATTGTGCATATGGCAGTTACCCAGGTCCAGTTATTTGCTATCAGAAGGCTCCTCAATTCATTTAGGCTGCCTGGTTCCAGAAGCGAACCTGCGCCCATGTAGCCCATTATAATAATGGGCATAACAATTTCATTTGCAGGAAGCCCAAGTATAAAGGCAAGCAGTATATATCCGTCAAGTCCTATCAGGAAAGCAAAGGGTTCAAGGAAATTTGCGCAGTAGTATAACAGGCTGTGCTGCCCTATACGGAGATTCGCTATGCACCATAATATTATTCCTGCAGGCATGGCAACTCCGACGGCGCGGCCCAGTACAAACAGAGTCCTGTCAAAGATGGACCTGACAATAACACGGCCTATTTGAGGCTTGCGGTATGGTGGGAGTTCAAGGATGAATGAAGAGGGTATTCCTTTTAGGATGGTTATGGAAAGTATCTTTGATACCAGTAAAGTCACGCCAATACCCAATGCAACCACACCAAGCAAGCTAAGGGCCGACACCATGTTTCCCAGGGGGCCGGAAACGGAATAACCGATGAACATGGATATAATCGCTATTAATGTAGGAAAGCGGCCGTTGCAAGGTGTGAAGTTATTTGTAATTGTTGCAATTAATCTTTCCCTGGGGGAGTCAATGATCCTGCAGCCAATAACTCCGGCAGCGTTGCAGCCGAACCCCATGCACATGGTTAATGCCTGTTTACCGTGGGCACAGGCTTTTTTAAATAGATTATCAAGATTGAATGCAACCCTCGGCAGGTATCCCAGGTCTTCAAGCAGTGTAAAAAGGGGAAAGAATATGGCCATGGGTGGAAGCATGACTGACACCACCCAAGCAACTGTCCTGTACATGCCGTTTACCAGCATGTCATGCAGCCATTGCGGTGCACCTGTGTAGACAATGGCACTTGAAAAAACCTTCTCAAACTTAAAAAAAAGGGAGGAAAGCAGTTCGGAAGGGTAGTTTGCACCAACTATTGTAATCCAGAATACAATTCCCAACAGACCTAATATTAATGGTATTCCAAATAGTTTTGATGTAACAATCTTGTCAATCTTTCTGTCTATCCTGTTATAATCATTATCGCGAAATTTGACGGTATCTATGCAAATTTCTTCCGCTTGCCTTACCAGAGATGAAACAATGGCATCCTTTAATTGATCATGGTCAATACCGTTTTTGTACAGAAATTCCCTTGCAGTCTTAACTTGATCCATAAACGCCTTATTTTCGCTTAAATCAAGCCCGACATATTTTTTTATGGCATTTAGCAGGGAAGTATCATCCTCGATTAACCTTAGCGAAAGCCACCTGGCAGGAAGATTAGCCTGTACGGGAAGATCAGCCGGTATATTTGGTTTAAGCATGTTGACAGCTTCTTCTATCAAGTCGCTGTATTCTGCTTCGCTCAGGCTGTGGTTGGATGAGTTTTCTTCCTGGCTTGTGTTGTTTATGTTTATTGTGTCAGTTATGTTTTTTCCGCTGTCGGTATTTGTCAATGTGTAAACGGCCTCCATCAGCTCATTAAGCCCGTCACCGCTTTTAGCATTTGTGCCGACAACCGGAACACCCAGTATCTTTGAAAGCTTTTCCAGATCAATGTTTATTTTTTTCCTTTTAGCTTCATCCATTAAATTTACACATACAACCACATTTTTCGTAATTTCAAGTATTTGCAGTACAAGGTTAAGATTTCGCTCAAGGCATGTGGCGTCTGTGACTACCACTGTTGCGTCGGGTTTCCCGAAACATATAAAATCCCTTGCAACTTCTTCTTCTGCAGATTTGGCCATTAAAGAATAAGTCCCTGGAAGGTCTACCAGGATGAAATCCCTGTCTTTGTGCCTGCATTTTCCATATGCACTTGTAACGGTTTTGCCAGGCCAGTTACCGGTATGCTGTTTCATACCGGTAAGATAGTTAAAAACAGTACTTTTCCCCACATTTGGATTGCCTGCAAGTGCTATTATTTTTTCATGAGGGGATGTATGTTGGATTTTCAGTTCATTAACCAGAATACACATGCCGGTTGACTGATGTGTAAGACCCATTACTTAAACACCTTCTTTCCAATTGGCTGTACCAGTACTTTGCCTGCATCTTCGGTTCGGAGGGCAATTACCGCACCGCGGATGTTATAAGCAGTAAGGCCGCCGGATGGACTTTCAAGCAGAACCTCAATTTCAGTACCGGTTGTCAAACCCAGGTCCAGCATCCTTCTTCTTATGATGCCGGTTGATATGAGCTGTTTAACTATTGCCTTTGTATGCAGTGGCAGAAGACTTAAAGGTAATATATCCTTTTTCCCAATCATAAATCAATTTCCTTTCCCTTTAGCTGCGTGAAAAAATTTTTCTCATGACTAATATATGTAAAATAAAAAACCGTTGTTACGAATATAAATTAAATTGAGACAGGTATATCGTGAAAATTAAGGTTGTGATAAATCATGAATAACGACAATCAAGAATTTTATACCGTACGGGGATATGAGCTTCTTGAGCAGGGTAAGAAGGATAAAAAGATGCTAACCTCTGCCATGGAGGATTATCTTGAGATGATTTACAGGCACAGCTCACAGGACGGCTATATCAGAATAAATCTTCTTTCGGAACTGTTGAACGTAAAACCTTCTTCAGCAACCAAGATGGTGCAGAAATTGGCTTCCCTGGGCTTGCTGGATTATAAAAAATACGACATTATTCTCCTTACTGAAAAAGGAAAACTAATAGGAGAGTATTTATTAAGGAGGCATAGTATAATTGAAAAATTTTTAAAAAATATAGGAGTTAAGGAAAATATACTGGCCCAGACCGAACTGATTGAGCATAATGTTAAAGATAATACCCTTAACAGTATACATCTTCTTAATTCTTTTTTTGAAGACCATCCGGCCATTCTGAAAAAATACATTGATTATAAGAATAAAAAAATAAATGACCTTTAGAATTGCTAATTAACAATACCAGTTGCCTTTTGGGGAGCTTGACTTAACAAGCAAAAATATATAATATTTATTATAAATAGCAACGGAGAGGAGAAATAATATGGTTTCTGTTGAGGAACAAATAAAGATAATATCAAAAGGCGCCGAAGAGATTATAAATATAGAAGATTTGGAAGCGAAGCTGAAAAAATCCCAAAAAGAAGGGAAACCTCTTACCGTAAAGCTTGGTCTTGACCCGTCTGCACCGGATATACATTTAGGTCACACCGTTGTGTTGAGAAAAATCAGACAATTCCAGGATTTGGGACATAATGCCGTAATTATTATAGGCGATTTTACAGGAATGATAGGAGACCCAACCGGAAGATCAAAAACCAGAAAGCAATTAAGCAGGGAACAGGTCCTGGAAAATGCCAAGACATATGAAAGGCAGATTTTCAGGATACTTGATAAAGATAAGACGATAGTCCGTTTTAACAGCGAGTGGCTCTCGAAAATGAATTTTGCCGATGTTATTTCCCTGGCTTCAAAATATACCGTAGCAAGAATGCTTGAAAGGGAGGATTTTAAAAACCGCTTTAATTCCCATGAAAGCATAGGTATTCATGAGTTCTTTTATCCTTTGATGCAGGGTTATGATTCGGTTATGCTGAAAGCAGATGTGGAACTGGGCGGTACTGATCAGAGATTTAATATCCTTATGGGAAGGACGCTCCAAAAAGATTACGGACAGGAATGCCAGGTTGCGGTACTGATGCCCATACTTGAAGGTATTGACGGGGTTGAAAAAATGAGCAAGAGCCTTGGAAATTATATAGGCATTGATGAAAGCCCTGAAGACATGTACGGCAAAGTAATGTCCATTCCTGATAATCTGATAATAAAATATTATGAACTGGTCACAGACGTTCATCCTGACGAGGTAAAAAGGATAAAAGCCGTGCTTGAAAGCGGAGAAATAAATCCGAGGGATATAAAGATGAAGCTGGCACATGAAATTACAAGGTTATATCATGGAAATGAGGCGGCGGATGAAGCTGAGAGACGTTTTGTATCCGTATTCCAGAAAAAAGAAATACCTGATGATTTGCCGCTGGTAAAAATAAATGATAGTATGCTTTTCAATGGTAAGATTGACATAATTAAAATAATTACAAACGTTGGTTTTGCGCCAAGCAACAGTGAAGCAAGAAGGCTTGTTGCTCAGGGTGCGGTAAAGGTTAACGGCAAGAAGATTGAAAGCCTGAATGATGTCAACATTCAAAACGGAGACGTTATTCAGGTTGGTAAGAAGAATTTTGTAAAAGTGGAGCTTTGATCGGATCATGGATACTTTCCTTTATAATGATGCCAACATTGAATATAAAGAAGAAGATTATTTTAATCTGCTGAGAATGGACAGGGATGATGATTTTGCACCGGAAGCATTGAGAATATTTGAAGAAGGTCGGAAAATAGCAAAACCCAAGGCTTTATATGGAATAGCATATGTAAAAGACAGGGGAGAAGACTGGGTACTGGTTGAGGATATATGTTTTAACAGTAAAATGCTGAGTTTGAATCTACGGGAAGCCCACAGGGTCTTCCCGTATGTTGCTACATGCGGCAAGGAACTTGATGAATGGGCCCAATCATTCAAAGACTATCTTGAACGTTACTGGGCAGATAAGTTTTGCGAAATGGCGGTAAAAAGAGTTTATGAACTTACATTTAAGGATTTTGGAAAAAGACTGAATCTAGGTAAAACTGCGGTTATGAATCCCGGGTCACTGCCGGATTGGCCCATAAGCGAGCAGAAGAAATTATTTACGTTACTGGGGGATAAAATAAAGGCCTTGGGGGTAGAATTGACCGACAGTTTTTTAATGGTGCCTGTTAAATCCATCTCCGGAATTATATTTCCTACCGAAACGGAATATGAAAACTGCATGTTCTGTCCTAGAGAAAATTGTCCAAATAGGAGAGCGGATTATGATCCCAATGCTTTTGAAAAAAGATTTAATATAATGATGTGAAAATGTGTTATAATGAGTTATGTGAAAGCATCATAGGATTAAGCCATGAAATTGAGGGATAATGAAACATTTATATTTAGCCTTAAAATTATGGGAAATAATAAGATATGAGAGGAGGAAAATCGTATGAAAAATACAGTATTGAACAAAAAGATTTATGATACTGCCGGTATAGATAAAGCTTATGAATATGCGAAGGAAGTATATGCAGCATATGGGGTTGATACGGATGAAGTTCTGAATAAAATCCGGGAGATCCCGATATCTATTCATTGCTGGCAGGGAGATGACGTAACAGGGTTTGAAGGTATAGACGGGCTTTCAGGCGGAGGAATCATGGCAACGGGAAATTATCCCGGAAGAGCCAGGAATGGCGAGCAGTTAAGGCAGGATATTGAAAAAGCCTTAAGCCTTATTCCGGGAAAACACCGTGTAAATCTCCATGCCATTTATGCTGAGACAGGCGGGAAACATG
>Ga0134092_1001256_pt1 | contig 22591 bp, 20 predicted proteins | sample 3_6taG_FD_94454 | JGI IMG/M metagenome (GOLD analysis project Ga0134092, IMG submission 94454) | Switchgrass degrading microbial communities from high solid loading bioreactors in New Hampshire, USA - 3_6_20_6_A3 metaG | ecosystem: Engineered > Bioreactor > Semi-continuous > Anaerobic >... | reverse complement strand
ATTTCTAATTTCTAAACCTATTTTTTAACTAAATTGAATAGGTTTATTAAGGTTGCCCTTTTTTAAGTTTTTCTTTTGTTTTTATTAAAATTTATCTCTTGACATATCACCAGATTGCTTTTATTAGAGAAAGAGGTCCGGCAAAGCGGACCCCCTCCTTATTCTAATTCCAGTTCCACAACGGTATCGATCTCATCCGGCAGATGGGCTGACGGGAAGTTGATAAAAGCATCCTGAGTGTATTCCTTTGCATTCCACGGTATTTCGATCTTGATCTCAGAACCGTCGGACAGCAGCCGGGCTTTCTTGATCTTGCCGCCCAAGCCCCTGAAGTTGGTAGGCCCGACGCCCCGTTCATAGATATGGGCATACAGCAGCTTGCCCTTTTGGGTATAGCGGCCCCACTCCGGCTTTGGAAAGGAAGCCGGTCCGCAGCCGTAGATGCTCTCTCCGTTCTTTTTCATCCATTTTCCAACCTCTTTGAGGATCGCAACGGATTCTTCAGGGATCTCCCCTTTGGCGTTGGGGCCTACATTGAGGAGCATGTTGCCGCCTTTGCTGACGCATTCCACCAGGGCACGAATCACCTGCTCCGGCGTCTTGTAGTCCTTATCGGCCGCATGGTAGCCCCAGTGGTTGTTCAGGGTGATGCAGGATTCCCAGGGAATGGGCTTGCCGTCCTCATTCACAAGGCCCTCCGGCGGGATCACCTGCTCCGGCGTGGTGAAATCCCCGGCATAAACTTCCGGATTTCGCGACCTTATATTCCCTCCCATGCGGTTGTCGATGATGATGTCCGGCTGGAGGGAATGGACCATTTTAATGAGCTCCGTCGCCCGCCAGGCCTCCCCGGTCATCTTGTCATAGGAGAAATCAAACCACATGATGTCGATCTTGCCGTAATTGGTCAAAAGCTCCCGGACCTGCTTGTGCATATAGTCAAGATACCGGTCAAAGTTGTGTTTCTTATTCTTGAACTCCGGATTGTCCCGCATGGGATGATTCCAGTCCCCGTAGGCGGGATAATCGGGATGGTGCCAGTCAATGAGGGAATAATAAAAGCCGACCTTGAGCCCCTCTGCCCGGAAGGCTTCCACATATTCCTTGATGAGATCCCGACCTGCCGGAGTATTGGTGGCCTTGTAGTCCGTGTACTGGCTGTCAAAGAGGCAAAAACCGTCATGATGCTTTGTGGTCATGACCGCGTATTTCATCCCTGCTTCCTTTGCCAACCTGGCCCACTCGGCGGGATTGTACCGGGTGGGGTTGAATTCCTCGAAGAAGGGCTGATAATCCTCCACGCTCAGCCGCTCTATGCTTCTGACCCATTCGCCCCTGGCCGGTATGGCATAGAGGCCCCAGTGGATGAACATCCCGAAACGATCGTGTAAAAACCACTTGATCCGCTCTTCCCTGCTTTTCAACTCGTTCTCCTCCTTTATGCTCCCAGGCTTTGCATCATATTGCAATAAAGCTCCGGAATCTTTTGTTCCATAAAATACGTAAGATAAAGACATCTACCAAGACAGTTTACATATGGCATTCATTGATATCATTATACAAAAGGAAGGAAATATATTCAAACAATATTTGCCCCAAATCCGTCCTTCGCCCTCTTTCATGAACAGCAATAAAGGCAGTGCAGAATAAAGAAAGTCCACCGGCCATGCCGCTGGACTTTCTTTATTCTACGCTTTTCAGGGATTCGATCATGTCAATCCTCTTCACCTGATAGTACATCACAAGATTTACAAGGGCCGTAAATCCAAATGTAAGCAGGATGCTCCACAGGTAACTGCTGAAATTGATGTTTCTTCCAAACATGATGATATCGATCTCGGTCGTCAGGATAACGTACCGGTGCAGGATCAGGCCGAGAAAAATCCCTAATGCAATACCAAAAACGGTCAAGAATATATTTTCCCTGTAGACGTATACAGCCACCTCCGTATCCTGAAAGCCCAGCACCTTTAGGGTGGACAATTCCCTTCTCCTTTCACTGATATTGATGTAATTGAGATTATACAGCACGACAAAGGCCAAAAGTCCTGCCGCTATGATCAGTACATAAACCACAATGTTCAGGCTTTTCAGCATGTCCAGCAAACTCTTTTGCAGCTTGGACGTGAGGAGGATTGAGGTGACAGCCGGCTGTTTCAGGATCTCCTCTGCAAATTTCTCTTCAGACTCCGCCTGCTCCTCGGCATACAGCCCATAGATCTTGTTATATTCCGGTGCCTTGCCGTATAACTCCCTGTAAAGGCCCGGGGACATGAAAACATAGTGCATCAGGTAATTCTCCACGATGTCTGTAACCTGAACTTCAATCCCCTCTTCATCTCCCGATTTGATATAAATGGTGTCGCCTGTTTGAACATCCAGGAGACTTGCCAGCTTTTCGGTGATAATGACTCCATGATCCTTTAGTGTCTTTCTTTCATGGGTGATGCGGTCGCGAAGGACGATATAATCCAAAAGCCGCTCCTTATCCTCAGGAATGAGAATATTGGCGCTCTTCTCAGAACGGCCGCTCCCCACATCCACCGTCACTTCCCTGACCTTCATCGTATCCCTGATTCGAGGATCGGAATCCAGAAAATCATAGAGCTTCTCTCTGTCCTGCTCTTTTGCATTCTCTTTGAGGGATAGAACGGCATCCTGCTGCCACAGCTCCACATACTGGATATTCGACATGGCTGCTATGCTGTCCATCAACCCAAAGCCAACAAGCAAAAGGGCCATGCAGCCTGCAATCCCGAACAGGGTCATAAATAACCGCTTTTTGTAGCGAAAGAGGTTCCGTATGGTGGCCTTCATGGTGAAGTCAAAACGATTCCATAGCCAGGGAATTCGCTCCAGCATGACTCTCTTGCCCGGTTTGGGCGCAGCGGGCCGCATCAGCTGTGCCGGTGAAGCCATGAGTTCCTTCATGCACGCCATGATTGTGGCCAAAGTGGTGCATGCCACTGCAATCAAAGTGGACACCGCGGCATAATACTTGTTATAGGGCGTGAGCACTTCAGGCAGATTGTCATAGAGAATCCGGTATGCATTGATGATGACCCTCGGCAGGAGCTGCTCCCCAACCAGCACACCTGCCACGCTTCCGATGATGCTGGCCAAAAATGCATAAAGCATGTACTTTAGGGAAATGTCTTTTTTGCTGTATCCCAAAGCCTTCAGGGTACCAATCTGGGTCCGCTCTCCTTCCACCATCCTGGTCATGGCCGTGAGACTGACCAATGTTGCCACCAGAAAGAAAATGGCCGGAAATACTTTGCCGATATTGCCTATTCTCTCCGAATCCTGGCCGTATTCCACATAGGTCTGAATGCTGTTTCGGTCCAGCACATACCATTTGGGATATGCAATATCCTTGAGCCCTTCTTCTGCCTCGGCTATTTTTCTCCGGGCCTCAGCAAACTCTTCTTCTGCCTTTTCCGCTCCGTCTATGTATTCCTGCTCCTTCCTGGCTAACTCCTCTTTTCCTTCCAAAAGCTCCGCTTCTTTTTGAAGCAGCAATTCTTCCGATTCCTCCAGCTTCTTCTGGGCCTTCTCTATTTCCTCCCAGCCTTCTTCGATTTCCTTTTCCCCGGCTGTGAGCTCTTTCCTCTTTTGATTCAGGGTTTCCCTTGCTTTATTCAGTTTCTCCTGTTCCCCGTCCAGTACAGCCTTTGCATCCTCCAGCTTCTCTTTTTGCTCATCCAGCTTAAGCTTGGCCTCATCCAGCTGCAGCTTGCCTTCCTGGAGGGCTTGCTTTCCCGCATTAAGCTCCAATTGCTTTTGGCCTAAAGTTTCCTCCGACTGCACGAGCATCTGCCACTCATCGGGAAAAAGGTCTTTTACCGGTTCCAGCTGCCTTTTTCTTTCAGCCAGCTCGCTTAGGGCTCCATTCAGCTCCTGCTCCATTTTGTCCAAAACTGCCTTGTTCTCTTCCCATTCCCGGTAAGAAGCCTCCCACTGCTTTTGAGCGTCGGCAATTTGCAGGGCGCCTTCTTCATATTCCCTGTATTTTTCCTCTAAAAGCTTTGCTCCTTCCGCTATCTCCGCTTCCCCGTCAAGCAGGGCTCTTCTGCCGTCCTCCAGCTCCTTCTCTGCCTCTAAGAGCTTTTGCCTGTTTTCATCCAGTGCGGCCTTTCCGTCCTCCAGCTCTTTTTTGGCATCATCCAGGCTTTTTTCAGCGTCGGCGATTTCCTTTTTGGCTTCTTCTATCTGCCTGGCTGCATCTTCCAGCTCTGCTCTTACATCGGCTTCTTTTTCTGCCAGTTCAGCCTTTGCCTTTTCAATCTCCTTCCTGGCTTCCCCCAGGATTTCCTCATATCTGGCCTTTCTGCGCTCATCGGCAATCTTCTCAATGTTTTGAACAACCTCTTTTACCCGCTCCTCATATTCATCGGAATAGCTGATGAGCTCCTCGGCGCCATCCACCAATACGGCGATCTCCGTATAGGCCGATAAGTTAAAGGCATTTGCAGGGACCACAATAAAGCTGTGGAGGCTGCCGGATCCAATGGAAGTGCTCCCTCTTTCCAGGGAAAGATAATAGGATGAAGAGCCGATGCCCACAATAGTCAACTCCTCTTCCTTGAGGCTTTCAGACAGCTCCTCATCAGTGCCGGAGCGGAGCTTGATCTTATCCCCGATCTGATAGCCCGTGGACTGGACAAACTTCCTGTCGACCAAACACTCCGATGGCTTGTCCGGCAATCTCCCCTGGTGAACATAGAGTTTATTGACCTTTTCAGTCAGAGACATGACCCTGACAGCCAGCTCTGTATCCTTTGCCGTGCACAGGACATCTACGGAATAGAAAGGCTCTGCTGCCTGTACGCCGTTTACTCTTTCGATGGCTTGTACATCGTCATCTGTCAGGCCAAGGGTGGAAATGACACGAACATCCATGAGGTTGGTCTTGTCATAAAAACTGTCGGCGGAAATCCGCATATCCGGTTCTGTAGCGCGAATTCCTGAAAAGAAGGCTGTACCCAATGCAACGATGAGCAGGATTGATGCAAAACGGCTGAAACTTTTTTTGATCTCCGCTTTAAAGTCTTGAAATAATGCTTTTTTTCTCATATTCTCTCCAACTCGTTCTACGTTTGATATTTCCAATAGTGCCTAATCATCGATCCTTTCAACATGATTTACCATTCGATGGTTTCAACCGAAACCGGATTTTCATTGATCTTTTCTTCACTCACCTGACCGTTTTTGATCTTGATGACTCGATTGGCCATCGGAGCAATGGCTGAGTTATGGGTAACAACGATGACTGTTGTCCCGGTTTTCTTACAGCTGTCCTGCAGCAATTTTAAAATGGCTTTGCCGGTGTTGTAATCCAAAGCGCCGGTGGGTTCGTCACACAAAAGCAGCTTGGGATTTTTGGCCAGCGCCCTGGCGATTGCTACCCTCTGCTGCTCACCGCCTGACAGCTGGGCTGGAAAGTTCTTTAGGCGGTCCCCCAACCCAACCTCCTTCAACACAGTTTCGGCATCCAGGGGATTTTTGCAGATCTGGGATGCCAGTTCCACATTTTCAACCGCCGTCAAATTCTGAACCAGATTGTAAAACTGAAAAACAAAGCCCACATCATCCCGGCGGTATTTTGTCAGCTGTCTTGAGTTGTATTTGCTGATATCCACCCCATCAACGATAATGCTGCCGCCGGTGCAGCTGTCCATTCCCCCAAGAAGGTTCAGTACGGTAGTCTTCCCTGCTCCGGAAGGGCCGACGATCACAACAAACTCTCCCTTTTGAATCTGAAAACTAATCCCATTCACAGCATGAATGACAACTTCACCCATCTGATACGTTTTTGTTACATCCTTCAATTCTACAAATGCAGACATCTCTAAGCTCCTGTTCTTTCTCCGAATCATTTTACATATTTTTTCCCAAATCCTACATCCAAAGCCGGCATCTTCTATGGGGCCGGATTTCCCGGATGCAGCAATCTATTCATAAACAAAAAAGAGCAGATCGAATCAAATCATTCCATCGGCTCTCCTGCTCCCCATTTTATCCATTTCCGACCCGGCCCACATCGGACAGCGCATTTTTGCACTGTTTATGTTTTTCCTCAATCCTTTGGCCTGTATACCGACGACAGCCGCCTGAGCTTTTCACAGTCCATGAAAAAATCCTCGTTGCAGATCCACTGATCCACGGCCCCGTCCAGATCAAGGGTCTTCAGAGGGCCGTCAATGGTCTTGTAAATCTGATTGGCGATGTACTGAAAATCGATCTTCCAAAAACCTCTGCAGAAGGGGTTGGACTTAATCAAGGCTCTTGGCAGGCCGTCCAAAGTGTTTTGATACCGAATCAATTCCCTGGAAACCTCCTCCAGCTTGGATATGACGGATTCGATATCCTCATCCAGGTAGCAACTCTCCAGGATAGGCCCTATCTTTTTCGCCAGCTTCGGCAGTTTATAAAACTCCCGCCCAAGCCATTTGGGGTATGACGGAGCATACCTGCGATTGAGGAGAAAGGTCAGCTTCATCATCCTGAACAAGGTCATGCTCAGGCAGTGCCGTTCTGACAGGAAATCGCCCCTTGCATGGCACAGGCCGATCAAATCCACATCCCATCCCAGGGCCTGCCACATGAAAGCCAGGCGGTATTTCCAGACATTCTGGGGATAGTAGCCCTGATAAAACTCCCGAAGCTCCGTCAGCTCCCCGACCCCGTCAAAGAACACCTCTCCGCCTGTGACCTCCAGCAGCCTGTTTTCCGGAATGCTCAGCCAGTCCAGGTCGCTCTGGGGAGTGACAAGCCCCAGGTTTTCCCGGAAGAACTTTTTGACGGTCGTAATATCGATGCTCACGCTGCTGAAATCCTCCTCGGACAAAACCCGTATATGGGTGTCCTTGTTCACCGCAAACCGGGTCGGGTAGCCCATGATCTTCGGAGGAATTTTGGCGTTCAGCATATTATACAGGGCGTTTTTACAGTGCTCCAGTGATTCGGGAAGGAAGAGGATACACCTTGGGCCCCATTCATGGTCCTTGGACCATTCGTCATCGTTGCCCAGCACATCAGACCCCCAGCCGATCAAAGCCGCAGCATGATTTTCGCTGACTTCAGGAAAATGCTCATCAATGAGCGGCCGAATCATTTGATGGTAATATGCTCTCGATAAATCCAAACCTTTCATATGAGACCTCCGGAGTATATACTACCTACATTATACCATGTTTTACAGCCGTCAAATACTTGATTTTACCACGCTTTTCCTTATTTCTCAATGTATATATCACCGGCTTTTTTACGATTTCTGAAAGATATTTTTCACCCCCCTTGAATGGACAAACCGATTAAAGCATCAGGGTACTTATGATCTCCTGGTTCAACTTGTCATAGGAGTTCCATGCATCCTTCGGGATAGGTGCACAGTAACTGAGGAACTCTTTGAGCATCTTAAGGATTTCAGCTGATTCGTAGCCGGTTCTCTGCTTGATCCATGGATCACTGATGGAAATAACCTCATGGGCAGCAATATTCCGCGCCATTTCTTCAACATCACGAAGTTTGATGGCTGTTTGTGATACCCTTACATCTCCTTTTTTAATAATGATGGGCAACAATGGGGCAGCTGACGGAGGCGTATCCCGGTAACCTCCGAAAGCATTATCCAATATCTCCAGCAAATCCTGGGGCAACAAATCCCTTGACAGTTTGTAAACCTGTTTGCCTTTTGGACCGGTTAATTTGTAATAGAGATAAATCTCGATCCCACATCTTTTAACAAGGTACATTTCAAACATGCTTCTTAAAACAGGCGAAATAGCGCGTAAAAAGTCCGCAAGCTCACCCCTGTGAAGCTTTATCTGCATATTCAGTATGTATTCATAAGCATCCAGGACCTCATTATTAATCCCACCCGGAATCAACTCATGACCCACACTTCGGGCATACATGATTGCAATACCCGTATCCAAAGCAAGCCTTCGCTCCCCTGCCATGATTAGTTTCATGGCTTTTTCCGGAATATAGTCCGTAATAGTTTCCGCTACGGATAATGCGGCCTTATAATCATAAGCTGCAATCAGCTTTGAGATGATCTCCTTTTTCATGATGGCATTGAAGTTCTTGCTTTCTACGATACTGCAGCGATCTTCATATCTCTCCCCGTTATCTTCATTCAATTCCCATTCAAGCTCAATGTCATAGTCTTTTCCTACCGGATGTTCCTCATTGGACTTTAGATACAGCGCAATACAGGCCGCAAAAGCAGCCGTTATTTTGGAATGGTCATACAAGGAAATGTCGGATACCTGGCCCCCATGGGTTGACGAGGGGATATAGGAAAGATAAGCCTCTGTCAACTCCAATAAGGAATTGATATATTCTCCCTCAAACTGAATGGCTCTTAATCCATTGGACAACCCAGCAAATATCTTTTGATACTCATGGGAAAGATCCCTGTTGCCTTCGGATTCGGGATACTTGACAGTATCTGTGATCTCTCCGGGGATATAGACGGAATTACCGCTTCTGTTGTTTAGAAGATTATAAATGGATTCGAGTGGCCTGTTCTTGTCAAAGCCTGCTATTGGTTCTCCCTCGATATCCCTTCGATCCATACCGGACGATATGTTATCTGCAATATAAACAATATAAGCAGGACTGTCCTTTTTAAGATAGGCATTTAGCAGTTCCTCTTTGTGATGATATCGGATACAATCAAGTAAATCTGCATTTTTCGTGTAATGTTCGATAAAGTCACATCCTGATTTGCTGTGGGAACGACCGGCCTTCCCTGATGAGCGGTATAAAACCTTGCCCAGATCATGTAAAAGACCGCCAATCGTCACAGTTTGCACGGTATCCCACATCATGTCACCCCAAACTCACTCCGAAAATCTTGCAGACTTAGCAATCAGACGTATTTAGCCTAAATTATTCCATATATTTATTCGCCTTTTATTGACAAAGTCCTTCTTTTTTCACCATCTTGTTGGGTTCAAAGGCTATCCAAGGGGGAGTGTTTTGTCGTTTTTGATTTGTTGTTCAAGCCCTGCCGCTTCTTCATAGAAAATTTGCATTCTGTTCACGGCTTATTAACAATTTATTCAAAAATATATCCTACAATGTTTACCAGGTTAGGATCCTAACCTTCACATTGACCAATGTTTAACATAAAAAACATTGGATGCAGTCAGTCAAGAGTATACACAAGACTTGTCTCAGCAATATGTGTAGTCTCAGGAAAACAAACGAAATGGAGGATGATATGATGAAAATGAAGAAGTTTATTGCTTTTGCCTTGGCTGCCCTGTTCTTGTTTACCTCTGTGATTCTCACCGGATGCAATGCTACAGAGCAAACCAATGAGTCAAATGCAGCCGAGGAGACATCAACTGAGGAGACAAGCAACGAAGAAAATACAGAAGAAACATCTAATGAAGAATCTGAAGCTGCTTCTGAAACCGAAAATGCCGAAGAATCTTCTGAATCCGAGAACGCTGAATAATACATCGACAATCGGATGATCTTCGGCCCGATGCAGCAAACAGACAGACAAGCAGTTCTTCAAGATTGGTACCAATAAACGAACCAACTGTGCTCCCCTGGGCAAGGTGGAGGACCGGTGCACAGGATCTTCACTTTGCCTGGAGGAGCAATCTCCATAGCTCCATGCAGTCCCCCCAAAGTAAAAATCCCATGGGATGGCTTTTTCAAAAGCCTATCCGATGGGATTTTGAAGCTTTTATGCAACAATTTTCCCTTAAAGTTTTCCCCTGCAATTCTCCTGCGATTAATGGATATCAATTTTTCTGGCATTGGGCCTGCCTTCCTTCTTCGGCAGCTCCAATGTCAAAACTCCGTTTTTATAATCTGCTTTGATCTCTTCCGTCTTGATATTGGATACATCAAAGCTCCTTGTATAGGAGCCGTATCTTCTCTCCCTTCGGATGTAGTTCTCGTTGTTTTCTTCCTTTTTGGCATCATGCTTTGCTGTAATGGTAAGGGTATTGTCATAAACGGCAATTTCAATGTCTTCCTTGTTAAAACCCGGGATATCTGCCTCCAGGATATACTTATCTCCTTTATCTACTATGTCCGTTTTAAAAGCAGGCATGGGGCTTCCGAAAGTTCGCATGAAATTTCTCTCGAGCTCATCGAAAAAGCTGCTCAAATCATTGCCGTCCCTTCGAAAGGGTACCAGGTCAAACATGCTCATCCCCCCGTTATTGATATATTTTTTTACTATCAATATTTTTTGCCTGCTTCTAAGCCTGTATACGTGTAATATACCGGTACAAGCGGCAATGGTTTTTTGATACGAAGGGTTTTTGCCAATTTGCCCAAAGTATATATTTGTTTATATAACAATATACAAATGCTCTATTTCCTGTACATTCTTTCCAGATAATGCATTCCCGTTGCGGTTTCAAAATATTTTTCCTTGATTTTGTCAACCTGCCCCCTGTCGAAACCCCCTTCATAGATATTCACAAGGAAATCCGCCTCCACGAGGATCTGAAAATCCAGGTCGTCTATTCTATGATAGCTGTGGTGGTTACCGATCAAAAAGCAGACCCTGTCCAAAAAATCCTGGCTAAGGTTTAAATCCTGCAAAAGCTCAACCGCTGCAGGCGGGCCCTCCAATTCCTGATATTTTGCCTCAGCTGACCCGTATTTGATTTCGCTCAATTTTATCCCGATATCATGCAAGATTGCAGCCACCTCAAGAACTGAGAGCTTTTCCTCCGGCAGGTTCTCTAGCTCTCCGATGCTCTTGGCAAAGCCATATACCTTCAGGGCATGGTTTATGCGTTCCACATCCCCATCGAAGTACTCTATCATTTTCTTTATGACGGCACCGGCTATATTCATCATGCTATTCCTCCTTTTCCTATCGTCTCTAAAAATTTGATTGTAATTCATATTCTATCATTTGTATCGCTTCTGTCTATGACATTTTGTAAATCCGAGCTCTTACTTGACCGTAGTAAATTTTACAAAACGCTTTTTCCAAGGTTCTCCCCATTAAAATGTTGAAGGTTTGGTCGGTTCCATCCGGAAGCGATATTTCCTTCTCCAGGGATTCGGCGGTCATAAATTCAAAATGATCAGCATCCACAATATGCAAATCATCCATGGCAAAGATTCCATATTTCATGAACCATTCTACACCGCTGTCGGTGCCGATCCCTCTTTCATCGTCATAGACGCCAAGGATCCTGGCACATGCCGCCGCCATCACATACTCCCTTAAGCCGTCCCCATGGCTTTTTGCAACCATGTCACACATGGCATACAGAGCGGGCCTCCACATAGAAACCAATTCTTCAAAATCGGCATTCTCCTTTAAGTCATTATGGAGGTTGGACGATGCTGATACGGAATCAACGATCCGGTCCAAAAGCAGCTTTACCCGTTCGTACAGCTCATCCTGCGGCTCTTCGACCGGCTCATATGCTGCCAGCTCATCCGGTGAAGCTGTCGCAGGCCCTTCCCCAGGTTCGCTGTGAATCTCCTCATCCGGCAAAGCGATTGCCGGCTTTTCCCCGGCAGCTTCGCTGTCAAGCCTCTCATTCGGCAAAGCCGGTTCCGTCCGAAACAGTACCACAGCGAATGCCATAACAAGCACTACAGCAACAATTGGCAGGAAAACCCGAAGCCTTTTCATTTTATCCCTCCCGAGCTTAGCGAAAGCATTCGTCCATTTCATCCTATCACGGCGATGATAAGATATCAATGCAAAACGAACCATATAGAGCAAATGAATGATAGATTTCATGAAAAAAGCTGCAGCGCAATTTCAACACACCTTTTGAGCAAAGCCGGCGATGATGACCCATTACCTTTCCCGGAATTAGGTACCCGCCGGTAAAAGCTGAGCAATATCCTTAGCCTCGTTATCATCATACCCTTTTGTTATAAACTTTATATATACTGACGCAGCATGTACAAAAAAAGCTGCCGGTTTCATGATCCGGCAGCGAAAGCTAAAGCTATGACTCCTCTTTTTCGGGCTTTTCCTCACTGAGGACATAAACGATGATGTTATCAATTCTCTTTCCTTTGATTTTGTTGATCTTAAACACGAAATTTTCATACTCAATGGTTTTTTCATCGGCACTCCTGGGGATATGTCCCAAAAGGTCGATGATTAAGCCGCTGATTGTATCATAATCTTCGCTCTGCAGGTCCGTGTTGAAGAAATCATTGAATTCTTCAATGGAGAGCGTACCGCTTACCATATAGGTACCGCTGTCGATCTCCTTTATTTTGGGTTCATCATCGTCGTACTCATCCGTAATATTGCCCATGACTTCCTCAATCAGGTCTTCAATGGTCACAATGCCCGAGAAGCCGCCGTATTCATCGATCAACACGGCGATATGCCTCCTGGAGACCTGCAGCTCCTTAAACAGCTCGTCGATATTCTTTCTCTCGGGAACAAAATAGGGTTTTCGCAGAATTCCCCTGATATCCACGTTTTCAAAGCCCTTTTTCCTGGCCTCGATAAAGAAATCCTTCATATAAAGGATCCCTATGATATTGTCCGTATCCCCTTCATAAACCGGTATCCTGGAATATCTTGATTCAATGAGCTCGTCCAGATACTCGCTAAGGGGCTTTTCGATGTCGATCATATATACATAGGTCCTGGGGGTCATCACTTCATAGGCCAGCTTGTCATCAAACTCGAATATCCCTTCGATCATTTCCTTCTCGGTTTCATTGATGACTCCCCGCTCCTGACCGACCTCCACCAGGGATCGAATCTCCTCCCGGGAAACCATTTCCTCCGTGCTCTCCTCACCCAACCCGGCCAAGTGGGCCAAAAGGTTGGTTGAAAAGGATAGCAGCTTGACAAAAGGAACAGCGAGCTTGGACAGGAACAGGATTGGCCTTGTGGAAAACAGGGCAATCGCTTCTGATTTTTGGAGGGCGATCCGCTTTGGGAAAAGCTCACCAAAAACCAGGGAAATATACGATAGCGCAAGGGTCACTGCTACCAGGGCGATCTGCTCGCTATAGGGGACTCTATACCGGTCCAGGAACAAAGCTAGATCACCGGATATGCCCGCGGCCGCCGAAGCGCTGGAGAAAAATCCGGCCAGGGTGATCCCTACCTGTATGGTAGATAAAAACTTCGTAGGCTTTTCTATGAGCTCCAGCAAAAGCCCGGCTGTCTTATTGCCGTCTTCTGCCATCAGCTTGATTCTGTTCTTGTTGACGGATACGATTGCCAGCTCCGCCGCTGCAAAAAAGGCATTCAATAAAGTTAATACACCGATTAAGACAAATTGCCCAACTAGATTCGCAGGGTCCGATTCAGTGTCCACTAACAATTCCTCCCTAATAAACCCCTCATCATTTCATACCAGCGTCAAAGGTATCTTTGATATAATCCCGGACATCTCTCCTTCCATATCATGGGCTTATATTTTATATTTTAGTATATCATTTGCAAAAAATAAATCAAGGGATTCGGTAAACATAGCGCAAAGCCAAGAGCCTATGAAAGCCTATTCCCTGCTTAAGGTCACCACCACGACCTCCGGCCTGTTGAAAAGCCGCTGGGGAATGATGCTGTTTCCCAGGCCCCGGCTCACAACCATGGTCGTCCCTTCTGCCTCATGGATCCCCTCCGTATATTTGGGGAACAAGCCCTGATTCGGAGCCACCAAACCGCCCAAAAACGGAATTCTCACCTGGCCTCCGTGGGCATGGCCGCAAAAGACCAGATCCACTTCCATTGAGCTGTATACCCTGAACTGCTCCGGCCTGTGGGAAAGCAGGATGTTAAACTCCGTCTCCGCCTCCTGCAATAGCCTTTGCAGGCTATCCCGGATATATTCGCTGTCATCACTCCAAAGATAGCTTCCGCCGACGTGCCTGGCTGCCGGATCGGCGATTCCCATGAGCCCAATCCCGGCACCGCCTTTTCTCAGCTCAACATAGGACTGATCCAGGATATGGACCCCCAGATCTTTTAGCTCTTGCTGCAGCTTATCAAATTTCTCTGACAGCTGCTCATGGTTTCCCGAAACATAATAAACAGGAGCCATTTTCACCAAATGCCGAAGGAGATTTGCTGCAACCTCGATCCTGGTATTCCGCCTGTCGATCAGGTCCCCGGTCACGGCAATCAGATCCGGAGCAATCTCTGAAATTCTTTTCTCCAGGCTCCCGTGAAAATCCTTGTTGTGGAGATCCGAAAGCTGGACAATTTTAAATCCGTCAAACTCTACAGGGATTTTAGGATTCACATAATCATAATATGTCACAACGACGGCGTTGTTTTCCCATACCAAAAACACGACCAGGCCGACCAGGAAAAGAAGGACCGCAATAAGGATTTTGATCCGCTTTGACTTCATCGACACCTACTCTCCATCCCTTATAGACAAATAGGGATGGTTTAAGAGCCTGTCAGGCAAGCTCAAAAGCCATCCCCACTTTGCGAATTTCCTATTTCCTAATTAACTAAAGAAGGTGATATATCCCTGAACAAGCACTACCAGGATGATAATCGGCAGTACCCAGGTTAAATATCCCCTCAGCCAACGGGGCATCTTCAAGCCTTTTCCTGTGTTTGCTTCTTCCAGGAAGTTGTCAAAGCCCCAGCCATAACGGCTGACACAGAAAAGCAGATAAACCAGGGAACCCAAAGGAAGCAGGTTGTAGCTGATGATGAAATCCTCCAGATCCAGGATCATGGTTCCCTCACCCAGAGGTTGGAACCAGCTCAAAACGTTGAAGCCCAGGATACAAGGTATGGATGTAACGATGATCACAATGGTATTGATAATGGCTGCTTTCTTTCTGCTCCAGCCCCAAAGGTCCATACCAAAGGATATGATATTTTCAAATACGGAAATAACCGTAGAATAGGCTGCAAAAGTCATAAAGATAAAGAAGAGTGTACCCCAGATTCTTCCACCGGCCATGGAATTGAAGATATGGGGCAGGGTTACAAAGACAAGGCCCGGGCCTGCACCTGGGTCAACCCCAAAGGAGAAGCTGGCAGGGAAAATGATGAGTCCTGCAATGAGAGAAATCGAAGTATCCAATGCTGCGATATTGATGGATTCCTCGAAAAGGCTCCGATCCTTCCCAATGTAACTACCGAAAACGGCAAGAGAACCAATTCCGATACTCAGAGTAAAGAAAGCCTGGCTCATCGCCGCATAGATCGTTTCCCATAACCCATGCTCTTTTACCCGGCTGAAATCAGGCAGGAGATAAAACTTCAGACCTTCGGCGGCGTTTGGCAGCGTCAAGGATTTCACTGCAAGAACCACGATAATGCCCAACAGTAAAACCATCATGACCTTGGTGATCTTTTCAACGCCTTCTTGCAAACCAAAGGAACATACACCGAAACAAAATACCGTCGTAATGACCAGCCATATGAACATTTCTAACGGGTTTGCAACGAAGTTGTTAAAGACCTGGCCGATCTGCTCGGTGGTCGTAAGGCCTTCGAATTGTCCCACCAGGAACTTATAAAAGTAAGCAAGCATCCAACCTGCAATGGTTGTATAGAACATCATCAAGATGTAGTTTCCGGCCACACCGGCATAGCCCATCCAGTGCCATTTCTGGCCCTTTTTCTCCATTACATGAAATGAAGTGGCGATACTCTTCTGACTTGCGCGTCCCACTGCAAGCTCCATCGTCATGATGGGCAAGCCCAGTATTAAAATAAAAATCAGGTAAACCAGAACGAACAATCCTCCACCGTACTGCCCTGTGATGTAAGGGAAGCGCCATACATCACCCAAACCGATTGCACAGCCTGCAGAAATCAAGATGAAACCAAGACGCGAAGCAAATCTTTCCCTTTTTTCCATACTTCCATCCTCCTCATATATTTCTTCGCAATAAAAAATAAATTAGACCCTATTCATTCAGTATATTTATGAATGAATATGTAATATGTAATAAATTATAGTATAACTAATGCCCAATATCAACAGAATTTCTCTGAAAACAAAATTTCTTCAATGGGCCGATTCCCTTGTATTTGCACCATTTCATAAGTGAATTTTATCATAAGGGCCATAGAAGCTTGTCCCCACAGAAGCAAAAAAAATAGAGGAGCTCACCGGAGTTCCTCTATTTCTATCACATTTCCGCAGTTGCTGCACTTTAAAACAAAGATCCCTTCCTTCTCTTTTTTTATGGTAATATTGAGTCCTTCTTTATATAGCCTGTCTCGCTCAGTGAAGTATAATGTAGATAGACCGCAGCTGTGGCAAATAATGCTGAAGCTCGGGATAATGCTCATTACACTCACCTTCCTATATAAATATAAATTCATTTCAGTGAATCCTTCATGAAATGAAACTCTAAAACCCCTATTTATATTGAACCCTATACCGCAAAACCGTTTTCAGCTTGGACTTTTCCGTCTTCCTTGGATCAGAAATGTAGATTTCCCTGTGGACCAGCGATTTGATTTCAAGATTGTTTTCTTCTATAAATGCTTTCATTTGATCGAAGCTTCGCGCCTCATCATCATACGATCCGATGTGCATCATTTGAACGGATAAGCCGTCTTCCATTGATTCAAAGGTTACATCATCCAGTAAAGGATGGGGCTTTTTCTTCCTGACGATCTCAAAGGCTCTGTCAGCCACTTCCTGTGTAACAAAATCAGGCTGTCTGATCATAATCTTGTATACCAGTTCATCCTTTAACAATGTGCTTGATCGTCTACCTTCTTCTGTCAAATCCCATATCCCCTCAAGGGGATAAACCGTATATTCAAAATATCCATCCGGTGTATATCCCTGTTTCGGCATCATCCGGACAGCATAGGCCAGAGAATACAATACCTCTACCCTTTCGGCAAAGTCTTCGCTGTTTGGATCGCCTTTTCCGCCTATCATGAAAAATTTATGCCGGGGAACCGTGATTAGAACCGGTTTCTCTTTGGGCAGATATAAATCTTTTTCTTGCTTTTTCCATTCGTATTTCATGGCTTCCCTCCCCCCTACAATAAAATTATATCACCCCTGACATCCCGTACAATCTTTTTTGTATAAAAAATGGATGAAGCTCCTTAACCCTCAAATTACAGCTGCAACATCTTCCATCCGCTGCCGATAAAATAGATCGAAAAGGCCAGGATAAATATGCCCAAAAATAAAATAAGCCAGCGGTATACGGCATCCCCTATCAGCTTCTTGCCCCTTGAAAAGGCCGTGGAAACGGCTGAATACCACACAAGATCCGATAAAATATGCCCTAAAAAGAAGAACAAAACGCCGATCAAACCGGCAGTATAAGCCTGGCGTATCGATTCCATCCCCGTTGAAGCCCACCAGAGAATGAAGTAAGGATTTGTGGCGCTGACCAGGGCTCCCGCCAGCACGAGATTTTCCACCCCTACCCCATTCCCCGGCTTTTGATTCTCCAAAGAAACCGATTTGTTAATTGCCGATTTGATCATTCCATAGCCCATCCATGCAAGGAAAGCCCCACCAAAAAAACCGATCAAACCTGCAACCGTCGAATTTGAAAAGAAATCCTTCAGCCCAAAGGTCATAACGATGATGAGCAAGAGCTCCAGTATCCCGTGCCCCAGTACCAGCTTTGGGCCTGCCGTCCACCCTTTTTTGAGGCTGCCGTCAACGGCAACCCCCAGCATCGGCCCGGGCATCATTGCTCCGGAAAATCCTATGAAAAATGCGCTGATGAAGATTCCCCATAAAGCCATGTTCATTAACCTCTTCTTTCCTGAAATCTTTCTTATGATGGCAGTTTCATTGATTTCCTCTTCTTCGGGAAGCTCCTTAAAAAGCCTTTTCCTTAAGATGTGATAGATTTCATCCGATCACTTTTCTGACCCCTCTCTGCAATTCTATCTTCGATATCATTTACGGTGATACCACAACTCAAATGACTTTTACTTTTTAAAAGCATAAAACCCCTTACTAAACATCGGAGTACAAGTTTCCATTATAATAGTAAATCACGGAACAGAATCTATCAAGCTTTATTGTGGCTTTCTTTAAAAATTATCCAAAAATTGCACACTATGGTTTTCCACATATCCTTTAAACGCTTACTTCTCTTCAAAATCAATCCTTTTGAGCTTAATTCTTCTGCTCCGGTATAATCCAAATAAAAAATCATGGCTTCAATAAGGTTTTCAACCCTAACTCCACCATGATTTTAAAACAACTTTATTACTTAGTTGTGCTTTTTTTAGGAATATGCCTACCGCAACTACATATCCCATCTATTTCCCACGCCATCGATGGCAGAGGCTTTTCCTCTTCTCACAAACGGCTTCATTGGAACCACAGGAGGGGCAAGTATGTTTATTCAGATCAAAAACCTTGCCACAATTCAAGCACCTTAACCGGCATAAACCCGTAGTATAAGTCCCTCCGTTTATGTGTATTGCTTCCCCCTGTGTGAGGGCTGTAGCTACTTTCCTTCTGGCGCTGTCCAGGATATTTTGAAAAGTCTGCCTAGAAACCTGCATCTTCTCCGCACATTCTTCCTGATTGAGCCCTTCGATATCTTTCAGCCTCATGGCTTCAAGTTCTTCTATCTTGAGAGTAACTTCCTCTACCTCGCATCTTTTTTTACCCAGGGGTATGAAATAAGTATTCTCGGGAAAGAACTCCACCCTTCTGCATTTTATCGGCCTTGGCATTGGTTCACCCCCCTGCATCTTTTACATAGCCCATTGGGCATGAACAATCGAAAACTTCTAAACATTTTGCGTCTTTATATAAAATGAATATGCAGGGACTGACTTACTCCGTCCATAAAAGCTTCTTTATATAATACCGGTATTGCTGTTTACTTCACATTTTTCCAATACTTTTAAATAAGACTTTTACGAATCATTACTCTTCATTGACTGAAAGTATGATCTCTTCGGTGATATGGCCTATCGTTTCATCCAAGGCTGCATTCTGTATCCCTGCATCTTTCCCGGCAAGATTGGCTATATCCCGGCACATAGGCAATTCTCCCAGAAGCTTTAAGTCCAATTTGCGCAAAAACTCTTCCGTGTTTTCACCGTCAAATATTCTGATTTTCTTGTTGCAATCAGGACACAGGACGTAGCTCATGTTTTCAACTACGCCGATTACCTCTATGTTCATTTTTCTAACCATATTCACCGCTTTTGCAACGATCATCGATACCAGGTCCTGGGGCACTGATACCATCACTATCCCATGGATGGGAATGGATTGCATCACCGTTAGGGCAACATCTCCCGTCCCCGGAGGCATATCAATAACCAGATAATCAAGGTCGCCCCAGAACACATCCGTCCAGAATTGCTGGACCGCTCCGGCAATCATAGGCCCCCGCCATACAACAGGCTGCTCCTCATCTTCCATCAGCAAATTCAGCGACATTACCTTTATCCCATTTTCAGTCGTCACCGGTAAAAGGCCGAATTCACTTGAACGGGCCTTATCCTTTATCTTCAATAGCCTTGGGATACTGGGCCCTGTAATATCCGCATCCAGGATGCCTACTTTGTACCCTTTTTTATTTAACTCTTGCGCTATAAGGGCGGAGACCGTTGATTTTCCGACCCCTCCTTTGCCGCTCATTACACCGATGATTTTCTTTACATCATTGTACGGATTATTTTCTACCACACAATGTTCTTTTGTTTTGCAACCTGCCTTTGCAGGACAACTTTCGCATTTCGACATTTCAAGCGCCTCCTTATTGAAAATGGCATTTGCCAATTGGATTATACCTCTCCATTTTGTTATTGTCAAATGCCATTGATCTATTAGAAAAATATAAACCTTACAGCAAACAGGACTATACTGCTGTAAGGTTATGCAGTTCAACTCATATTTTAATTTTTAAGAAGCTCATTTCCTGCTCGAAAGGTCCGGAGTGCTCTGTAACAACATACTCCTTCCCCTTCAGAGATAATATCGTATAACTGAAAGACGCCTCACACAATGCAGAGGGTGTCCGATATGCCACCCATCTCTCCCCTCCGGACTTACTCCACCATGGGCACAAATCTCACATAATCGGCATCCTCCTCAATATAGCCGTCTTTGGTTTTTATGATCAGCTTGAGCACCTGGGTCTGACTGATTGGCCCTACCGGGATCACCATACGCCCACCCTCTTTGAGCTGCTCCAGCAACTTCGGAGGAATTTTCGGAGGGGCTGCCGTTACCATGATCCTGTCAAAGGGGGCATGTTCCTCCCAGCCCTCATATCCGCTGCCCAGCTTGAATTCTACGTTTGTGATTTCCAGTGCCTTCAGGGTTTCCTTTGCCCTTTTGTAAAGCTCCTCAAGGATTTCTATCGTATATACCCTGTCGGCCAGCTTCGCCAGGATTGCCGTCTGATAGCCTGAACCGGTCCCTATCTCCAGGACCTTCTCCTTCCCGGTCAATTCAAGGAGCTGGGTCATATAAGCGACGAGGGACGGCTGGGATATGGTCTGGCCAAAGCCTATCGGCAAGGCGCTGTCCACATAAGCATCATCCTTTAGGTATTCAGGAACAAAAAGCTCCCTGGGGATGGACTCTATGACATCGATGATCTGCTCATCCCTTATCTCATAGAAAATATCCCTTGAAAAGCCTATGATCGCCACCGCCTTTCTCACTTTTATATTTCCAGAGGAGAAAGCTTTCTTAATAAGATCCCCTTGAATCTTAATCCTATTCTTCCGGCCTCTTTAAAGCCGAATACGGCAGATCCGGTTACTCAATCTTTCGACTCCTTATTGCCATATACTCCCTATCTGGCAGTTTGAGAGTGAACTTTTTAGCTGTCATGCCTGCTGTTCCTGTCCCAAACCTCCTTCGCATGCTCAGCTTTATTTTTCACCCTACTGTTTTTTACGAGGTTCATCACGATGTTCGGAAAAAAAGCACTGCCCCATATCAGATAATCCATAAATGTTACTTCTCTGACCGGGTCCTGTATAATGAGTTTACCCCTTTTTTCAGTTTCTTCCTCGCAAACTCAAGCAACCATTCAGCTTATTTTCAGGATATTCGTTCCCAGGAGCCAGTACCGGATGTCACTGCTGAGATTCCCTATCAAGATCCCTGGAATATACAATTACATCTGTCCTTTTCATCCAGCCCGTGGTATTCTAAAAAGCATTCCCTATTGCATTATTCCGGAAAACATTCAAGTTGCATTTATCAATTCCTTCTTCCATCAATCGTTGAAGGCATCTCTTCACAAGGAGCCGTCCAATGCCTCTTCCCCTGTATTCTTCGGCTACGGCTATATGATAAATATAGCCTTTTCTTCCGTCATGGCCACACAAAGCGGTACCGACAATTTTGCCGTTTTCTTCATAGCAAAAGCTCATCCCTTGATTGCGGATCAGGAACCTTTGGATGTTCTCTCTGCTGTCTGCATTGCTCAGGCCAACGCCCGGCGTCTTTTTCCACAGGGCATAGATTTCATCATAGTCGTCTATATGTATTTCCCTGATGCCTTTGCCTTCGGTTAGTTTTATCCAATAAAAACACAGGCCCTTCTCTATGCGCTCCAATTTACCGCCGTTGCGTTCAATGACTTTCTTTGAAGGAATATTTGCCTCCTTGCACGTTATCAGAACCCTGGGAATTTTCTTTTCCCTGGCTTTTATAAGCAGTTCGGACAGAATGATGTTCCCGTATCCTTTTCCCCGGGCTGTCGGCCTGATACAGTATCCGATATGCCCGCCGCATTCTCTCAAATCATCATTCAGATGATGTCTCAGCTTTCCATATCCCACAGGATAGCCGTCTGCCAAAAGCCAATACAGGGTCTCGGGAACCCTGCCCGGTTTAAGGTTGATGCCCCTTGCCCCGTTCATTTTCTGAGAAAGGTAATGCTTGAATTCATTTTCATCCATATTATAGCCGTGATTTACAAAACCATTTTCACCGGGGCCGATTTCTCTCAGCATTTCAAGAATATCGTTTCCGTCATTTAATGATAATTCCCTCAGCTCGATTCGCTCCATGCATTCACCTGGCTTTCTAAACTTATATTTATTTATAACTATGATCGGTCTTATATTCCATATCCGCTTCGAAAGAAATACATTCAAACTTATACTATATTCCATAGTGAATGAGGTATTTGTTTTCACCGATTGCATTCGTTACCTTTTCAATAAGGGATTCAAGTTCCCGGGATTGATAACGGCCGTTGGCCTTGATAAGAAGGTCTTTAAATTGTTCCAGTGATTCCGGAGGGATAAGCGTTACCCCGCAATAATCCAGTCCGGCACTCGGCTGGGTTATAGCTTGAAAATATGTCCTTATTTTCATCAATTCTTCATGATACTCTAACATGAATTTTTCTATCAAATCATCGCTGACAGAAATGCAATGATATTTTTCAGGTTCATATTTACTATACCACTTGTTTTCGTCAAAGGAATCTATGATTCCAAATTCATGCTTTGCCAAACTGTAGTCAAGTCTATATTAGTGTGTAAATTTACTCGGTTACTAAGCAGATACTATAAACCACCTGCACTAAAGCGTTTATGCCGCGAAAGCTGTTGACAATGAGTACATGGTATGTTAGGCAGGTTGGCCGGGCACCACCACTCCAGCGTAAGACTTCACCTCAAAGATGAGGGGGGGATGGCCCTGAT
>Ga0134092_1001246_pt1 | contig 22731 bp, 20 predicted proteins | sample 3_6taG_FD_94454 | JGI IMG/M metagenome (GOLD analysis project Ga0134092, IMG submission 94454) | Switchgrass degrading microbial communities from high solid loading bioreactors in New Hampshire, USA - 3_6_20_6_A3 metaG | ecosystem: Engineered > Bioreactor > Semi-continuous > Anaerobic >... | reverse complement strand
TCCTGTAAAGCTTAAAGGGGATAAGATCCCTCTTGTAGCTAGGATTATCAGTGTATGCGATGTATATGATGCCTTGACTTCAGACAGACCATACAGAAAAGCCTTTACCATGGAAGAAGCAGTGAGTATGATGAAAAATTCTAATGGGCAGTTTGATCAGGAAATATTCAAAATCTTTATTAGTAATCTAGATTCAATAATCGATACACCACTATAAATTTAAAAACCGGGATAATATGAATGGGGTTCATTTGAAATATGCATAGTCAGAATCTGAAACAAAGCTTCCTTCGGAAAACATAATATTTTTCCTTATCTTGATTTGAACTTGATTTAATATCCTTATCAAATTTACTCTTTCATTTTCATCTATTGTAAATTCAACTCCATATTCATACAAATTGTTTTTAGCTTCCCGGATCCTTATAATATATCCTCTAACTTTTATTTCTTCCTCTAATAATTGAAAAGTAAACTGCAATATGATTTCATTACGGGCAGGAAATTTTATGTTAGATATAAAGCATAGTCCTCCTGGGCCTATATCTTTGATAAGCACCTTGGTTTTGCCTATATTTACTTGATTTCCTTTGACTTCTAACACTTCTAAAACTGCTTCCAGTGATAAGGGAAGCTTAATTCTGAAAAACTTACGCCTGTTTTCTGTTAGTGATTCTCCTGTGTTATTCACTATTATAGGCTTGCACTTCTTTCTGGCCAGTATCCTTTCTATTTTCTCCGGATCTACTGCCTCGCTATATATGTAGCCTTGTCCTGCATGACAGTTAAGATACTTCAGGTATGATAGCTGATCCCAATTCTCTATTCCCTCGGCAACCATTTTTATATTGAGTTTCTTTGTCAGATGAATGACAGATTCAACAATTGCAGAATTAGTGCTATCAAATGGAACATCCTTTATGAAAGAACCATCCAACTTAATAATATCTACTTTGAAGGAGTTCAAATATGCAAAGGAGCTAAAGCCTTTTCCAAAATTATTAAGAGCTATCTGGATCCCTAAAGACCTTAAACTTTCGATATGAGAATTCAATTTATATGTGTTTTTCAATAGTATGTTTTCTGTAATCTCTATAATCAAAAATTTAGGATCCAGCTCGTACTCGTCTATTATGGCTTTTATATTATCTGCAAAATCACTTTCCATAAATTGAATTCCAGAAAAGTTAACAGCTACTTTTATGGGAGGCAACCCCTTGTCCATCCATCTTTTATAATTCTTGCAGACTTCTCTCAATACCCATTTACCTATATCAATGATCAATCCTGTCTCATCTGCCAAGTGGATAAATTCATTGGGCAATATCAATCCCCAATCAGGATGCATCCATCTGACCAATGCTTCCACCGCTAAGATCTCACCACTTTTCAAATTGACAATAGGCTGATACAGCACTCTCATCTCATCTTTTTCTATAGCATAGTACAAATCGTTTTTCATCAAAAAATCTCTATAGCTTTGACCATTTAGTTCAAAGGAATAATACTTGTATGGATTTTTTTCTTCTATTTGAGTCTGCTTTTTCTTAGAAATCCCATCCTGTTCAAACATGCTTTCATTTTTCTTACTAGGCTTACTTAATAATCCCCTCTCCAAAAAAGCCATATTACATTCCCCCCTGAAATATGTGCTTCATGTTATAAATATCCTTGTCCCACTTTTTGTTAACCCACTTAAAATAATATAAAAATGGCAACCATCAAAAACTGGCTGCCAAAAATAAGTAATTGGTAGCCTGACAATCATAGCACACCTGTGCTTTAGACTCATAGCTTTGCGTCCTTACCTTTCGATAAGTTTGCCGTTGCAATTACACTATTTTAGAATTCTAATTAGTTATATATTAATCTTATAGTATCATATAGTTTATCATATATTTACTAAAATTGGAATAGCTATCTTTTATTCTTTTGCGAATCAAATAATAACATTAACCTCTTTATAACAACTCACTTTTGCCTGGCTTGTTTAGCAACTCTTTTTCGCTCTACTCGCGACACATTGACAATAAAATGATATATACGCACATAAGAGTTATCTATTTCCGGATTTTTATGCAAAGTCAATATAACTCCCTTTAAATCCTGAGAGTAGCATGTCATATCTATAATAGGACCTTCCTTATTGAAAAACCTTTTTCCTTCTTCATCTTCAAAATAATAATTTTCTAATATGGCTTTTCTTTCATATAAAACCTTCTCCAGCCTTGTCCGCTTATTGAATACAATAGTAAATCCAAATCCGCCATATTCCCTCAAATACCCAAACAACTGTCCCAACTGCTTTTTGAATTTTTCCGGTTCCCATTCCTTATTTTCACCAGTTGCGATATTCATATAATCTTCACCGGATTTATAAATAAAAAAATCCAATTCTCCAGATTTACTGGAGGCATATCCTTGAGGAGCTTCTCTCGATATTTCATAGCCATAATGATTCAAAGACATTTTAAGACCAGACCACAGAATATCACTCAATTCATTTTCACTGAGCTTTTCTATATTTACAGGTTTTTCAGAAACAAGCTGAATTGCTTTATTTATATCCTTCAATATTCTGAGCTCATCCTCTGTCATAGCTATAGGACTTATCATCTTAATGGCATTCTGGGAAGCCTCGGTAAATTCTGCAGCCAAATCCCTCTTTTTAACAAATTCATTTATAGAATCCAACATCTCCGGCAGCTTCCCTACAATATTATTAATATTTTCAACTATCCCGTATACAGCCGGTTCATATTCCGGCTTTCTTAACTTTGCTTCACAATAATAATATAAGGACTTTATATTATCTATACTGCTATAGGCACATGCCAAATTTGCATTTAATAGATAATCTCCCTTATACTCATCAATATATTTTTCACACCACTCAATAGCTTCTTTGTTCATCCCCATAGAAATCAACACTGCTGAATAATTAACAATAGCTTCTATCTCTGGCTTTTCATTTTGAAAATATTCCTCAAACAACTGTTTTGCAATATGATAATTTTCTCTTAAATATTCAACCGTAGCTATTCTATGAGCATTTTTACTTTTATCGCTCATTTCATTTACAGCCTCTATAGCCTTGTCATATTCCTTAACATTAATGAAACAGTAATATTTCAACAGATTCAGAAAATCATTCTCAAATATGGCTCTTTTATTTTTCTTCAGAATTTCTTCAATGTATTCAATATATGCTACAGCCTCAGATGGATAGCTGTTATTTATCAGAAAATATGCATTTTTCATAGCCATACCTAACCTAATGTCTTTTACATCTTTAGCTATCACTTCCTCAACAAAAATCCTGCCTCTAAATACTTTATTTAATAATATTACTTCATAGAACTCCAGATTATCTTTTATACACTCCACATATTCCTTAATATAAGAATCATCTTTAGTTGAAAGCAGTTTGAATATTCGATATGCAAGGATTTCTTCATTTGCAATAGTGTAATTTGAATATATTCCAAATGAATCTTGAATCATTTCTTCCCATGATAATGGACTATGCTCCCTAATATTAAATGCCTTGAGCTGCTTGAAGCTATTTAAAACATAATATAGTATATCTAAATCTAATTCCTGCTTCTCAATAAACAGGCATAGCATTCCTAAATGAAATCTCAGCTTCCTTGATACCGAAAAATATATATACCAATCAATATTCTTTTTAGCATTCAATGAATTAAAAATCTGTGAAAAATCGATATAGAGCTCATTCACACATCCCCTATCAGACTTTAACACCGCTAAAGCTTTCAGCAGGTTTTCCATTCCTTTAAAATTATAGTAGCTGCTATAGAATTTATCGCTATTCAAAAGATCAATATATTTTCTTATTATTAGATCAGCCATTTTACTTATGAAATTAGTATTATTTCCTTTATATTGTGAAAACAAATCAAAAAAATGAAAATTGTCATCCACATTATGACTTCCAAGTCTTTCATTCAGTATATCCAAATATTTATTATCATCTATATAATAAAACAATTCATCAATAACTAGGCTTTTGACATTTTTTAATAGGTTTTGTGATTTGCCGTTCATGATCTGCTTTCTTGATAAGTATAAATATAAGTCAAGAATAAATTCAAAATGCTCCAAGCTATATTCCCTTATATATGAAATATAAAACTCCAGCAATTCTACTTGGAAATCCTCTGTAAATATATAGTGTTTATCATCCCTATAATAATTACTATAGAACATCAATATTCTCTCTATTATAAGCGGTGCTATAAATACGGATCTGAATTCCAGCAGTTTATGATTTTTATTAATGATATAATTTGAAAAATAGTACAAATAGATATTTGACCGCTTCTCACATATTATTTCTTCCAACTGCTGTGCTGTAAAAAAGCAGTCTAAATATGTAAAGACAAAGGATATTTCTTTTATCAACTTGCTGTAATAAATGTGAAATTCAATATTACCGTAAAACATATCAATCTCGCGAAGCCTGTCAAATATGTTGATATTATCATAATGTCCAGGAATATAAGCAATAAGTCTTGAGCCATCGCCAGGTGTAAATATGTTTTCTCCTTCCAACTCATAAGGAACATACCTGAGACGATTCATAAAATTCAAATCATCTAATCTGCAATGCTTATTGTCGGATTTCAGCCTATTAAATGAATACTCTGATAGAACTTTCTTCTTGTTCTTATCCATTGATTGTATAACATCTGAAATATCAATCTCAGAACCGCTTATCTCCATGAGCAAGGTAAAATAATATTCTATATTCTTTCTCCAGCCATCATAGCTTTCAAAGCTGATTTTTCTCTTTAACGCCTCTAAAAAAGCATTTTTCAAATTTCTATAATTTTGAAAAATAGCTCCATGCAGATCTTTATTATCTCCAATCAGCATTTCTTTTGTGAGCTCTGCTGTCAAACTACTATTATGCTCTTTCAGTATCGCTTCCCATCTACTCTCCTGGAATAAAGGATAAAGGAACATGGTTTTAGCAAATATCTTGACAAACTCTATACAATCGGTGTCTATCTTATATCTTGAAGTATTGCTGTGAGCTAGTTCAGGATGTATGATAACCCTGTCTCCTTCTGTCAATAAATAATACTTCTCAAATAAATATTCTTTATCTACTCTCTTTTGCGGATTATCATTATTCCATTTCTCAAGTTCATAATCAAGCAGATGCATTGAGTTAGCCAAATCATGCACTGGGTCAAAGGAATCTATCAACCTGAGAAACAGATCTATAATCCTATACTTGTCAATGAATATGAGATCATCATAGCTTGAGTCCTCACCAGTCCTATAGTAACCTTTATAGTCGTATGCACTAAGTAACTTCCCATATAACTCCTTTTTTTGATTAAGCATATATCCGTCCAAAATATCAACCCTTTACATTTTCTATGTTCGCCAACATGCTTATACTATAATGATATATACTTTTTATAATTCTGCCAACATTTTTGTGAGCCATTGAGAACCGTCCCCGGTGGTTCAATGGCTCAATAATATACTGTGAAGTTGGAATCGTTTAATAGCTTGTCCCCCAACTCTTCCTTAGTATAATCTTTTTCCTTTGGCTTCAAATCATACTCTTCTGAACAACATACTTTTATCTTCTTATCTTGATATGCACAATTTAATATATTTTGAAGTTCATCTGGAGTATTTATTAATCCTTCTTTTATAAGAACCTGGCATAACCCAGGTGTTGTCAGCATTGAACATCTCCTTGCTCCTGTATGTTTTTTCAAATTGTCAGTCATCTCTACAAGCTTTCTAATCAAGCCTCTATCCTCACTAATAACAATGTACTTATACTCGTTTATACTAGGGGTGTTCGACAATATGGCTGCGCAAATAATAAATAATTCTTCAGCGAGATTATCCTGTGGCTTTTTATTTGCCCTAGCCATTTTAAAAAAAGTAGAGAACAACTCTGATTTTGAGTAGTTTCCATTTCCGCAAAGTTTTCTTATCATGTCACTTCCAGAATTAGCAATAACCTCATCAACCGTACCTTTCCATTTTCGTGCTATTCGCAATGCATATTTTAAAAGGTTATTGAAATACCCTACCGAACCAGCATAAACTCTTTTTAAGCACTCCAACGAATCTTCTTCATTAAATACCAATACTTTTATACCTGCATCTGATAATTTTTTGATGAAATCAATATGCTGAGTCCATATTTTTGAATCATCAGAACACATTTCCATCAAAACAGTTCTTGTTATTATTACAACTCCATTTCTACCTTTTATATAGGTTACTAGTGGAGTAATATCAGAAATCTTTGCATGACTCCATATGGCACAAGTATCATAGATAAAGCAGATATCCGCAACTAATATCTCATCCGCAGCCTTTTTCTTATCGCATATTATATATTCTTTAATTTCATCAAAGTTATAAGGGGTCTCCACATATGTTTTACTCATTATACTATCCCCTTATCTCTTTATATAGATTTCTCAAATTTTTTTCAATTCTTGCTAACTCAGCATTATCCATTAATTCTCGTGAAATAAGATATTTACCTTTATTTATTACTAACGCCAATAACTTTTCAAAATCATCATTTCTTGACCCCTTTAATAACTCCATATTTAACCATAGCTTATCAAACTCATCATTTATTTGTTCCGGAGTAATACTTAACAACATTTTCAGTCTCTCGCCGTCTTTGAGCAACTCTAGTTCATAGCATCTAATTAAAACAGCCATATATGGTGCCCCAAAATAATTCATCAATTTGACTATTGTCTGAATTTCGGACTTGTCTTCTTCATATTCTTGCTCAAACTTATTAAACATCTTAATAAATTTTGACTCAGGCATCAATAAAGCTGCCGCATAGTGATTAGCCAATATCTCTTCATCATGATCATAATAATTTTCATTAATATAAAATTCAACAGGCTCTTTAAAAGGATACTCCTGATATAAAATGTGATATAATTCATGGCATAAAGAAAAATTAACATTTACTCTCGGTAATGTTGAGTTTAGTAATACATATTTAGACCCATCTCTACCATAGCATATGGCTCCTATTTCTTTATCTTTAAAAGGGATTTCCGCTAGCAAATACCCTTTTTTGTTGATTACAGTCCTGGCTATTTGCATAATATCCAGCAAATCATCTTCATTCTCCATATTTGCTTCATTATAAAATTCTTTTACTTTCTTCTTTATTAAGTCTTTGTTTTTTTTATTGTTTGAAATAATCCTTTGAAATTTCTTGAAGTCCACTTTATCACTCCTCGTATGAAGTTAATAACCTTTTTTCAACTCCAAGGACAGCATCTACATTTTCTAAAAAATCAATTAGCTTCAGAGCAAATTCCTTTTGCTCATTTCTTGGTTCTCCAGCATAGAATGCCACATCTAAGCTTTCTATGGCTTTGCTATTTGAAATACTGATGTTATCCCCAAGAAAAAACTCTACTTTTTCACCCAATGCATATGCTATTTTCTCCATATCACTAACTGTTGCTTCTTGTACATGATTTAGTATCCGTGATAATTTATTCGCCTCAATTCCTGATTTCAAGCTTATATATGCTTTTTTTATTTTCTTAGCAGTTAAATACTCATTAACATTGTCAATAAATTTGCTCATCAAACCATCTCCTAATTATCATATAATGATATATTTTGCCTCACTTTCAATTATATTATACTATTTATTTAAATATATTGCAATTATTTTATCATTTTATGATATCAATCAAGCAACTATACTATTACCTATATCCTTAACAGTCTATCGTCCCCGGTATCCCTAGCCGCCGGCGACTATGGGGATGAAGGTTACCACATCGGTGTTGTGGATTATCCATTCTAGACCCTTTTCTTTATTAAGAAAGCAGTTATTTATCAAAATAACTGCTTTCGGGGAGGGTTTTGAGTCACTTAAAATAAGTGACTCAAAACAAGATCCGTATTTTTCGCATAACAAATCAAGCAATTCTCTGAATGTACCTGTAAAATCCAATTCAATGGTTTCTTCCTTAGTAACATTTATCAAATATGAATGGAATATGACTTTCATTGTTGAAGCAGCTCCAGAGCTTCTTTCACATAATGCATCACCCTGTTATAACCACGCTGGAGTTTTATCTTGGTTGAGTGATACTTATGTGAACCTAAGGGACAATTGGCCAATCTCTCACCATCGGCCAGGGATGGTATGGGAAACATAGGTCCCGACAAATCAAAGTCAAAGCAGTTGCTGCCGTGGAATGTAACTCTGACAATCTTATGTGACAGCTTAAGCAGTATGTTATTTATCTCATCCGCTTCTCTTCCCGGTTCTTTTATGCTCTTGGCTTTCTTGTTCAACTCTTCTGTAGCTGCAACAAGCTTATCAATCCTATTAGCAAGAGGCGATAAATCAAATCTGTCTTTGAGTTTCTTCTGAAGATTGGATACAGTCTCTGCCATTTCCTTTGCTGCTTCATTGAAATCATAGGGCAATACGGGATAAGTGAGGAGTCTCCATAATACCGCCAGATATATCTTGGTGTCTCGTACCAGAAATTCTTCATCCACCTTATCTATGGTGTCATACTTGGTATGCCACCACCAGCCCAGACCGCCGGCGTGTTTGGTATTGCCCATTTTGAAAGACACTACATCCTGGTTTTTCTGGGCATCCTGCTCAGAGAATGTCCCAAATATGGATGTAAGCCCTACTCCATAGAAGGATTGATCCGCATAATGGCCTATTCTCTTGCCTATAAAGTCCTGACCTGTCTGCTTCTTTATCACATCTGCAGCCAGTTTCTTGGTCTGAGGCATTACAGGAGCTTCTATGATGATCACTGCATCCTTGCCTCCTGTTGAGTCTACATAGATATGGCCTATGCATTTCTCCTCCAGCTCTTCGAAATGATTATCCGCATACCAGGCGGAGCTGAAGAATTTGCCCTGGGAATGACCTGCCCAGAACACCAGCCTCAAGCCTCTCTGCCAGAGAGGCTGCTTCTCTGCGAGAAGTCGTGCACACTCCAATAATGTGGCATTGGCAGAGCCGTTATCCATAGCGCCATAGTCCCAGGAATCAATATGGCTGGTAAAAAGGAGAAACTTATCATCCTGATCCGATGGCATATCCGCCTCCAGCAGAGGTATGTCTACCCAGTCGGTATAAACTATTGATTCTATCCTCACCCTTGTACGGCCGTTTTGTATTACCTCTTTTATAGCATTTCCGCTTTGTCTTGTTATTGATACTACTGGAATAGCAGGTATCAATGACTCAGTATCCTCTGTAGGTCCACCCCATAGCTTTGACAAAGCGATATTGTGAAGATGATCGTCCTGAACATAGATGGCTCCTATTGCGCCAAACCTCTCAAGATTATGAACCTCATCGGCAGAAGGCAGTCCATCACACAAAACTATCTTTCCATCTATGGAGGGAGATGTTGACAAAACTATTTCCCCTGTAAGCCCAATGGGAGAGGTAGATGGAGTAAAGGGATGGCTTAATGCTTCAAAGCTGATATTTTTCGGATATTCCATCTCTACATAAGCCTTCAAAGGCACACTTATAAATCCGGGATGAAATGTGAGATTGGTCTTGTATCCAAAGCCCTCCAGCACCTTCTTGCAGTATTCCAGGCTTTCTACCTCGTCCTTTGTCCCCGATACCCTTACCCATTTGGCAATCTCCCTTGTGTATTCCATTAAGTTTTTTCCATTTACTTTATCAACTAAAAGGTCTTCTTCCTTTTCTATCATATTAAGATACTCACTCAATATAAACCCCCCTTTCAATTATTCCATAATCTCATAGACCATCAGTGCCATAACCTTTGCTCCGTGAAGCAGTGCTTCCTGATTAAAGGTCATATTGGGCTTGTGAAGTCCCGGCACCAAATCTGCACCTATGCCCAGTATTGTGGTTTTCAGTTCCTTTATGGCATAGGAATATTCATGGAAGTCTTCTCCCCCTGAAGTGACAACACAATCTGCAACCCCGTCTTCTCCCAAAACATGCTTTATACAATCCTGGGCTATTTTTATCAACTCATCACTGTCTTTTGCAGCAGGAACTCCCCCGAGGAAATGGCATTTTGCCTCTGCGCCGCAGCATTGGGCACCTCTCTCAATTGCTTTTGCAACAGCCTCCTTCAGCTGCTCCATAACCTCATTTGTCTGAGCTCTCAAATCAAAGGCCATCTGAGCCTTGCCGGGTATAATATTAAAAGCGTTACCTCCGGCTTTTATCATAGTCGCCTTTACCGAATAGGGTATCTGAGGATTCATGTGTATGCTATTCACTGCAAAAACTATGGAGCAGCAAGCATCGATGACATTTGTCCCCTGATGAGGCCTCCCCCCATGGGCATCGGATCCTGTAATATCTGCCATCATAATCCCCGATGCACCATGCCTTACTGATGGCGAGATTTTGCCGTATGGCAGCTCCTCTATGGGTCGAAGATGGCTGGCTATGAGATAATCAAGGCCATTAATATAGCCGGATTTTAACAGCTCTTTGGCACCTCTGAGGGTCTCCTCCGCAGGCTGAAATATTATCCTCAGATGTCCTTTATTCAAAACATTGGATTTAACCAATGCCTCTGCAACAGAAATAACTATGGTACAATTGGCATCGTGGCCGCAGGAATGGATAACCATGGGCTCTCCATTGATTTCGTGTATCAATGCATCCATATCAGCTCTAAGTCCTATCCATGGTCCCGGGATACCTGTATCAAATATGCCTACCACACCTGTACCTCCAACTCCCGTCTCCACCGAATACCCTAATTGCTCCAATCTTTTAGCCAGATATGCAGATGTCTTTTCTTCTGCAAAACCTACTTCAGGCATGGAATGCAATATATTAAATGTATCAATTATTCTATCCCTATTTGTCTCTATATACTTTAACAGCTTGTCCTTCATAAAAGCCTTCCTCTCTCATCTACCCCTAGCCTTTCCAGGGTTTCTTTCTTCGGTATACCTTCATTATCCCAACCCCAAAGGCTATAGTATTCTTCCAGCATTTTATAAAAATTAGACCAACCAATGGTCTTCCCTGCGCCAGGCCCATCGGGCAAGGGATCCTCAATTATACGAGGAGCCACAGTATCATCCTCTTTGGTGAAACCTTCTCTTATATTGTAAAGCCTTATGGATGTTTCCGTCCTTTCTGAAATATCCCTTAGCTCTTCTTCCGAAAATTCCAATCCCAATACTGCCTCAATATACTTTATATAATCCTCAATCCCTACATGAAGGCTTCTCCCCACAAAATCACATACCAATATGATATGCATGATAGAGCGTTCATCGAATAACTTTTTCACTGCCAGGCTATGTCCCTTGATATCCAATGGATCATCTGTGGCAAAAGCCACATGCATTGGTGAGCTCCTTCTATGGCATCCTCCTCTAGGTGCTACTGCATAAGCAATGGCCCCTCCATAGGCAGCCCGTGGATCATATCCTGGATACTCAAGTCCTTTTGTATGCATTGCAAAATGCTCTGATCCTTTACCAATTTCTTTTGAGAGAGCTCTGACACCAAGGGCCAGCTTGGCACCAAATCCCCGTTTATGTGCAATATCGCTTATGATGCCGGGGAATAGCTCTTTATTGCCAAAGGTAAACTTCAAACCTCCAGTATATTTATCATCTACAAGGCCCTTTTCATAGCATTCCATTACAAATCCGATGGTATTGCCTGTAGAAACCGTATCCAGCCCCTCCTTGTCACAGGCCACATTAGCTGCTGCGATGGTTCCCAGATCATATATACCCAGATTGGTACCCAACATGCTCAAAGTCTCATATTCAGGACCCTCTATGTACAGGTCACCTAAGTGGGTTTTTGAATGGGTCATAATGCCGCATGGAGTGATACAAGCATAGCAACCCTTTGTGTGGTATACATGCTTTTTAACTCCATCTGCATCTATGGTTCCCATGGCTTCACTGCTGGTTCCTCTTTGATAATTAAGATGAGGCAGCATGCCCAGCTTGTTTGTATTCAACATAGTAGCAGAGGTACCGAATTTTTTTCTATTTATTGCCTTAATATCTCCAAGAGCTTCTTCCACATTTATTGCCAAATGAGAAAGGAGGCTATCCTTATCTTTACATAGTATTCCTCCTGTACCCCTGGCTATGATTGCTTTAATATTCTTGGAACCCATGACAGCTCCGGCACCTCCTCTGCCTGCCTGGCGAAAAATATCGCTATTGATTATGGCAGAAGCTACAAGGTTCTCACCAGCGGGTCCGATACATGCTATGCCCAATCTCTCGTCATTATATCTTTTCTTTAATATGGACTCGGTCTCATAGGTATCCATGCCCCATAAATCAGTAGCATCAATCATATCAACCTTGCCATCGGTAATACTTATAATGGATGGTGTCTCTGCTTTTCCTCTCAGAATAAGAACATCACATCCTGCACAGCGCATTTCTATAGCGAGAGCTCCGCTGGAATAACTCTCAAGCCATCCTCCCGTGGCAGGTGATTTGGTAACCACCAGATACTTCCCGGCTCCAGGAGCCGGGGTACCTGTAAGGGGACCGGATATGAACATGATTACATTATGGGGAGACAGAGGATCTATACCTGGCTGTGAGTTCTCCAGCATGAGATAGGCTCCAAGCCCCCTGCCGCCCAAATATTTGAATATTACTTCATCGGGTATCTGCTTTTTAGTCAATATCCCTGAGGATAGATCGTAATCCCATAAGCGACCGTATCCTTCCATCTATCTCACCTTCAATCTGGATTTAAATATATTCTTTGCATTATCAATATAAATTTGATTTTTACCCCACTCATCAATATCAAGCATCTCAATGGCCCTTACAGGCTCCTCACATCTCATATCAAAGGGATAATCCGTCCCAATAAGCATCCTGTCTACACCAACATTATCCACTACGAATTGGAAAACTTTTGTATCAAAGGTTATGGAATCATAATAAAATTTTTTCAAATAAGTTGATGGGGCAGAAGGTAAATGAGATAACTCTCTTCGTACTTTGTATCCCTTGTCTAGACGGCTCACCGCCAAAGGCAAATATCCTCCCGAATGTGACAGGCCAATCTTGAGCTTTGGAAACTTCTCAAATACACCGCCCAAAATCATTCTCATAGCAGCTATGGTGGTATCAAGAGGATTGCCTATAATATTCCTCAAGTGAAAATCAGCCAGCCTGTCCTTTGCCGCAGTATAATGAGGATGGAGCAATATAAAGGCTCCCAACTCCTCTGCTTTTTCCCAGAAAGAATAAAGGCATCTATCGTCCAGCTCTATCCCGTTTATATTGGTAGCTATCTCAGCCCCCAGAAAGTTGTACTCTCTCATTGTTCTCTCAAGCTCCCTACATGCCTCATCAACAGAATTCATGGGCAGTGTGGCTAAAGCATAAAATTTATCAGAGTAAGGTCTTATATCCCTATACATCTGATCATTGACTACTTTAGCCCATTTCGTGGACATATTGGATTCAAGCTCATAATAGAACACGAAGGGAGCCACTGAAAGTACCCTATGATCAATCCCTGCTCTGTCCATATCCTCCATATGCTTCTCAAGGCTTACTAGCCCTTCATCCAGCTTTGCAAACACATTGCCGTTTAACCTTATATATCTGGTATGGTCACAATCCTCTTCTATATAGAAAAGGCTTTTAAAATCAGAATTCCCTAACAGTGGAATATAATGACCGTGAATATCTATTACCATATACTTTCTCCTTCGGATCATCAGATAATATTAATGGCCTTGGCAGGACAAACCTTGGCACATTCACCGCAGCCGGAACATTTTATAGGCCTATCTGAACCCGGGAAAGCAAAGATCGCACCCCTTGGGCAGACATCTCTACATAAGCCGCAGCCTATGCATATTTCTTCCTCTATGATCCAGCTCTTCCCACACTTTTTAATTGCACCTGTCGGACACTTATCAGCACATAATCCACACTGAGTACAATATATCACTTTGCTGGTTCCTATTTTTCTCTTGTTTTCAACACTTCTGATAGCCGACTTCTTCGTATTGGACTCACCATAGTTTACTAACGAACATGTCATCTCACAAATATGGCAATTAGCACATTTATCTTCATCAACTTTTATTGCCATTATGTCACCCCTTGTCCCTCTCTGGGCTAATCCAGGGAAAGAGTACCGTTCAGCAGTCCTTCTACCTTATCCGAAGAACTGATCCAACCCAAAGAAGCCCTTATCTGCTCAACAGCAAATTCATGATATTTTTGCCCATTCATGCTTGCACAGCAATCCTCAAGGAGCACAACCCTTATATCCCTGTTATAGGATTCAAAGGCGGTGCTGAGGACACAGTTGTTGGTGTTGGCACCAACTATAAATAATGTATCTATGCCCATGCATCGTATAGCCAACTCAAGATCTGTCCCTATATATGGGCTGTATCTCTGCTTTACAACAACATAGTCGGTAGGCTGAACATCCATCTGAGGCATGATCTCAACAGCCTTGGAACCCGGCACCCCTACTAATTTACGCTTATGACCTACTCCTGTAACGGACTTTTTCTCATACTGGTATCTCCACAAAGGATTGGAGAGACACATGGGACTTCCTGTCACCGGATTATGCTTATGAGCAGTGGTGACAAAAATTATAGGCCTGTTATGCTTTCGAAATGCAGGTATAACAACCTGTGATACATTTTTTATCACTCTATCTGCATCTTCCTTAGAAACAGGCAGTATATTCATTTCCGTATCAAAATGAATCCTATTTATATCTACAACTATTAAAGCTGATTTTGAAAAATCCATGGATAAAATCCTCCTTTTATATCATTCTTTTCATCCTGAACGAAGTAAAGGACGCTACTAGCCTTCTAGTTTAATAGATTCGGCAGGTAAAGAGAAATTTCCGGTATAAACGTGACCAATGCCAACACAACCAAGCTGAGCAGAATAAATGGCATTGTTGATCTCACAACCTCTGTAAACTCCATATTAAGTGCTTTGCATGAAACAAACAGATTCTGTCCAAAAGGTGGTGTAGACATACCTATAGCAAGATTTGTAGTCACTATATTTCCTAGATGTATGGGATCTATGCCTGCATTCATCGCCAATGTAAATACCATAGGGATTATGATTACAATAGCAGACCCGGCTCCCATAAACATTCCCGCAATTAGGAACATGAGATTTATGATCAGCAAAACAACTATAGGTGATGTAGCACCCAGCAATCCAGACATCAATTGTGGAATCTTTGCAAGGGTCATGGTATATGCAAGGACTTGTCCCGCTGCAAGCAATATGTAAACAGTAGCACAGGTCTTAGCGCAATCAGCAAGCATCTCCAAGAAATCTTTGAACTTCATATCCTTATAGACAAGCATTTCCACCAATAAAGCATATCCTGCAGAGACAGCAGCTGCCTCAGTAGGGCTAAACAAGCCCGAATACATCCCTCCGATAATAATCACTGGCAACCCCAATGACCATCCAGCTTCCTTTATGCTCACCAAAATGCTTTTTAGTGTAGGTCTTGGAGTCCTGGGAATCTTCTTAATCCTTGCGTATATATAACTATATATAGCAAATACTATACCCCATGTAAGGCCAGAACCTACACCTGCAAGGAACAATTTCATAACAGAAGTATTGGTATTCATGGCATAAATAACAAAGCAAATACTGGGTGGAATCAACATTCCCACTGCACTGGTGGATGTTATAAGTCCGGCGCTGAAATCTCTGCCATAATTATTTGCCTGCATCTCCTTAAACACCAGAGCCCCTATAATGAGGATACCGGCAACAGAAGCTCCTGAAATAGCTCCTATGATGGTGCAAGTGACTATAGTAGCAAGGGCGAAACCTCCGTACATATGGCCTACAAGATTTTTAGCCAGCTTGAGCAATCGTGGGCCTATCTCTCCCCTTCCCATGATGGAAGCAGCAAGAGTGAAAAAAGGCACACATAGCAATGTATACTTGTTTAAACCCCCTACATAGGACTGAGCTATCAGAAATCCCTGCATACCCAACTCTTCTACAAGATAATAGGCGCTGGGCAATAGCATGGCGATAAATATGGGTATACCTGCCACCAAAGTCACAAGCAAAAAACCAATGAAAATCGAAGCCGTCAAATTGATTACCTCCCTCTAATCCCTCAAGCTTCTTCTACAGAAATATTGCTTTTCTTCTTCCCTGTAAATAAATCTTTAAATCTCTTAATAAAAAGCTTTATGTACTCATATAACAAAAGCACATTGCCTATTACAACTCCTAAATAAAGCACATACATTTGAAGCCAAGGCATAGAAACGCTAGTCTGTCCTGTTTTCTGAACTCTCAGCATAAGATCAATGGAAAAGCGGGTAAAGAAAACGATAAATGCTGCATTTATAAAAGTAAGTACCATCTTATACTTTGGATGAAATTTCTTAGGCATCACCGAGAATATGACATCAACCCCCACATGCTCATCTTTCTTTACGCTGAGTACACAGCCGATACAGGCTATCCATACCATCAAGTATTGGCATATTTCCTCAAGCCAGGTAAATGTAAAGCTAAAGACAGTTCGTAGGAATACACCTAATAATACAAGGGCTGTGATTATAAGGAGTCCTATACCGCTAAACCATTTCTCAAACACTTCCAATGAAGCATCTATTTTTTTAAAAACCTTAAACCCAGTCATAAAAAACTCACCTCCAGGCAATTAAAATACAATATATTATTGAATTTTGCATTGGAGCCCGGGAGGCAGCACCAGGCTCCGATACAAAGTCAGCTGCTACTTAACTTTTGCTAGTTCTTCTTCGAAAATATCTACTAATGCTTGTCCCTTTTCTCCGTTGGTCTCTACATAATAATCTATACAAGGCTGCTTCGCAGCATCAGCTAGAGTTTGCATTTGCACTTCTGTCAACTTTATGATCTTTGTACCATGCTCTTCGATGGCTTTCATAGCCATCTCCTCTGTTTTCATTCTCTCTTCTCTGTGAACTCTATAGCCTTCTTCAACACCATTTAAGATAAGCTTCTGAGTATCTGCATTCAGTCCGTCAAACCACGCTTCATTGGCAAAGACCATCTGCATGCCCAGTATATGATTGGACAACATCATATAATCTTGAACTTCATAGAATTTCATGTTATAAATGCCGGCTCCCACTCCTGCCTCCTGACCATCGATGGATCCAGTCTGTAAGGCGGTGAAGGTCTCGCCGTAGTCTATGGTAAGCCCGGTGCCGCCCCAGGACTCAATCATCTTGATCAATACCGGTGAATTCATTACACGAAACTTAAGTCCCTTTATATCATCAGGTGACAGCAATGGTTTATTGGCAGTAAAGGCTTTATACAAATCTATCCAAAGGGAAAGGCCTACCAGGTCATAGTCTCTCATGGTATCCAGCAATGCCTGTCCTGCTCTTCCCTTCACAACTTGTGTAGCTTTATCCAGATCTCCCGGGAAGAGATAGGGCACATCGGCTATGGCTAGAAGAGGGTTAAAACCGGCAATATTTGATGGGGGCATCATACTTATGTGTATACCGCCGGTCTGTGTAGCTTCAACGATTGAACGAGTATCTCCCAACTGTCCTCCCGGGTAAATATCTACCTGTACCTTTCCTCCGGAGGTCTCCTCAACATATTTCTCAAAGGCCAAAGCTCCCGCATGTCTTGCATCACCTACAGGTGCAGAATGTGCAAAGATGATTGTCATCTCGTCATATGCAGGACCGGTCTCATTGGTTGCAGCATGCTCAGCAGGAACACTGGCCTCCCCGTCGGATGGTGCCGTACCTCCCCCACAGGCGCTTAATACCAATGCAAGTACCAGAACAATAGCTGTTATCGATAATACTTTTCTCTTGTTCACAATACTTATCCCCTCTCTTTAATTTATCTCCTTGACGGTATCCATTTCTCAACTGCATGATCTGCAGGCAAGCCTTTGGTGAGGACATCTCTCAGCCAATCCAACTCCCATGCGAACAACTCATGATACATGGAAGCACATGGATGATGCTCATCCTCCATTATCCAGACTTCTTTAGGGCAATCAAGCATGTTATAAAATTCCATTATCATTTCAGGAGGACACATCTCGTCAAACTCACCTGCAGACATAAGGATAGGCACCTTTATCTTGTGGGCAATTTTTTTCAAGGTCATATTATCTATCATCTTGTCGAACTCATCATCGTCATATACTCCGGTCATATATTTAAACTTGTTTCGTACACCGGGCTGTACAGAATGCATCAGATATTCAAAGCTGGTAAAGGCTCCGAGCATCGTCGCAATACCCTTTACTCTGCTATCATAGGCTGCTATCAATGGTGCTGTATATGAACCCATACTGCCGCCGAAAACCCCTATTTGCTCCGGATTTACTTCAGGCCTGGAGCATAGATAATCTATGAATAGTTTGCCGGCCTCCTGATATTCCTCCTCTGTGAACTTGCATCCTCTTGCTCTTGTCTCCCCAAAGCCAGGTCCGTCTATTACAAGGGCTATCATATTTCTTTTTATGTAAAAGTTATCGCTTAAGTTGGGATAGTCTTCTTTGATCATGTCCATGCCTGGATTGGCTAGTACTGCTGGAAGTGGTTCTTTGACATCCTTTGGAATGTGAAGTATGCCATAAAGTTTATGCTCTCCGAAAGGCAAAACTACTCTTTCAATGGTGTAGTCAAAATATTTCATGGCTTTTTCGTAGCATCTCACGCAATCATCATACATCTTGAGCTTCTTCTCATTATCCTCATGATAATATAGCTGAGCCTTGCCATAATATAATGCTGCTCTGTGATAAAAAGCTCCCGCTGTAGCTCCATGTCCCTTTTCCTCTGCTTCTCTGGCCAGCTCCTCCTGCTGTCTGGCTACAATATTCCATGCCTTGGGTATGGAGCGCAAACAGGTCATACGAGCAGACGCCCGCATGATATCCACATGCTTAAAGCCCTTCTCTTCCAAACCCATATTGGCATCTCTCATAAAAGCTTCAATACCAAATTGAGATACAAATTGATTTTGTATCCAAGTCTCGTTTTGTCTGTACTTTCCTTTCATTACTTCCCCTCCTCAAAATTTAGTTGTACCAATTCAAAAAATTTGGTAAAATGTTATCATAAAGTTTGGGGCAACAAACTTTATGATAACTGACCAGATAAAACTTAAGGCAAGTTTTACCTGCTGCTTCATAGTTTTTGAAACAGCTATGATACTTTTTACTTTTGTACTTAATAGTTAGTAGCAACACCACCTTTAAAAATAAAATGAATACTTCGCCAATAGCGAACTTCATTATATATGATATATCGCTATTGGCGAAATGTCAAGGGGTTTTTTTATGTTTTCGAGAGAACTGTTCGGCGAACGCATTAAAATGTTGCGTATGGAAAGAAATATTAAACAATCTGATCTGGGAGAAGCAGTTGGTCTTACATATACTGCAGTCAGTGATATTGAACGCGGGAGGAGAACAACTACCTTAGAAAAGTTAGTTGCATTAGCTGATTATTTTGATGTGTCTGTAGATTATCTGATAGGTAGAACTGATAACCCGAAGATTAATAGATGATTTGAAAAATCCGGAGCACTTCGCAATGATATGTTCCGGATTTTAAGGTTTTTTATATATAATTATACCCAATGCTGCACCAAAGGAATCCAGCATCACATCGCTCCATCCTGGACCTCTGCCAGGTACAAAATACTGATGAAACTCATCTGAAACAGCATAAGCAAAACACAGTATTAAAGAATACATCATCAGCTTACACCCTTTAACACTGCTCTTCTTATATGCATTGGCTACAAAAATTCCCAAAACCAAATACTCTGTCACATGCCCCAGCTTTCGCACAGTGTGGTTAAATCTATCTACCCAAAACTGTGTCGCATCAACCTCAATATCCAAAGGATAAGCAATGCTGACAAACTGAATAATAAGCTTTGTGACACCTCTGCTCATACCATTGGATTCCACTGCAGGCTGAGATGACATATAAAATATAACAGCCATCCACAAGATGACCAAAACCCAGGCTATGTATATTTTAGATTTTCTATTTTTTATCATCATATACTCCACATTTAACTGAAACTTTTATTAAATCTCTTTACGCAACACTCAGTAATTTATCAAATAAATGACTTCCTCAAACATCATTACATATCATTACTTTTTAACTTTATATTATTAATATGCGCTTGTTTAAGCTTATCATCTGCATGACAATACCTTTCAAGCTTTTCATAAATATTATTAATCTTCTCTACATTTAAAATTCTTTCTGATTCAAGCATATCTCTATTTATATACTTCAGAAGACTATCCCTTTTAATGACTTTAACATTATTAGATGCTATGTTTATTTTCTTAAGTGTGCATCTTTCACTAAATACAATATATGATTTATATAAGTTCATATCACCAATTTTTATTACAGATTTCAAAGCACTGATATGCTCATGGTTCTGCCAGATCGGATTAAAAAATCTATTTTTCTGTCCATTTTTGAGAGTCTGCATCCAATACTTTTGCTTCTCATCTCCAAAGATCCACCCACTATAATTTTTAGACTCAAAAACGTAAATTCCTGTTTCTGATATCATAATCAAGTCTATTTCTGTAGTAGATCCATCTTCCCTCGGTATATACAGATTAGTCATTAATTTTTTGTAACCGCTGATCTTTTCAAGCTTATTAAATGTTAGAAACTCTCCATAGTTCCCTTTATTAAATATTATTTTCAAAAAGTTATTACCACTAGCATTTTTATAATCAGAACCTTTATATCTAATATATCTAGGTACAATAATTACTCCAAAAGCAAATAAAAAATATAATATCAGCATTTCCAAATCACTGTCACCTCCCGGAATTATTACATTAATGATATTTGCTCATAAATACCTTCCACCAAAAGCAAGAGAAAAGCAATTTTTAGTTCAAATTTAAATTGCTTCACTTATCTAACCACAAAGTCGATTAAGTATACTAAACTAATTTATATAATTTCATAGGTTATCGTATGGGTGTAAAATCTTGCTATAATTCTTTGACACTTGCAGGATTTTGTGACTTTTCGTATTTAAGTATTTATTGACAACACTTTCTTTTTTTACGTTCTATACATATTCTACTTCTTTTCTCATCTATACATTTTTCAACAACACCCAGTTCAAATTGAGATAGATATTCCATTTTGCTTCTTTTTTTTGAAGGAATGTACTGCAAAAAATATATCGTAGTTTGTGTAATAATGGTTATAAACACCATTGTCATAATAATTATAAATATAATATATAAACATTTTGCGATAGTTATAAAATTATCATAACCATTCTTATATGAAGACTCTATAAAGCCATTCAACTTTTCAACTAAAGATGTAATTTCCAATATCGAATAACTTACTATAGCCCCAATCATCGACATAAAAAAGTTTTTTTCTATTATTCCTTTATTTTCTAGTTTAAATTTTCTACTAATTAGTTCTTCTATGCTATGGTTATTCTTATCATAGTAATTTTTTATCTTAGTTACGATGCATTGTAAATTATTGTTGCTTTTTATTATTTTTTTTATTTCTTTTTGTATTTTATATTGTTCTCCATATATCATTGTCAATATAAAATGTCTAATTTTGCTTATAGCCACCATATACCCCCTATACCTTCTCCAACCTTGTAACTCCAACTTCCTTATACACATTGTAATTCATACTTTTTAGTAATTCTTCTACTGATTTTTCCTTTTTCAATCCTTGGGAGCTGCTCTTCATAAACATAATCTTTATGGTCTGTAATATAATCCTTAAATCCAATAAAAATGAGTAATTCCTTATGTACAATAAATCATATCTTAGCTTGTCCTCGGGAGTGGTAGAGTACTTTCCCAACACTTGGGCTAATCCTGTTATACCAGCTTTGACCGTTAATCTGTATTCAAAATCTGGTATGTACTGCTTAAACTGATCTATGAAATACTGTCTTTCCGGTCTTGGCCCTACAATACTCATATCGCCCATAAGTACATTGAATAATTGAGGCAACTCATCCAATCGAGTCGATCTTAGTATAGCTCCAATAGGAGTTATTCTATCATCCTTATCAGTAGCCAGCACAGGACCTGTAAGTTTCTCTGCATCCACAACCATGGTTCTAAATTTATATAACTTAAATTTCTTATTATTCCTAGTCACTCTTTCTTGAGAATATATAGCCGGTCCATGATCATAAAGGCGTATCAAAATATAGCATATAAGCATAATAGGAGATGATATTATAATGCCAATCAAAGATACAATGATATCGAAAGTTCTCTTTAAAATTCTTTGCTCCTGAGATAGATAAATATTCTCTATATAGAAAGCCGGTATATCATCTATCTGAGTCAATCTGGCATTTGATAAAGTGATCTCAAATAATTCCGGAACAATATATATTATCTTATTAAGACCTATGCACTTGGATATGATTTTTTCCTTTACTTTGTTATCAATCTTTGGACCTATGATGACAACGTCAATATCCTCAATTAGCTTATATATATTATCATTTACTTTTTCGCATATGTACTTTATTTCAAATTGGTATTTTCCTTCGAGAATTATTTTCTTTGCAATATCGCTGGAGTCAGATTCATCTGCCAGAATCAGTACTTTCTTTTTCTTATATAACAAATAATGTACT
>Ga0134092_1001245_pt1 | contig 22735 bp, 17 predicted proteins | sample 3_6taG_FD_94454 | JGI IMG/M metagenome (GOLD analysis project Ga0134092, IMG submission 94454) | Switchgrass degrading microbial communities from high solid loading bioreactors in New Hampshire, USA - 3_6_20_6_A3 metaG | ecosystem: Engineered > Bioreactor > Semi-continuous > Anaerobic >... | reverse complement strand
GAAGTGCTGGATCTGATAAAGCAGCTGGCGGATGAAGGCATGACTATGGTGATCGTTACCCATGAGATGGGATTTGCCAGGGAAGTGGCCACCAGGGTGTTGTTCATGGATGAGGGCCAGATCCTGGAGGAAGGCCCGCCGGACACATTCTTTTCGAATCCACAGAATCCAAGGGCAAAAGAGTTTTTATCAAAAGTGCTTTAAGATACGTTTGCAGTTGAGCTTTTATGGAAAAAAAGCAAAATTTACTTTCGTACTTTTGAGATATTATTTTGTAAAATGGACATTATATGAATGCAGTGCTGTTTGGCAGGTTTCATTAACCCACGGGGAGGTTATGCTTATGGAAAAATGCCAAAGCATATTGTGTTCAGTCCAAAGCTGCATGTATAATGCACAGAAAGATAACTACTGTACACTGGATGCGATCCAGGTCAGTGCCGCTGGGAAGTCTGACAGCGGAATACCCGTTGATGAGACCATGTGCGCCAGCTACAAGAGCAGTATGAAGAAAGGGTAGGCGCTAAACACAGCACTGAGAAAATAACATGGGGGGATGACTTTCGAGTCATCCCCTTTACATATGCTAAAAAGCTGAAAGAGTATCGTCCTTATAAGCGGCTAAGAACTTCGAGCACTCTGTTTTCTATGAATGAATCAAAGTCCGTTCCGATCTCGGCAACCTTCTGGGCGGGAATGAATCCGCCGGCCATTGTTTTGTGACCACCGCCGCTGCCGATGCCGGCCAGCACATCATTTATTATCTTTCCTGCATCAAAGGTCTGTGTTTCGCTTCGTACCGAGAATTTGACTCCTGATGATCTTCTCGAATATACTATCGAAAATTCAACTTCCTTAAGCGACATGATGAAATCCGATACGGTTCCCAGCAATGAATCCGGGCATTCGGTGCCCAGATATGATATACCGATGTTATCATAAATCTTTATATTCCTGATAGCGTTGCTGTAAGCAGCCAGATCCTGAAACTGCAGCTGGTTCAGCTGGATCAGGTTCAGCAGCTCTATATCTGCGATTTTATAAAGCATATAAAACATATCGAGGTCCAGATCACTGACGCCTCTTGAAAGATCCAGCGTGTCGGTTTTTAACCCGTAGAGTAAGGCTGTGGCAATATTTTGAGGTATCTGTATGCCGTTTTCCTTAAAATACTCTGCGATAATGGAGGAGCATGCTCCGACTTGAGGTCTGATGTCTTCAAACAGATAATCTATTTTCTGAAATATGGGGTGATGGTCTATGGAGGCAATTTCGTCGCCTATAAAGTCGGTTATATTTGAATTTCCTTTTTGCGAGTCCACCAGGATTATATAATCTTTCTCCGTCATATCATGTATGTCGTTGATATTTCTGAGCCTGATCCCCAACAGCTCGACCATCCTGCTGGTACTGTACTTCTCAATTTCTCCCCGATAGCATATGTCAGCATTGATACTGCCTTGTTCCAGCAGATACTGAAGGCCGTACGCGCTTGCTATCGAGTCGGGATCAGGTGAGTTATGCATCTGTATAAGGACCCTCTCTCCGCTTGATGCTACAATATCAGTCAGTGTTTGCAGTTTAGTCTTTTCGCTTGTGCATGCACTCATTGTCTTATCAGTCCTCTTGCCATAAAATATTTTATGAAAACTAGTAATATTTTAACAAAGAGACAACTGTAGTTCAAGCGAAATGACAAGGATATACAGGGTTTAAATCAGTACGTCGGCGGATCGGCAGGCCGGAAAGGTTCGTCCGCTGCATCGACCCAGCATGCTGGAAAGATCCATCTGCTGCATCATCTGATAGGCGGGTAAGAAAAACCTGTCAGCTGCATCGGCAGATCAGCAGATAAGCAAAAGCGGTCTGCCGATCCCTGAAAGATACAAATGATAAAGCACTGACATCACATCAGCAGCATCAGGAGCGGGATTGTCACGATCGAAGCCAGAGTTGACAACACTACCACTTTTGATGCAAAAATGGAGTCACTGTCATACAGCTCAGCAAATATAGCTGTAGTCGCTGCCACAGGCATTGCCACCAGCAATACACATACCTGCAGGAGCATATCTGACATCCCCAGCAGCTTCAAAACACCAAATGCAAGGAGAGGAATCAGTATCAGCCGTACAGCTGCTGTATAATACAGCTCCCATCCATTGAACAGCTTTTTGAATTCACAGTCTGCAATCGTTGCGCCGATTATAAGCATTGACAGCGGAGCCGTCATTGAGCCCACCAGCTCGATGGCCTCAGCTGCGGGGCCGGGCAGTTTGATGGAAAAAATGAAAAGAATGATGCCTATTACCACAGATACAATTCCGGGATTTAGAAGTACCTTCTTTATAGTTTTCTTGTCTATCTTTTCATTACCGCTGAAAATCATTACTCCGTTCGTCCAGAGGAAGATGTTGAATGCTGCCACATAGACTGAACCGTACAACACGCCGGACTTGCCGAACACGCTTTCAAGCAGCGGGAAACCCATGAAGGCGCAGTTGGAATAAACAGCGGAAAACCTCATTACCTTTTTTTCTTCGCCGCCGGACCGCGCGAACAGCACTTTGCCCAAAAGAATCGAAACTACATGGGCAGCCATTGAGAATGCAAATACGATCAGTACATTTTTCAATATCTCACTTGTGAATTCCATCTGAAATGATGAAATGACGAGCAACGGGCTCGTTATCTTCAGCAGCAGTTCCGACAATTTTTTGCTGACTGTTCCGTTGATTATATTGCATTTTTTTGCAATAAACCCGATGACCATTATGAAAAAGAGTATAAGTACCTGATTGAATATAATTGCCGAGCCGCTCATATATAACCTCACAATGTTTTATTTGATGGCTGCAAAACAGCCCATGTCTTAATGCAGCATTTCAGCTGAAATTAGTTTCGTAATTTCACTGTAAGTCATAAAGCTAATTATAAACTATACCTGAGTCCTAATCAAATATTACAGAATTTCTCCCGTGTCAATATATCCATGTGTGGACATAATATTTTCGTATACCGCATTATTGCAGCAGATATATGAGACAGAGCAGTTTACAGCAAGGGTGATAATATATGGAAAAGCTTTTTAAAATAGCAGGTACGCACAGTGGTAAATTTCATGCCGATGAAGTTATGGCAACTGCGATCCTCAGGGAGCTGTTCGACCTGGAAGTTATAAGGAGCAGAGATCCCGATGTCCTTAAGGGGCTTGATCTGATATATGACATCGGCGAGGGTGAATTCGACCATCATCAGATGGACAAAAGGTACAGGGACAACGGAACGCCTTACGCTGCGTGTGGTCTGATATGGGAGCGGTTCGGCAGGGATGTGATAAAAAAATATGACAGCTCACTGTCAGAAGAGAATATGGAGTATATATTCCATGAGATCGATGCTATGCTGATAGAGGGCATAGATGCCGCCGATAATGGTATGCGGACCTGCAGGACTATTATACCGACACTTAACATATCGATAATCATTTCAAAATTCAATCCAACATGGGATTCCGATACAGATGAGGATGAAGCCTTTAACCAGGCTGTAGATCTGGCATCTCTTATTTTTAAGAACGTGCTGAAGCATAAGTTCTCTGTAATATACGCAGAGGACCATGTAAGGAAATCCTATGAAAACAGGACTGTCCCTGAACTGTTGGTTCTTGACAGACCGTACCCATGGAATGAGATACTGCCCCAGATAGATGAAAAAATGGAAATCGTCTTTGTAATAAGTCCCGATCACGGACAATATATCATCCAGACAGTGCGGAGGAGAGATGGAGGATATGGTGATGTTAAACAGCTTCCGCGCTCCTGGACAGGGAAACGGGACAGAGAGCTCTGCGAAGTCACCGGGGTGAAAGATGCAGTTTTCTGTCATTCGGACAGATTCATAGCGGCAGCGGAATCACTGGAAGGGATCATGAAGCTGGCCGAGCTTGCGCTGGCTGAACCTGAAGAGCAACCCGAAGAGGAAAAAGCGGATACCGGCATTTTAAGCTCGATTAAGCGGTTCCTGTTTACTGAAAAAATGGTCAGGATAATTCGCTGAAGCACCGCTGTTGCTCCGATTACGGTAAATGCTCCGGCAAATGCTTTATATCCGGCTTTCACAGGGATATAGGGCATTTGCTGTTTTTTTATCTGAACCTTTTCTGTAAAGCTCGAATACTTTGTAATATAGAGTATTTACATAAAGGGTGATGTTATGGGCATCGAATTGAGTCTAATCCATTGGGTCTACCTGTTTTTCATATTAGCAATAATTGCAGTAATGATTATGCGGAAAGATACCAGTCTTGTGTGCATTATTGGCATATTCTGTCTTGGCCTGACTGCGACGGCATCAGTTCATCTTTCGGTCATGAGTGTGTTCAACAGCCTGATATATGCTATAAAGGAATTGCTGGGTACAATACTGATAATTTCGGTGATAACTGCAATGAGCAAGGAACTGCTGAGTTCCGGGATAAATGAGACGATGGTATATCCTTTTACAAAACTGATCAAAAGTCCATCACTGGCATACTGGGTGATCGGTATCGTAATGATGGTCATATCCTGGTTCTTCTGGCCTTCTCCCGCAGTTGCGCTGCTCGGTGCGGTAATGCTGCCCGTAGCCCTGAAGGTGAAGCTTCCTGCCATGGGAGTTGCTGTTGCAATGAACCTGTTCGGCCACGGGATCGCATTATCCGGTGATTATGTCATACAGGGGGCGCCCAAACTGACTGCTGACGGAGCAGGCATACCTGTGGGGGATGTGGTTCAGGCCAGTGTGCCGCTGGTCGTTGTAATGGGTGTGGTTACAACCGTAACTGCCTTCATACTGATGAGCCGTGATATCAGGAAAGGCAAACTGACGATGAAAACAGGTGTTGTAGCAAAAAAGGAAGACGGAGCAGCTTCAGACAAATCCGAAAAAAAGCACAGATTGTCCCCCGGACTGAAAATATTCTTTGCAGTACTCGTACTTTTACTTTTTGCAGGGAATATCGTCATGATGTTCCTGTTCGATCTTCAGGGAGGAGATGCGACGGCACTCATCGGAGGCACTTCATTCTTTATCTTGATTCTGATATCACTGTTTACATACAAGAAAAAGTGCCTTGAAAAGATAACTTCCAGATTCATTGAAGGACTGGAGTTCGGATACAGGGTGTTCGGGCCTGTTATACCAATAGCTGCCTTCTTTTATCTGGGTGACTCTGGTTTTGTTGATGTATTCGGACCGCTGCTGCCGGAAGGATCCAATGGACTGGTAAATGATCTGGGGATCGCTCTGGCTCATACGGTTCCGCTGAACACAACAGTTGCATCTGTAACATCGGCAATTGTCGGTGCAATAACCGGACTGGACGGATCCGGATTTTCCGGGATATCGCTGGCAGGCTCCATTGCAAAGCTTTTCTCGACGGCTTTGGGTACCGGAGCAGCCACACTGACCGCACTTGGACAGATCGCCGCCATATGGGTCGGCGGAGGTACGCTTATTCCGTGGGCTGTTATACCGGTGGCAGCTATATGCGGTGTAGATGCTTTCGAACTCACCAGGCGCAATTTAAAACCTGTTGTTATAGGCCTTGCCGTAACAACTATTGTAGCTATATTCCTGGTGTAGTAGCGAAATGTGACAAAAGTATTGTGCAGACTGACTCGAAAGCGGGGACCTGCATTTGTCCCCGCTTTTCTGACAGGCGGACAAATTTCAGCTCAGGAAGCGCCGGCCTTATCAGGTATTTTCTGTACGGGTTCATCATTCTGTATCTCCGGAGCTTCGCATCCTGCTGTTTGTGAAGCTTCAGCCTTTCATTTCCCGTGTCTGTGAAGTTATGATATATTTGATTCAGTACTTTGCTCAAAGATCAACAGTATTTTTCGAGGGCAGTGGAATTGACCGCCGGCTGTAAATCAAACCGGTGCCTGACCTTATGGAAACTAATTTCCATAGTCATGCGCCGGATATGTACATAGATCTTGCAGGGGCAGAGCGGGAGGATGCAGGGGTGAGGGACATTAGCAGCGCAAATAAGCAAAACCGCAGGCTGAAGCAGAAAAGCATATCAGAAATACGAATAGATGATATCTGTATTGAGATCGAACGGAAGAAAATCAAAAATCTGCATCTTCGGGTGTATCCGCCGGATGGTACAGTACGGATATCCGCACCATTATATATGCGAAATGATATGATACAGTCCTTCGCAGCTTCAAAAATAGACTGGATCAGAAGGCACAGAGACAGGATAAGAGAAAGCAGGGCTGTGCTTCCCTCTGAGTTTGTCAGCGGGGAATCACATTTTTTCATGGGAAAAAGCTATAAGCTCGAGCTGACGGAACAGAACGCAAAGCCGCATGTGGAAGCAGTGGGTGAAGTACTCAGGCTTTATGTCCGTCCCGGTGCTGACAGAGAAAAACGTATGGCGGTCATGGACGACTTTTACAGGCGCCATCTGAAGGAAGTCCTTCCCGGGATCATTAGCAGGTGGGAAAAAGTGGTGCAGGTCAAAGTCAATGAATTCGGGGTCAAAAAAATGAAAACCAAGTGGGGCACCTGCAACAGGAAGGCCCGCAGGATATGGATCAATCTCGAGCTCGCAAAAAAACCTCCGGAATGCCTTGAATATATAGTGGTGCACGAACTGACGCACCTGCTGGAAAGATACCATAATAGCGTGTTTTATGCATACATGGACCGTTTTTTGCCTCAGTGGCGTGAATACAGAAAAAAGCTGAACTCCTGACGCCTGAAATACTGTCAGTCAGGCATTGAAGTTAATTGGAGCCAATTGGTAAAAATAAGCTTGATTACCGAAACAAACTCTGCTATTCTTGTTATTGTTTACATCAACTCAGTTGTTCGTTGTTTTATGTTTACACGTGGCTGGCTGCCGTAATGGAATGCCGGATTTTATTTACGCCGGGTATGAGAATATATAAACTCAGGAGGAGTGGAGATAAATGGACTACAGGAAAGAATCACTGAGACTGCACGGTGAGTGGAAGGGAAAGATCGAGGTAATAAGCACCGTACCGGTCTCGAACAAGCAGGAGCTCTCACTGGCATATACGCCGGGTGTGGCTGAACCCTGTCTGGCTATACAGAAGGATGTTAACCTTTCATATGAGCTAACCAGAAGATGGAACCTGGTGGCAGTCATAACTGACGGAACTGCAGTTCTCGGGCTTGGAGATATAGGGCCGGAGGCAGGCATGCCAGTAATGGAAGGCAAGTGTGTACTGTTCAAGACCTTTGGCGATGTGGATGCTTTTCCGCTCTGTATCCGCTCAAAGGACGTTGACGAGATAGTCAACACCATAAAACTGCTGGCCGGCAGCTTTGGCGGAATAAATCTGGAGGACATTTCAGCTCCAAGGTGTTTTGAGATAGAAAGGCGTCTGAAACAGGAATGTGACATCCCGATATTCCATGACGACCAGCATGGAACGGCGGTGGTAACACTCGCGGCGATGATCAATGCATTGAAGCTTGTTAAAAAGGATATAAGCGATATAGAAGTCGTTATAAATGGTTCCGGTGCCGCAGGTATCGCAATTACCAGGCTGCTTATGGCGATGGGCCTTAAGAAGGTCATACTGTGTGACACCAAGGGTGCCATTTATGAAGGCAGAGACAACCTGAACGCCGAAAAGGCGGAAATGGCCAGGATATCCAATGTTGAAAATAAAAAAGGCCAGCTGAAGGATGTCATTGTCGGCGCCGATGTCTTCATAGGTGTGTCTGCTGCGGGTATGCTCACCAAGGATATGGTCAGAACTATGGCAAAAGACCCTGTAATATTTGCCATGGCCAACCCCACTCCCGAAATAATGCCGGATGAGGCAAAAGAGGCGGGAGCCGTTGTAATCGGTACAGGACGTTCTGATTTCCCGAACCAGATCAACAATGTCCTGGCCTTCCCGGGAATCTTCAGAGGTGCTTTGGATGTAAGAGCAAGAGACATAAATGATGAAATGAAGATCGCTGCGGCTCAGGCCATTGCAGGTCTGATCTCAGATGATGAGCTGAATCCCGAGTACGTGATCCCGGCACCCTTCGATCCCAGAGTTGCAAAGGCTGTTGCAAAAGCTGTGGCGGAAGCTGCCGTCAGGACCGGTGTAAACAGAATATAGAAATTAAGCCTGTAATGACCGGGATTGAACAGCATGTATGAGAGTAAGTACAGAATGAATGCATCGACGGAAAAAACCGGCTGCAATGTGTATAGCAATGCAGCCGTCAAAACGGGCCGGTGGTTTGTAATCTTTTGATTTTTTATATTAATGAAGGTACGTGTTTCAACGTCAGTGCAGGAAACAGGGGAAAGCTTTTGCTTTCCCCTTTACTGTATCTGCCATGTTACCTATTGCCGAGGAGGAAGCAAATACAGCTTTTTAACAGCATTTCCTGCAATGTATTTGCTGTTGCTGTAAACTGCGGTAACGCTGAAGTAATACTCAGTGCCATCTTCAAGATTTTTGAAATCTCCGTTGGTGTATTCGACCTTTTCATCGAGGACAGCTGATGTCGTGTCTTTGCCATATACTCCATAGTATCCGTTGGCGGGATACGCAGGTGATTCACTGTTTTTTGATATTACAACTCTGTACTCCGCCAGTAAGGGCGAATCTATCTTATCCCACTTTATGACCAGCTTCCCGTTTTCATATTCAGCCCTGACGACCGGTACCGGGAACAGTTCAGCACTGTCAGGACCTTCATATTTGCACTGTATCGTGTTGCCTTCCACGACCTTGTCGTCGTATACGGCAGTAACACTGAAGTAGTATGTCTCACCGCTGATAAAGTACTTGCCGAAATCGCCGCTGTTATACGGTGTTGAATTGTCGATTACTGCATAGTTCCTGTTTTTGTCTGTGATCCAGTAAAGGTATCCGTTTTCAGGGTAAGCCGGCGTTGAGTCGCTCTTTGAAGCCACCACCCTGTAGCCCTGAAGTTTGGGTGAATCTATTTTATTCCATCTGATGACGAGCCTGCCGTTTTCAACAGAGGAAGTAACCACCGGAGTCTGATAGAGATCCGGATTCTCGTTACCGTTGTATGTTATCCTCACTGTGTTGCCGGTTACATTTTTATCCTTGTATACGGCTGTTACGCTGAAGTAGTAGTTCTGGCCCTTTGTGAAATATCTGCCGAAATCGCCGTCTGTGTACGCTGTTTGATTGTCAATTACTGCGTAGGTTCTGTTTCTGTCGGTGATCCAGAGCAAATATCCGTTTTCAGGCCATGACGGGGTATTGTCATCTTTTGAGGCTACGACTCTGTAGCCGAGCAGATTCGGTGAGTCTATTCTGTTCCATCTGAGAATATGTCTGCCGTTTTCCACCGTTGCACTTACATTGGGCGTCAGATAATATTCGGGATTATCCGGGCCTTCGTAGGTGAACTGTACGGTATTGCCTGCAATATTCCTGTCTTTATATACCGCGGTTACGCTCACGTAATATTTCTGGCCCTTTGTCAGGTAGTTTCCGAAATCGCCGTTATTGTATTTAGTACTGTTGTTTACTATTGCATAAGTTTTGTTCTTGTCTGTTATATACACCAGATAGCCATTTTCCGGATATTGCGGTGTAGAATCATTTTGGGATATCACTACCGCATAAGCCTTCAATTCAGGGGAATCTATTTTATCCCATCTGATTATCTGAGTATTGTTTTCTTTGGTAACCGTTACTTTGGGAGTAGTGTACAGAGTCGGATCCTGTGGACCATTGTAGGTCGATTTGACGGCATTGCCTGCAATATTTCTGTCATTGTATACTGCCGTAACACTGATATAATAGGTTTCATCTTTTCTGAGATACCTGCCGAAGTCACTTGTGCCATTGTATTGAGTACTGTTGTCTATGACAGCACTGGTCTGGTTTCTATCTGTTATATAATACAGATAGCCGTTGTCAGGATATTTGGGTGTTTTATTATTCTTTGATATCACGACGGCATATGCCTTGAGCTTATCAGAATTGATCTTGTTCCAGCTGACAACCAGCCTGTTGTTTTCTGATTTTACTGTTACCTTCGGTGCGGTATAGTCGTCATTATATGTGACCTTCTCATCATCGTATGTTACCTTATCCTTGTTGTTCATAAATGCTCTGTAGAGCAATGCAGCTGCTTCGGCTCTTGTCAGATTGCCCTGTGGTTTGAAGTAGCTGCCGCCGTTCTCGTTATAGCCCTGCATAAGGCCGAACTTTACAGCCAGGGCGACGTACTTGCGCAGGTTCTCGGATATCTGGCCTTTATCGGCAAATCTGTCCAGAATACTGATGTCGACGGACTCCTTGTCATACCCAAGGGCTTTGACAAGTGCAACAGCCATGTCTTCCCTTACGGCAGCCTGGCCCGGTCTGTAATAATCACCGTTCGCTGTACGGAAGCCCGTCAGATAGAATCTGGCGGATTCGACATACTGGTATTCCCAGTCACTCTTTTTTACATCAAGGAAAAACGGTGTGCTTGGATTAATAAGCTGGATGTTGAGGGTCAGGACCATCATTTTTGCAAACTGCGCCCTTGTAACCGTTCCGTTGGGATCGAACTTGTTGCCTCCGATACCCTCGATTATTTTGTTTTCGAACATCCACATGATTTCTTTGAATGCCCAGTGGTTTTCCTTTACGTCCTGGAAATAATAGAAGCCATTTGCTGCATAAGCTGCTGTTGACAGCATGAAGATCATTACCGCGGCTAAAATGAATGCGGTGATCTTTCTCAAACTTTTCATACAGATTCTCCTTCCAACTACTGATTATCCTTCCAATGAGCTACATATGTCTGTATAATTATAGTATCACATATCACTGCTGGTAATTGGTTACAATATAGTGAATTTTGTTTAACAAAAATGTTACAATACAGGAATTGATTGCATTACGAAGATTTAAGCAGGTAACTGCCATGATGCAACTTTCATGCAGCAATGGGTATAAGCTTTGCCGCAAAAGCTGTCATTTACTTACGGGCATTTTCACATATGACACTAATGGAGGACTATGATGGACGGATTGATGCTTCCGAGATTCATGGGCTGCGATGCCCATTTGGAAAAAGCAGACATTATCATATTTGGCGCCGGGTTCGACGGAACCGTCAGCTACAGGCCGGGGTCGCGTTTCGGTCCGCAGGCGATGCGGTCGGAATTCTATGGACTTGAAACTTATTCTCCGGCACTTGATCGCGATTTGTCGGAGACTGCCATTTGTGACAGCGGTGATCTGGAGCTTCCGTTTGGCAATACTGAGGCGGCTCTGGATATGATACGGCGGACAGAAGCAGCTATTGTAAGAATGGGGAAGAAGCCGTTCATGATCGGAGGGGAGCATCTTGTGACGCTTCCTGCCTTTGAGGCTGTGATTGAGAGATATCCTGATGTCTGTCTTCTGCATTTGGATGCCCATGCAGACCTGCGTGATGAATACCTCGGAGAAAGATTATCACATTCGAGTGTTGTCAGAAGGATCTGGGATATCGTCGGCGACGGGCGTATATGGCAGCTTGGCATACGGAGCGGGCTGAAAGAGGAATTTATGTGGGCGCGTGAAGGACATACGCATCTGAGGCCCTTCGATCTTTCGGCTGCGGATGAAGCAGCCGGGGAGCTTGCGGGCAGGCCTGTCTACCTGACGATAGATCTGGATGTGCTTGACCCGTCCATAATGTCCGGCACCGGGACACCGGAACCGGGCGGCGTCTCATTCAGGGAGCTCCAGCAGGCACTGTGCAGCTTCAGGGGGCTGAACATCGTAGCAGCGGATGTGGTGGAGCTTGCTCCTCATCTGGATGCTTCGGGAGTATCTGTTGCGGCTGCCTGCAAGGTAATGCGTGAAGTATTGCTGCTTATGGGCTGACGGGGATATTGCCGGAGACGGTTTTGGCCGTTACCTGCATGCCTTGCGGTAATAAGTGGGGGAGCAGCCCTTCAGTTTTTTGAAAATTCTGTTGAATGTGGCCAGACTGTTAAAGCCGGATTCAAGTGCGATGTCCAATACAGGTCTTTCAGTGGACTTGAGCAGTTTTTCCGCCTGCTTAACCCTGTAATAATTGAGATAGTTAAGAAAGCTTTGCCCTGTGTACTCCTTGAAGAGCCTTGAGAAATGATACTCGCTGAAACCGACCGCATTGGATACATCCTTTAATGTAAGATGCAGAGGATAATTCTGCTCTATGTATTCGAAGGCTTTGTTTATCTGCTGTAAGCCTGCTATCTTTCTGACGGCTGTGTTTTCGCTGTTATCTGCGGACCTTGCCATGCTTCTGGCGATGAGCACTATTATGTCGAATATCCTGGCATTTAGTGCCAGTGCGTAGGCGTAATCCTTCCTTTCGTGCTCTCTGATCAGATCGATCACACATTTTTCGACAGAATCCTGAAGTTCGGGACCGGTATCACGGCTTATTTTAATGATTCTTTGCATGTATGGCTTTATATCGTTGATCCCGCCGAATCCGTCAAGTGTGGATATATTGAACTGAATGAAGTATCTTTTGCCGTTCCTGCTGCATGAAATTATCTCATGGATCTCGCCCTGCGGTATCAGGAGCAGTTCACCGGAGCTCAGCGAATACTCATCACCGGAGACACTGATCACACATGTGCCCTCGGCATTATATACCAGTTCGGCGGCATTATGCCAGTGCATGGGATAATTGAACTCGTCTGCTGTGTTTTCTACAAGGCGGAAAGGGTAATGCTCGGTAAAAATTTCTTTTTCATGCAGGCCTTCGAGTTTCATGGAAAACACCTCGATATAATCATAGCAGATAGTGTGCTTGTACGCAATGAGAGGCGTTTCGGCGCTTGTGCAGATTGCCGTTGTAAAAGCAAATTCATAATATGATCTGCTGTGGCTTTTTCCAGATTTCCTGTCGGTTCAGGCTAGTCACGATGCCTTTCGTGCAGCCTGAAAAAAGAGCCCTGCTGAAAGCAGGGCTCTTTGCATTGCATTATAGTTGCATTAATCTTGCTATTCAGTTCCGGCTGTTTGCTTTGCCGGCTTTTACCGGTATCAGTAAGGAAGTTCCATGCGGCTGCCGGTGACTTCGAAGACTGCTTTCTGTACCGGTGTGCCGGTGAGCTTTATGCTCCTTGCATCCGGCTGGCTGCCGCCGATGTATATTTCAAAGGTACCGGGCTCAAGAACGGCTTTTCCGTCATTGTCGATCAATGCCATCTGCCTGGGTGTCAGTGTAAATGTGACTTCTGTTTCACAGCCGGGTTCAAGGAATACCTTTCTGATTCCCCTGAGCTGCCACTTAGGCACTTCCACGCTGGCCTCCACATCCTTCAGGTAAAGCTGGACGGTTTCTTCCGATGCCATGGACCCGATATTCCTGACCTTTACGCTGCAGGTGACGGATTCGCCTGCCTTAACCGTGCTGTCTGCCTTTATATCGCTGTATTCGAATTTTGTATAGCTCAGGCCGTATCCGAACGGATAGAGGGCTTCATTCTGCATATATCTGTATGTTCTGTTTTTCATCGAGTAGTCACGGAAGTCCGGCAATTCCTCAGTGGATGCGTAGAAGGTTACCGGCAGCCTTCCTGACGGGCTGTATTCTCCAAACAGGAGAGATGCTATCGCTTCTCCTCCGCGGCCTCCGGGATACCATGCCTGTATGATGGCCGGGATATGCTCGTCGGCCCATTTTACTGCCAGGGCGCTTCCTGACAACAGAACCAGTATGATCGGCTTTCCGGTGGCATATACCTTCTCAAGCAGTTCCTGCTGAAGACCCGGCAGATCGAGGTTCAGTTTGTCGCCGCTGGCAAATTCATTGCCGGTGTCTCCTTCTTCACCTTCTATGGTTGCATCCAGTCCGAGGCACACAACGACTACATCCGACCTTTCGGCTGCTGCCAGCGCTTCACCGAATCTGTCTCTGGGAGCTGTAAGGACTGAGGACCTGTCTTTATAAAGGTGGCAGCCCTCTGAGTAGTATATCCTTGTATTTTCGCCGACTGCTGCCCTTATACCGTCCAGAACTGTCACATACCTGTCGGAGGTTCCGTAGTAGTTGCCCTGCAGAGCATCTCTGCTGTCTGCATTGGGACCGATGACTGCTATCGATTTCAGTTTGCTCTTGTCGAGAGGCAGCAGATTGCCTTCGTTCTTAAGAAGCACCAGAGACTTTTTGGCAACTTCTACGGAAAAGTCACTGTGCTCCTTGCAGCTGTTCAGTTCATACGGGATATTGCTGTACGGCACGTTCTTGGGATCATCGAACATTCCGAGCTTCATGCGGGTAACGAAGAGTCTTGTAACGGCACGGTCAATATCCTCTTCGGTGACAAGTCCTTCTTTATGGGCTATGAGCAGGTTAACATACAGGTTGCCGCAGTTGACGTCACAGCCGCTCTTGAGTGCCAGAGCCACAGATTCCGGCGCCGTTTTGGTAACCATGTGACCTTCATGGAAATCCTTGATTGCCCAGCAGTCGGATGTGACATGGCCTTTGAATCCCCACTCCTCACGGAGTATGTCGTTGAGAAGAGTTTTGCTTCCGCAGCAGGGTTCGCCGTTGGTTCTGTTGTATGCGCCCATAACGGCTTCAACACCAGCCTCCTGGACCAGTTCCTTGAAAGCCGGAAGATATGTTTCGCGCAGATCCTTCTGGCTGACTACGGCATTGAAGCTGTGCCTTTCGCTTTCGGGACCGCTGTGAACAGCGAAGTGCTTTGCGCAGGCGGCTGCCTTCAGATATTTCTTGTCGTTACCCTGTATGCCCTTTACAAAGGCTACTCCAAGGCGGCCTGTCAGGTACGGATCTTCCCCGTAGGTCTCATGACCGCGTCCCCATCTGGGATCTCTGAATATATTTATGTTAGGTGACCAGAATGTAAGTCCTTTATATATGTCATGGTCATCTTTACGGATATTTTCATGATATTTGGCTCGTCCCTCAGTAGATATCACATCAGCGACCTTGTAAATAAGGTCCTCGTCAAAGGTGGCTGCTAACCCGATAGCCTGCGGGAAAACTGTGGCAACGCCTGCTCTTGCGACTCCGTGGAGCGCTTCGTTCCACCAGTTGTAGGCAGGTATCCCAAGCCTCGGGATGGCAGGTGAACTGTGAAGCATCTGTGTGACCTTCTCTTCAAGCGTCATACGGGACACCAGGTCCTTTGCACGCTCTTCAAAGCTCAGGCTTTCATCAAGATAAGCGGGTTTGTTTTCCATGATATATTACCCCCTTTATATTTTTTCTTCCATTTCACTAGGTTTGCATATATACTTAATTCGTATACTATCGTTAAGCAAAAAACAAATCAAATCAAAACTTGCTGAGCATTACTCATATTTTGCGCAACTGAAGCATGGGAGGTAAAGGGGCATGGATATCGGCAGTGTAAGTACGCTTAATATTGTATCGATGGTAATAGAAGCAGTGTTGTCCGTACTGGTTCCGATCGCTGCCATCGTTATACTCGGGATCAGAAAAAGAATGAAATGGAAGTCACTGCTTTTCGGCGCTCTTTTATTCATTGTATTCGCACTGATACTGGAAACCATTCTGCACAGCATTGTTCTCGGGGCTGATCCGACAAACTCTCCTGTTTATCAGAATAAATGGCTGTATATGGTTTATGCAGGGTTTGCAGCCGGTATTTTCGAAGAGACTGCCAGACTGCTGGGATTCAAATTCCTGATCAGGGTATCTGAAAAAGATGGCATTGATACCGGCATATCATACGGTCTGGGACACGGAGGCATCGAATCGATAATTTTCGGAGGGTTTCCGGCATTCAGCAACATAATGATGGCATCCATGCACAACTCCGGATCCCTGAACAGTCTCAGGGATACCCTGACCGGTGAACAGCTTCAGTCGCTGAACGAGGGTATAGAGGTTCTGATATCGACGCCGTCGCATATGTTCCTGATGGCAGGATTTGAAAGACTGGTGGCGCTCGTGCTGCAGATATCTCTGTCCCTGTTTGTGCTTAAAGCCGTTTCTCAGAAAAAGTGGCTGTACTTCCTGTATGCTGTACTGATACATGCTGCAGTTGATATGTTTGCCGTATACTGCGGCCTGGGGGGCATAACCAATATCTTTCTGGTTGAGGGCATTCTGGCTGCTGCGGCAGCGGTGGTTGCTTTCGTAACCTTCAGGGTTTGCTATGGCAGGGAAAATGACCAGACATCCTGAACAAGGGCTCAGCTTGCGTACTTTTTACCGACCTGACATATCGCAAATATATGTTCATTGATGGGCGCAATGTTTTTCATTCGCTGATGAACGTTTGCATGTAAATGCATTTGCAATATTGCTATTGATTATTTTTTTCCTTTGCTCTATTATATTTTACATATCTCTTAATGACTTTATTCAAAGGCTAATCTGGCGGACTGGAAAACAAATGATAATAATACAGCAGGGGACGAACTTATACTCGAAAGGTGGAAATCAAATGCCGATCAGGATTCCGGACAGTTTACCGGCAGCAGAGGTACTGACTGGTGAAAATATTTTCGTCATGACGGAGGAACGGGCCGAAAGGCAGGACATAAGGCCTCTGAGCATTGTTCTGCTCAACCTGATGCCGACGAAAATCGTTACTGAAACACAGCTGCTAAGGCTCATAGGAAATACGCCGCTGCAGGTGGATGTGACTTTTCTGCATCCTGAGACCCATAAATCCAAAAACACGCCTGAAGAGCATCTGCTGAAGTTTTACAACACATTCAGCGAGATAAAGGATAAGAAGTTCGACGGACTTATCATTACGGGAGCTCCGGTGGAACAGATGCCCTTCGAGGAAGTAAACTACTGGGATGAACTGAAGGAGATAATGGAGTGGAGCCTTCACAACGTGTATTCGACATTCCATATATGCTGGGGGGCACAGGCGGGTCTCTATTATCATTACGGCATTCCGAAGTATCACGTGGGTGAGAAGCTGTCCGGTGTTTACAGGCATAAGGTTGTAAAGAGGAATGTGAAGCTGCTGCGCGGATTCGATGAGGAGTTCTATGCACCGCATTCAAGGTACACTGAGGTCAGAAGGGAAGATATTGAGAAGGTCGAAGGACTCGAGATCCTGTCTGAATCCGACGAAGCGGGTATTTACATAGTCTCTGCCCTCAACGGCAGACAAATATTTGTCACCGGTCATTCCGAATATGATCAGCTTACGCTCAAGGCCGAGTATGACAGGGATGTAGGCAAAGGACTCAACCCCAGGATACCTGTCAATTACTTCCCGGACGATGATCCGGAAAAGCTTCCGGTGGTCAGGTGGAGGGCCCATGCCAACCTGCTTTTCGCCAACTGGCTCAACTACTATGTTTATCAGGAAACGCCGTACGACCTCAACGAGCTCGGCCCGGCAGCAAAAAAGAAGTAGAGAGGAAGCAAAAAATAAAAGCCCCGTCTGTTAACTAAACTAAAATAATAGATAGGCTACATAGTATTCCATGTATGTCCTATCTATTATTTTTATACTTGTTTTTCATTAAGTTGGTACCAAATAATCGATGTCTTCCCTGCAAATACTATGCTGGAAATATCATTATAAAACTTGTTTATTAATGCTTTCATTTCCTCGCATGATACTTTTTACGATAGATTTGCTGATCTATCAAACACATAGTCATCCATTAACTTGAACTTATAACCAATATTGCATAATCTAGACAATAATGATATGATATAATTGCAAAATGTATTATAAAGTATATTATGTAAATATATGTAGAAAAAAGAGATGATTTTAGCAATATAATGAATTAGTTGATCAGTTACTGCGGGAAGCAGCTAATAACGATTATTCAACAATAAGTATGATATTAAATAATATAGATTATTTCGGGAAAATAATTAGACGGTTGCTGCTAAAAATAAGAGTATTATACCGTTGTAATGCGGCACGCTCCAAGTTTGCAGTTACTGCCATGGGTGAGATCTATCCCTGTGACAGTTTTGTCGGTAATGAAGACTTTAGACTTGGCTCCCTTGATGAGGGGATAGATCAAAACATTGTTGAGAAATTTAGATTTATGACGGTATTCAACAGAGAAAAGTGCAGTGTGTGCTGGGCTAGATTTGTTTGTGGAGGAGATTGCTATTATAACTCATATATAAATAACAAAGATATATCAATATCGGATGATTTATTTTGCGATATACAGAGATGCTTAGTGGAGTTGTCTTTATCTTACCTGGCAAAACTCAGGCTTCATTGCAAACCGTATTATAATAATCTCCTGAAAAATATTAGTACTCATTCAAAGCTCAATGGACTGATAATTGGCTGAAAGCCTAAATTTCCTGAGACAATAACTAAATTAGGGGTGCTAAACAAGTATGAAGAGGAATTGGATAATATGGATAGTTAAACGAATAAAGGGATCGTACAAATTCATGGTGTTATTGATAATTTCATCAATAATTATTTCTGCAACAAATGTACTTTTTGCAGTAGTTTTAAAAAGCTTTATTGATAATGCCATAAGCAGATCTCCAGGAAAAATATTTAGTTTAATCGTATTTGCAATAATTTTGATGTTATTAGACGGGTTTTCATATGTTTTATCGTCATACTCGGTAAAAAAAATCCAGGCCCAAACAGAGTGCAACCTTCGCAATGAAATGTTTTCTGCCATAATCCATTCTGAATATGCCGGCATAGAGAAATACAACAGTGGTGAACTCATGAATTTATTTACCAATGATATTAATTCTATTTCTGTATGCATACCGGAGATTACACATAATATAATCGGTCAGGTTTTACAGGCAGTAATTGCAAGTGTGACTTTATTTATATTAAGCTGGAAAATGGGTTTGATTCTTTTTATATCGATACCTGTTTTGCTGATACTCGTCAACAGTATATCTCCATATATTCAAAAAGCAAATGCAGAATTGAAAGAAAATGAAGACAGTATAATATCCTTTGTCCAGGAAAAACTCCGGAGATTGCCGCTAATTAAGGCTTATAGTTACTATGTAAAACCCTCAGACAAACTCAGTTCCATGCAGGACAGTAAAACAAAGAAGTACGCAAAGCTTGGCCTTGTAGAAGGAGTTGTATATTTTTCAAATAATATAATGGGTTCAGTCATCTTTCTTATATGTTTGGGTGTTGGCTCCTACTTCGCCATTAGGGGTGATTACTCTGTCGGAACCATGCTTACTATGGTTCAGCTGCTGAACTACATTATTGCACCGCTTAACACAATTTCACCGGCAATGAACAATATAAACAACTCATTTGTATCGGCTGAAAGAGTTGAGAGGATATTTGGACTGGAGCAGGAAACGGATGTTTCCTCAAAATATAATAATGCAAAAATCAAAGAAATAAACATTACCAATCTCAATTTTTCATATGGTAATACCAAAGTGTTTGACGATTTTTGCTTCATTTTCCCCAGTAAGAAAATTATTGGCATAATAGGGAAAAGCGGCCGGGGTAAGACGACATTACTTAAGCTGTTACTGGGATTCTATCTTCCTGATTCAGGGAATATCAGTGCAATAACTGAAGATAATGAAATTCTTGATATCAGGGATGTAAGATCAGTAATAAGCTATGTCCCAAACAGTGATTTGCTTTTTTCAGATACAATAGCTGAAAACATTGTGATGAATGAAGAAGTAAATGGTTTGCGGCTGCAAAATGTATCAGCTCAGGCTAATATTCTTGATTTTATTGAAACATTACCTGACAGGTTTGATACTTTGATCAGTGAATACGGCGGTAATTTATCCAGCGGTCAGGCACAACGTATAGGCATTGCCAGAGCAATCTACAGAGAATCCATCCAGGTAATTCTGCTGGATGAACCCACTTCAAATCTTGATGCTGAATCTGTTAATGTATTAAAGCGGGAGTTGAAAAACCTCTCAATGGACAAAACATGTATTGTTGTTTCTCATGATAATACTCTTAAAGATATTTTTGATATAACCTTGAATTTGGATGAAATTGGAGAGGTACCTGAAAATAGGGAATTAGTCTGTTCCGGTGTTAATGAGACATCTCAACTGATTATTGCCGACGAGGTGTGAGTAGTGTAGCATTTGCTAGACTAATCAAAAGCTATCTTTCATTTCTATTAGGGGGAATTGTAATGCAAACGGATATAAAAGAGTAGATTCTTAGTTTTAACTTTAAATATCATAGCGATTATCGTTATCTCTGTTTGAAAAACTGCATAAAGCAATTATTGGATTTTTGCAATGTGAGTAATTCCAGTTTATTAATAAATTCTGCTGTGGAAGTTGCTGCTGTATTTGATCTTAATGATTACGGCTTTGGTTTTGTGGATTCGAATATTATTTGCCCTTTGCAGCCGGAAATCAATAAAAATGCATTAAAGTTTTTTAGCGACAGTTCTCCGGATAAAGCGTGGGAAGCAAACAAAACAGCTATAAAAACCAAACCCATAATAGTTTTAACTGATGTTTATCACCTAAAATTTAGGAATGAATATTTGAAACAACATGGTGCTCACTTTATAATACTGTTCTATTATGATGAACTGAGCAATTCGGTAGGTGTATTGGATTGGTATGAACCTCATTTCTATAAGGGAGAAATTTTATTAAATGATTTTTTATCTGCTCGGTACAACTTCAGCAATAATCCTTTTAGCGGATATTACATAAATAATAACTGGTGTGAACTTGATACCAGACACTGTTCATTAGATCCTGAGATCTGTTTATATAACAACATACGGAATTCATTACATCCACCAAAGTATCTGCTCAATGTGTATAAGCAGTAGAAAATTAGTGTCATATATTGAAAACAGGGTGCAAAGATGAAAGAGGGTTCCACATTCAACAAATTTATTGGTAGTATAAACACTAAACATGTGTGGTGGCTTAATATCGGGGCAGAGAAAGTATGGGCTGAAAGTCACCAGTATGTACTTCCTCAGATTACATATAAAAGTAATGCACGCACCGTTAACAGAACAGAGCAGTTATGCCTGTTATTAGCTTCTGACAATGATATTGTCATACAGAGGGAAAAACCTTCGGACGCATTACTGTATCATTTGCAGGGGATAGGCTTTAGGAAACCGGAAATATATGTGCCTGAAAGCTTTGACAATGATGAACAGTGCAGTATATCGGAGCTGATATTAAGGGATGAAGCTCTGCTGCAAAAACTAAGGAACCAAGTTTCGAAGGAGAATATCAATGGGGTAGAATTAGCCCCGTATGCCATAACAAATTTTGAGGATGAAATATCATTAAAGACAGGGTGTAAACTGATTGGCGCCTCCGGAGATATTGCAGCATGGGTAAACAATAAAGTAAATGCACGGATATTAGCAGAGGAGCTGGGATTACCAGTGACGGAAGGCTATATCTGCTATACTGGTGAAGAAGCAATAGCAGCAGTTGACAGTCTAAAAAATAAACCATACATCAGTAAAATAGTTCTAAAAGAAGCATATGGTGCATCTGGCAAAGGAATGTATGTTATTGGTTAAGAGAAAGAGTATCAGATGGTGATGGTCATGCTTGGTAAGGCTAAAAACAAAGGAAAGAGTATGAACCTCATAGTTGAAAGGTGGCATGACACTCAGGCAGATTTAAATTACCAGATATACATACACAGATCCGGACGCATATGCTATATTCCACCTAAACGTCAAATAAACAAGGCATATGTCTACACAGGAAGCGAGTTTCCGCTCACAGGTGATTTGACAGACTACCAGAAATATTACTATGAAGAATGTGCAATGAAGATAGGACGCAAATTATGGGAGAAAGGTTATTATGGTTTAGCCAGCATAGATTCTATAATTACCAAAGAGGGCGTGATAATTCCCATTGTTGAAATAAACGGTCGTTTTTCACTTCCTTCATATGTCTCTTTCTTACCTTGGATGCTTGGAAATGATAAAGTCTATAGGATCAGGTATTATAATCTAAAGCCTAGTATAACGCTTGAAAGGATAATGGAGAAAATTGGAGCATACACCTATACACATGGGAAAGGGGAAGGCGTGATAATATGTTCTTTCGCCCAAGGAGAACAGGGTATAAGTGAGGGAAGGCTTTTTGCTGTATTCGTGGCAGAGAAAAAAGAACGGCTAGATTTTCTTGAGCAAAGATTTATTGAAGTTATACATCATGGGTAACCTTAACAATACAGAAGGGTATTTGCTGTAGAGCCAAAATAAAAACCTTTCGGAGCTTATATGGTAAATGTGGCGAATATAACCGCATTCCAAGGTAAAAGAATTGGCTGCCATGCAAAAGGACATTCATGCTTTTTTATGTCTGACCATGCTTTGAAGCGGTTTGCGGTCTATTTCCGGCGGCAGCTTTTCAATGGCCAGCTGCAGAAACTTCTGTAAGCCTTTGGATTCACCGCCTATTTTCATGCTTTTGCTTTGGGCATCTGTTATTGTAAGTCGTTTTCCCATCGGTGCAGAAACGGATTTTATCTCAGCCCATTCCAGTGTTGTTTGACCGCCGAAGGAGTTTATCTCGATCAGTTCTTTTTCGCGGACAACTATGCACTTAACAAAGGCATAGAGCATAGCCGCCGAACCAACGACTGCACCGAGCAGCATAAAAATGGCCGTATTGATGCGTGAATTGTCATCAACCAGAATACGCTCCGGCATCATGACTGCAAAGTATAATATGATCAGCACTTCCAGCCACAGGGCTATGCCCAGCACCGCGGTCATACCTGTTTCGCGCAGGATGAGCAGGTCGCCGGGCTGGG